>ENA-OQCX01000870-OQCX01000870.1-human-gut-metagenome-genome-assembly--contig:-NODE-870-length-15107-cov-1.918625_pt1 | contig 15107 bp, 13 predicted proteins | sample MGYA00242762_ERZ504587 | MGnify/ENA primary metagenome ERZ504587 (study PRJEB26092, sample SAMD00036337) | human gut metagenome | host: Homo sapiens | study: EMG produced TPA metagenomics assembly of... | reverse complement strand
TTGACATCTGACTGTTTTTGTTGTATGCTATTTTCTACAGAGAGGCACTCCATTTGGTACAAGGATGTATCTATGGAATGCCTCAACTCGTATCTAAAGGGAGGTAATACTTATGAAAATGAAACAGGTTTTAGCAACAGGCGCAGCTTTATCAATGGCCCTCTCCATGACTCCGGTCACCGCATCCGCCGCAGACAAAGTGGACATAAACGTCATTGCTGCACAGTATGGCCAGCAGACTGCTGACTGGTGGGCGAACTTCGTGACAGAATTTAATGAGGCAAACCCGGACATTAACCTGAACGTAGAAGTTGTTTCCTGGAACGACATCTACACCGTAGTAAATACCGTATCGCCAATGGCGAAGCTCCTGATGTCCTAAATATCGACGTATTCGCAGATTATCAGGCAGATGATCTCCTTCTTCCGATCCAGGACGTTGTTTCTGAAGAGACCTACAGCAAGATGTACGATGCATTCCTTGCACAGTCTGAAGTAGACGGAACTGTATGGGCTATCCCTGATCTTGCATCTGCACGTGCTATGTACTATAACAAAGACATCCTTGATGCAGCAGGCGTAGAAGTTCCTACTACATGGGATGAACTGAAAGCTGCATGTGAAGCTCTTAAGGCTTATGACGACAGCATTTATCCATGGGGTATTGATATGACTACTGACGAAGGTCAGGCAGCATTCGCATACTACACCTGGAACAACGGCGGCGGATTTGTTGACGATGAAGGTAACTGGACACTGAACAGTGAGCAGAACGTTGAAGCAATCCAGTACGCAATCGATCTTGTAAATTCCGGTTACACAAACACCGATCCTGCTAACGATACCCGTTACGATCTGCAGGATATGTTCGGCGCAGGTAAGGTTGCTATGCTCATCGCACCGAACAGCTTACCTACCTACATTGCTACAGGCGGAAATGAAGTAAACTACGGCGTTGCTTCCATTCCTTCCAATACAGGCGAGTCTGTATCTGCAGGTGTTATGGACCGCTTCATGTGCTTCGATAACGACTACTCAGATGATGAGAAAGCTGCTATCTCCACATTCTTTGATTATTTCTATGATGATGCCCGTTATACAGAGTGGGTTGACATGGAGGGATTCCTTCCGGCAACCAAGTCCGGCGGCGAGGCTCTCGCAGCAGCTAACGAAGATATGGCAAGCTGGATTGATATCTTAGACAGCTGTAAATTCTATCCAACAGCGAAAGCAGAATGGGCAGATGTAAAACAGGGCGTTATCAACGTAGAGCAGAATGCTCTTCTTGGCGGCGACGTTCAGGAATTACTGGATGACCTTCAGGCAGAAATCGCTGGCTGATCTTAATCCACTGTTTTTCCCATTACGAGGAAGATAATGGGCCGGACTTACAGGTCCGGTCCATTTTTAAGTTTGCGAAGCAAACGCTACTTCTTGTGCCAGGCACAAGAAGGTTCCACCTTTTTGCGAAGCAAACACTACTTCTTGTATTTGTCACAAGAAGGTTCTGTTTTTCTGCGTAACAAACGCCGTTTTCTGTGCTTGTCTGCGCAGCGTCAACGCTATTTTTATAAAAAGAGAGGTATCCCTGTGAAGAAAAAATTCAAAAAAGTGGAACCATATATATGGATCCTGCCAAGTGTCCTTCTCATGGCAATTTTCATCCTGGTTCCTATTATCTTTGTATTCCGTATGGCCTTAAGCGACGTCAGCAAAGCTGGTCTGATCAAAGCTTCGCCGGATTGGAAAATTTCCGCAAGGTAACAAGCAGCCCTGTTTTTGCCATGGTGCTGAAAAACACCCTTGTGTGGACTGTTGCCGTAGTCGGCATCTCCACACTCCTTGGATTTATCCTTGCGATCCTCCTCAACAATGAATTTAAAGGCCGTAAGCTTGCACGTGCCGTTGTTGTTTTCCCATGGGCCACAACCCTGATTGTTCAGGCAAGTATCTGGAAATTCATCATCGACACAGATTACGGTACCTTAAATACACTGTTGATGAAGCTTGGCATTATTGACCACGCTGTGAACTGGACTCCTACTGCCGGTGCTTATTTCGCCTGGGAAATTGCCTGCGGTATTTTTGTTACCATTCCATTTGTAACCTTTACCGTACTTTCCGGTCTGCAGAGTATTGATGCCAGCTACTATGAGGCAGCAGCCGTAGACGGAGCCAGCTACTGGCAGAAAATGTTCCAGATCACCATCCCGCTGGTACGTCCGAATCTTACCATAAGTACCATCCTGAACATTATCTACGTATTTAACTCTTTTCCGATCATATGGACCATCACCAAGGGTGACCCTGCTAACCGTACCGACACCCTGGTTACCTATCTGTACAAACTGGCCTTCTACAACGGCAAACAGGGACAGGCAGCAGCCGTATCTGTTATCGGCTTCCTGATTCTTCTTTTCTGCGCCAGCCTGTACATGGTTTCCGTACTGAAGAAAGGAGACGAATAATATGGCAAACACCAATGCTTCAGTTAAGAAAAAAATACCAGAAACACAGTTTTGCGTGTATTGCTCTATGTAGTGATCATCGCCATCTGTCTGATAACTTTATACCCATATTTTGTAACTGTATGTACTGCTCTTAAAAGCCGCGCGGAAATCTTTTCCATGAATGGAACTATTTTCCCTGTTGAGGCCATCTGGTCCAACTTCACAGACGTATGGAAGCTGGCTCCCATGAGCAATTACATGATGAACTCCATTGTGATCGCAGGAGGCTCCACTCTTCTGGCTATGGTCTGCGGTATCCCAGCTGCTTATGCCCTGTCCAGAATGAAATTCAAAGGCCAGACTGCTTTTCTGGGATTGTTATTGTCTCCCAGATGTTCGCACCGGTTGTACTTCTCATCGGTATCTACAAGGTTATGATGGCGTTCCATCTTACCAACAGCATTATCGGCCTGATCTTTATCAACGCAGCATTAACCAGGCATTTGCTATCTGGCTGCTCCGCGGTACTTTCCTGAGCATCTCCCCTGAGATGGAGCAGGCTGCCACTATTGACGGCTGTAACCGCGTACATGCCCTTTTAAGGATCCTTTCTGCCTGTTGCTGCACCTGGTATCGTTACAGCGCTTATTTTCGTATTTATCAACGCCTGGAACGAATATACAGTGGCACTGACACTGATCTCCACTGATACCTTCAAGCCTCTCACCGTTGGTATCAATATTTTCAACGGTTACAATATGATCGAGTGGCAGTATCTGTTTGCTGCTTCCCTCTATGCAATTGTTCCAGTTGTGATTCTGTTCGTCGGAATCGAAAAAAATCTGGTTGGAGGACTCACTTCTGGTGGTGTCAAGGGTTGATTTTTATTTTTTTCCAAGTATAATAGAGAAAGATGCGGACGCGAGAAAGGGTTGCCCAGGGCAGCCCTTTGTTCATGCCCCATAACTATTCAGAAGGCAGTATTCCGCCAGGTGTTTTTGTGAACATTGTTCACAGCTGCGGCGCGAAATCATACAAAGCATGTTACTGGTCATCCAGTAACTGTTTTATTGTGTACGGTAAAATTTCACATACGGAATAACCCCGATGATTCCGCACATTCCAGGAACTCTATACCGGAGATCACCGAATGATTCTTCTGTCCTGCTGACGAAAATTCAGCACATTTCACAGATTTTTAAAATCAATGGTTTTGACCTTGACTTTTCTGTAGAATACTGTAATATTGATAGTGCACAACATCTAGTATGTAATTAAAAGATTTAAACACAATATATGGAGGGATTTGAAAGAATGAGTACTGAGGTCAATGCAAACGTCATTAAACGAAATGGCGTGGAAGTTATTTTTGATAAGGCGAAGATCATCAACGCCGTTGAAAAAGCGAATGAGGAGGTTCCCAAGCTTCACAGCTGAGTCATTACCAGATCACTGCGCTTGCTGATATGATTGCCACCCGTGCCCTTGAATCCTCCCACGCTGTCAATGTGGAAGATATTCAGGATATGGTAGAGACCGGCATTATGGAGATGCGCGGTTATGAGGTTGCACAGAAGTATGTGCGCTATCGCTACAAGAGAGAGCTTACCCGCAAGTCCAATACCACAGACGACAGCATCCTTGCTCTTCTTGACCAGATTAATGAGAATGCCAAGCAGGAGAACTCCAATAAGAACCCTACTATTAACTCTACCCAGCGTGATTACATGGCAGGCGAGGTCAGCAAGGACCTGACCATGCGTGTTCTTCTTCCTGAGGAGATCGTAAAGGCTCACGACGAGGGAATCATTCATTTCCATGATTCCGATTACTACGCACAGCGTGAGCATAACTGTGACCTGATCAATCTGCAGGATATGCTCCAGAACGGCACGGTTATCAGCCAGACACTGATTGAGAAGCCTCACAGCTTCTTTACCGCATGTAACGTTACCACACAGATCGTCGCACAGGTAGCCAGCAATCAGTACGGCGGACAGTCCTTCTCTCTCGCCCATCTGGCTCCTTTTGTAGACATCAGCCGCCAGAAGATCCGTAACAAGGTAATCGAGGAACGTAAGGCTTGCGGTGAGCCTCTTGATGATGAGATCATCCAGAAGGTATCGGAACGCAGACTGAAGGATGAGATCCAGAGTGGTATCCAGACGATCCAGTACCAGCTGATCACTCTTATGACCTGTAACGGACAGGCACCATTTGTAACGATTTTCATGTATCTTGATGAAGTTCCGGAGGGACGCACCCGTGATGACCTTGCACTGATCATCGAGGAAGTTATGAAGCAGCGTATGCAGGGTGTTAAGAACGAGCGCGGTGCGTGGATCACACCTGCATTCCCGAAGCTGATCTATGTGCTGGATGAGGATAACATCCACGAGGATTCCAAATATTGGTACCTCACAGAGCTTGCAGCGAAATGTACTGCCAAGCGTATGGTTCCGGATTACATCTCAGCCAAGATCATGCGCCAGTTAAAAAACGGCAATGTTTACACCTGCATGGGATGCCGTTCCTTCCTTACCGTTGAGGAGAAACAGAAGAACCCGGACGGTTCCTACAAGTTCTACGGTCGTTTTAACCAGGGTGTTGTTACCATTAACCTTGTAGATGTAGCCTGCTCCTCAGACGGCGATTTTGATAAGTTCTGGGAGATTCTGGAGGAGCGCCTGGAGCTTTGCCACAGAGCACTCCGCTGCAGACATGAGCGTCTTCTTGGCACAGTTTCCGATGTTGCCCCGATCCTGTGGCAGTATGGTGCTCTTGCACGGCTTAAGAAGGGTGAGACCATTGACAAGCTTCTTTATGACGGCTATTCTACGATCTCACTTGGATATGCAGGTCTCCATGAGATGTGCATGAGAATGTACGGAAAACCTCATACAGACCCTGAGGTTCGTCCGTTTGCGCTGAAGGTTATGCAGCGCCTCAATGACAAATGTGCCCAGTGGAAGGCAGCTGAGAACATCAGCTACTCTGTATATGGCACTCCGATGGAATCCACCACATACAAGTTTTCCAAATGTCTCCAGAAGCGTTTTGGCATCATTCCAGGAGTTACGGATAAGAATTATATTACAAACAGCTATCACGTTCACGTTACTGAGGAGATCGACGCATTCTCCAAGCTGAAATTCGAGTCTGAATTCCAGAAGCTTTCTCCAGGAGGAGCCATCAGCTACGTGGAAGTTCCGAATATGAAGCAGAATATTCCGGCAGTTCTCTCTGTTATGAAGTTTATCTATGATAACATCATGTATGCAGAACTGAATACCAAGAGTGATTTCTGTGATGTCTGCGGATATGACGGAGAGATCCAGATCAAAGAAGACGAGAACGGCAAGCTGATCTGGGAATGCCCGAACTGCGGTAACCGCAATCAGGACAAGATGAGCGTTGCCAGAAGAACCTGCGGATACATCGGTACCCAGTTCTGGAACCAGGGACGTACCCAGGAGATTAAGGATCGTGTATTACATCTATAATAAATCCGGCATTGTATTATAATTTTTTTACATTGCCTTTATAAAAATCCGGACAGCTTTCTAATTTTCACAATTTTGATCCCTGTCCGGATTTCTTTTACAGTGTTTCCGGAGTGTGTTTGAAAAAGACCTTCTGCAAGATGTGCGTCACAATTTGTGGGAGATTTTATCTGATTGGAGGAACTCAATTATGAATTATGGAAACATCAAATCATACGATATTGCAGACGGCACAGGCGTGCGTGTAAGCCTGTTCGTATCTGGCTGCAGGCACCACTGTAAGGGCTGTTTTAACGCACCTACGTGGGATTTTAACTACGGTAAGCCATTTACCCGGGAGACTCAGGATAAGCTCCTGGAGCTGCTTGCTCCGTCTTATATAGAGGCTTCTCCCTACTCGGCGGCGAGCCATTCGAGCCAGAGAATCAGCTGTTCTGGCAGAGCTTCTGGAAGAGATCAGGCGTACCTTTCCGGATAAATCCATCTGGTGTTACAGTGGATATCTTTTTGACAAAGATATGGTTCCCGGAGGTAAGATCTACACTCCTTTACAGACCGGATGCTTTCCTGCATCGACGTCTGGTAGACGGAGAGTTTATTCAGGAATTGAAAAACCTCTCCCTTCAGTTCAGAGGGAGCAGCAATCAGCGAATTCTGCATTTAAAAGATGGTAAGCTTATTAAAGAAGGCCTGTGATACGGGTCTTCTTTTCTTATATCTGCATTCAAATAGTTGCATAAGTTTTTACATCTGGGTAATCGAAAATCCCCCTCCTGTCTAACAGGAGGGGGATTTATTACACTTTATTTATTTTGCTTTCGCATATTTTGGTGTGCTGTAAGAAGAATAGATTGGAACACCTGCTTCGTTGTTTCCAACGGCGCGTACTTTGTAATAATACTTGGTTCCAGCTTTCTTGGAGCTCTTGTCAACATATTTCACTTTGGAGCCTTTTGTAATAGTTCCTACCAGTTTGTATCCGGAACCTTTCTTAGTGGAACGGTATACCTGATATCCGGTAGCTCCTGTTACTTTCTTCCAGCTGACAGTAATCTTGCCCTTTGTTGCTTTCGCTTTTGGACTGGTTGGCTTCGCGATCTTTGCTGTGGAAACTATAGCACTTGCAGATTTGCTTGCACCACTTGTATATGTTTCATCAGCAGAATCTTTGTACTCATAGGACTTACCATTCTTGTAAGCAATTACATAATAGTAATATTTTACTCCTGCTTTCGGTCCTTTGTACTCTGTGCTTGTTGCACCATTATAGGTGTACTTGATCTCGCGATCTGTAATAGTCGTTTCCTTCAGTTCACTAACGAATTTGTATCCGCTGACTGTTGTGGAATCAGCAACATAATTCGGGACAGTTGCACTGGAACCGTAACTATAGCTGTAAGAATTGCTGTCTTTGTTATATCTGTTCCAGGAAGAGGTGGTTCTGTATACACGATAGTAATCAGCACCTGCTACCGGATTCCATGTTACAGTAATACTTCCATCTGCTTTGTTTGCAACAGCTTTTACATTGCCAGGAGTTGCTAAAACAGGATTAACTGTTGCTCTGATTTCATTGCTGTATTCCTGTCCTCTGTATGCACGTACACGATAGGTTGTTTCCGTATCTGCTGCCGGGAATGTAATGGAAGATGTGGAAGCTTTCAGTGTCTTATAGGTTTCCCATGCACCAGTCTCTTCATTTCTCTTCTCAACCAGATAACCCTTTCCTGCATATACCGGCTGCCAGCTTAACTTCATCTTACCGTTTGCATAAGAAATTCTGTTAACGGTAGTCATCTCGAAGCTAAGATTTGCATATACACCTTCATCAATGTAATACTTGCTGTTTCCTACAGTCTTGTATGCTCTTACAAGATAGTAATAATCCATACCGCTCTGAAGCTTCTTGTCTGTATAACTGGAAGCCTTTGCACTTGTAGTCTTGATCAGTTTATACTTAGCAAAATTGTTGGTCATGCCAGCTGCTACAGTATCTCCAATAGAAGATCCTTCACATCTGTAAATCTCATATCCCTTAGCACCTTTGATCTTGGTCCAGGACAGTTTTACAGAAGTTGTGCTCTTAGGTGTTGCTTTCAGCTTCAGCGCACCGCCCCAGGTAGTAACCTTATTATAAGCCATGCTCCATAAGTGGTCTTGCCTGTTTCGGAATCATAATAATATGGTCTTACTCTGTAAGTATAGGTAGTATCTGCTTTCAGTTTGGTGTTCTTATAAACGCTGTCTGTAGTTTTGGCAATTGTTTTATATTTCTTGCCATTCTTTCTCTGGATCTGATAGCCGGTAAGCCAGCTTTCTGATCCGCTTTCAGCGCTCATCTTTAAGGTAACGGTCTTAGCTGTGATAACATTTGTTACAGATATATTCGGCATACCAGCGTTAAATGATGCTGTATTTGTGTATGCACTGTATTTCTGTGCAAGTGTAGCTGCCTTATCATTTTTACACGGGCACGCACATAATAGGTCTTGCCTGGTGTAAGTGATTCAAAGTAAAGTGTTGCCTTATTATTCTCACCAGAAATACAATCTGTAACCTTGTAATCATTTACAAATTCAGGTGATTCGGAATACCAGATTCTACATCTTCTTCTTTTCTTACAGTTCCGTCATAGGAGAATACATAACCATCCGGTGTTTTCTCAACCAGCTTCAGGTTACTGATCGCTGAAGTGGCTTTGGATACATTGACAGCTACTACATTGGAAGGAGTACCGTATTTCTTGTTTCCGCTCTTGTCTTTTACATAAGCGACAACTCTTACATAGGTTGCTCCTTCTTTTAATAAGGATTTACTCAATGTAAGTGCATCATCATCCTCGTAGTACTCATCTTCATCTTCATCATAGTAACCACTGGAAGAAGCGGTTACCCAGTCCTCTTCGGAAGGCTGTGCCTTATCAGTGTACTGGAGCTCATAAGAGTCGCCATCTTCCAGAACAGCATCAAAACGGAATTCGAAGCTGTTTTCAGATTCTTTATACATCTCTAAGCCAGTTACATTCTTAGGTGCCTTTTCTGCATCTGTAGTGAAGGAGACTGCTGCAGGTTTCAGTTTTGCAACCTCTTCCTCTTCCGGTCTGTCTGCACTGCTCACTGCACGAACATAATAGGTTTTTCCTGCTTCCAGATTACTGTTGTTTTTACTGATCTTCAGTTTCGCAGAACCAGCTGAGCCATCATAATAGAAGCTGCTCCAGTCACTTGCCATAGTTGCAGTAGTAAATTCTGTGCCTGTTGCGATCTGATACCATACGCTGTTTAAATCAACCTTTGCACTGTATGTGAAATAATAGTAATTGTCGTCAGCTTTCACATACTGAAGATCTGTGATCGGCTGAAGAGCATCTACTGTAAATGCAGCGGACGGTGCTGACCAGTCGCCTTCTACGGTCTTTGTGACTTTCTTTCCGTCTGTATCAACGGTATAAGTGCGTACTGCACGTACCTGGAAGGTATAGGATTCTCCAGGAGCCATTGCCTTGATCGGATCGCCATTCTCATCTCTTACACGGTCAAATGAAACCTTAGGATCTGTTGTATATGTATACAGATCTTCATCTTTAAGCTCTGACAGGGAAACACTTGGAAATTACCGCGTCCGACGCTGTAGTAGGTCTTATCAACAGTTCCGTCATCCTTCAGAGAAGCTGAGCTCACGTATTCACGGCCGGCAGAATCTTTTACAAGGATTTCATAGCGGTTTACATTGTCAAGTGCGTTCCAACGCAAGGTTGCTCACTAGCCTCTGTGTTTACATTTACACCGGAAACAGCTGCAGGCTTCTCACTGGTACCTGCATCTGAAGCGGTTACTTTGTATGCAAATGCATTGGACCAGTCTCCGTATACTTCCTTGCCATCCTCTCCGATCTTAACGGCACGAACAGAAAGATTATAGGTCTTTCCATCTTCAAATGCATAAACAGGCTGACCGGTAGCCGGATAAATAACAGGTTCCAGAACTCCGTCTACGCTTGTATAAGTTCTATAATCAGACTCATCAAAGGAATATCTGGTGCCGCTTACTCTGGTATACCTGCCACTCTTCCGATCGGATGCCAGTGACTCAAAGTACTCACGTCCAGCTTCGTCTGTAATCTTAATCTCATAGCTGTCTGCATTCTTATCCGGATTCCAGCTGAGAACATAAGAAGATGCTGTTACACCGGAGATTTTCTTCAGGCTTGTATCTACAGCTTTATAAGTTACTGTATAAGCGTCAGACCATTCACCTTCCTGCTTCTTGTTTGCACCATTCTCATATCTGTAATTAATTCCGCGGACACGGATGGTATAGGTTTTACCTCTTTCAAATTTGAACTCTCCGTAGGTTCTTCCTAAATAGAAGTTTGGATAGGAATAATTGGAATCTGTTGTAAAGGCAACTTTTCCATCTACTTCAACTTCGTACTGGGATACATATGTATTCTGGATACGGTTCCAGCTTACATATTCATATTCATCGTTGTATTTGAAATTACCGGTCTTCTCTGGTACAAGACTGCCGCTGTCGTCTGCTTCTACAACCAGCTCATTGGACCAGTCGCCTACCTTCTTCTCGTCGCCGGAGCCTGTATATGCACGGACTTTAACGGTATATTTCTTGCCTTTCTGGAAAGCACCGATATATTTTCCGTCTGCATCAGAAGCGACTTCATAAAGACCTGTGGTGTCGTTCTTTTTAAGCAGATAACCGTAATTCTCATAGAAATTGAGCCAGTTACCTGAAGTAGTTACATAGGAGGGTTCCTTTGCTCCGTATGCATAAGAATAATATTCATTTCCAGCTTCATCCTTAATGGAAACCTCGAGGTTCTGGTTCTCGCCGGATACCTGAATCTGATTCTTTCTTTCAGCTGCATAAATTGTCACACTCTTCGGCTCAGCGACCTTCTTTGCGTAGGTATAATCTACAGCGTCAGACCATTCACCATATGCAACAGTTCCATCTGCGCTGTTACGGTTTACGGCGCGAACGGAAACCTTGTATGTCTTGCCATTCTCAAGACCTGCAATATATCCGTCTTTACCGTCTGGTTTGTATACAAGGTTTCCTTCTGCGTCAACCTTGAACGGCTGCATGGTAAGATTTGTAAGACTATAGCTTAAGTTGACTGTGGACGGATAACCGGTCTCTGGCTCGCTTGCATTATAATAGTAGCGGTAAGTGTACTCTCCGTCTGTTACACGGATCTGGTATTCATCTGCCTTCTGGTCCGCATACCAGGTAAGAACATTCTTATCCTCCTCATCAAATGCAACATGTCCGATCTTGCCAGGTGCCTCTGCATCAAAAGCAGCAACCTCATCGGTGCTTCCGCTCTCTTCTGCGTCTGCAACTGCCTCACTGTCACCGAAGCCATCCTCTGTAACAGCTGCCACTGCGGCTTCATCTCCGAAGCATCTGCCTCTACAGCAGCTTCCTCTGTGGTGTCCGCTTCCGCTGCCGGAGACTCAGATACGAAATCTCCTCCATCTGTAAAATCTGACGCCAGAAGCGGTGTCGGTGCGGAAGTTGCGGTCATTGCCGCTGCAATTGCAATGGCAACAGACTTATTGAGTGTTTTCAAATCTTTCTTCATACATTTTCCTCCATGAATTAAATTTATTGAAATTGATCAATAAGTAGTATGGGGAAATTATAGCGTATTACTCCGTTTTAGGCAAGCGTTTTGTGAATAATTTATGTATTTTGTGTAAATAAACACACATTACCAACACCCATTTGTATTTTTCTGATATTTTCTCTTTTTTCTGACAATTAAGTGTTTTCTTTACATTTTGACTATTTTAGTGTTTTTTCATATTCCGTCAAAATACTGTTCATTTCGTAGCGTTTTAACTGTCTGATCAGTTCTTCTGCATTAATATGAAGCCGCATATCTTCCAGGCTTTCTTTTATCTCAATGTCACGTTTCATAGTTGCCAGCTGTTCGCTTAAGTATACCATCTCTTTATTTGTTTTCAGTGCTTTCAGAGGGCTTCTGCCTATTCCAAGGTTTTCTTTCCAGAAAGTATTCAATTCCTTTTCTTTCTTTGCCACGTCTTCGCAGTCCTCAATTGCTTCATAGATCGCATCCAGGGTTTTATATTCTGCTACAAGCGGCGCTGCTGCCGAGGAAACTCCTTTACAGCCTGGAATTCCATCGCCTGGATCTCCGGTGATCGCCAGAAGCACAGGAATCTGTTCCGGATATACCCCTTCCTCAGAACAGACAATTTCCGGTGTATATTCAAATACATTAGAAGGGAGTTCCTCGTAAACCTCTTTTCCAAACAGGCCATATGCATCCTTCAAGTTCTCCAGCTTATCCTTCGTAACAACACGCCACATGCGGGTATATTCGCTTACCAGCTGAAAATAATCGTGATCCTTGGTAAGCACATAAGTCTGCAGATCCGGGCCCTGGAATTTCTCCACAAGAGATGCCGCATAATCGTCAGCCTCATAGTCCTGACTCATAAATACCGGACAGCCGATTGCTTTCAGAAGCTCTTCCATCTGGATAAACTGTTCTTTTAATGGCTGGGCAGTCTCCTTGCGATTGGCTTTGTAAAAATCGGCGCCAAGCTGGGTGCGGCGGAAAGTATCTCTTGTCATGTCAAAGGTAAATGCCACGTATTCCGGCTTTACCTTCTTATAGACAGCCAGAAGGGTGCGAAGCATGGTGAACATGGCATTGTGTATTTTCCATCGGAGGTGTGCAGGATTTCCGGATAGTGTCTCTCTTTTTCCTCGTCTGTCTTTGCGAAAAGGATAGATTTGGGAAGATTTCCGTAATAGGATGTGGACAGCATGGAGGAGCCGTCGATGATCAGAAATTTTGGCATGATTGTTCTCCTTCTATGATTATTTGACAGTCTCCTAACAAAGCGTTGATTTTTACACACTGTCAGGAAGTGTCTTTTCAATATCTGATATGATATCAGACCTGTAATTTTTCTCAATCTCTCTGTAAGTATACCATAAATTTATCTTATCTGAAAAATTTCCAAAAATTTTTTCAGATTTCGTGTTATTTCTTTCTCTGGTTTTCGTATATATAGTGAAGGGAGCAGAAAACAAAATTATTTCTGAATTCCCGCTCTACGTAGAATGAGGAGGTACTCAATGAAAAAAATAATTTTAACCTTATCCGGCGTTCTTTTTGTGATCGTCACCGGATGCTCGCTGCTGATCTGCATGATGAACGGAATTCCGAATTTGGATCAGCCGGCTGCTGCCTTTTACCTGGCGAAAGCAATTCTGTTATCCTTTAGCCTTCCTCTGGTAACCTTAGGTCTCTTCGTACACTGTTTGCAGCTTAGACGAAGCTTGATAAGAAGAACCAGTTGTTCCGGAATGCGATGAAGGAGCTGATAAAAAATCGCCAGACCAGCTGCAGGGATTCTGGAGATTCTGATTTCCAGAGCTTTAAAAATTCACTTACCTGTCTGTTCTGTGCCTTTGCAGAAGATTCCGGTCTCAGCGAAGAGGATCAGAAGGACTTGCTGGATTTTATTGACAAATTTTAAGTGAGGGACTTGCATGCTTTTAATCTGTATGAGCATAGCAGGAACAGTGCCACTGATCATCTGTCTCCTGCTATTGCTTCTCCAAAGGAAAAAATTTTCATACCGGCTTGGCCGGAACCTGGTGTTTCTGAGTCTGGCGGGGTATTTGATACCGTTTCAGGTGGTTAAATATCTGATGCCAACAGATGTTTTGATAAGAACAGACGCTCTTGCAAACATCTCTTATTACATCAATTTTGACGACAAAGGAGCAATTTCTTATCACGGAATTTCATTATGGATGTCCGACTGGATTCTTATGATTGGATTATGCTGGCTATTTTTAATCTCAGGCTTCAGTGTTTACGAAATCATAAAGTATCACCGGCTCACGCGAAAGCTGAAAAAGATTACTGAGAAAAGAACTTGTTTCTTACCTGGAATCGGGGATGTAGAATACCGTATTTCTCCCCTTATTGGTTCCTCCCTATACTATAGTTTCCTGAAGCCTTTCATTGTCGCGCCGGAGAGCCTTGAGGATTCCAGATTGTCAGAAATGATTATGCGGCATGAATATTCACACCTGCGCCGTCATGACTCAGCTGTAAAGCTGCTCTGCCTGTTAGCCATTTGCCTTCATTTTTATAACCCGTTAACATTGCTTACGCTTCTGCTTTACACCAGCTTTTCCGAAAACATTGCAGATCAAGCCGCCACCGAAGGTTTCACCACGGAGGAGAAAAAAGCCTACGCAGTCGCTCTCGTGAATCTTTCCGCAAGAAACAGACAGGTTCCTGTAGTCTGGAAAAACAACTTATTGGGGGCCAAACATACAATGAAAAGGAGAGTGGAATTTATTATGATGAAGAATAGGAAAGCCAGTAAAATTGGTACTGCTGCTGCGATATTGGCATCTGTAATTTTGAGCGGGACTACGGTGTTTGGGTATGCGCCGATGCAGACGACGGAAGCACCAGTATTTTCTCCAATTACTGAATCCTCTATTTCTTTTGAAGAAGTGAACACTTTAGATTCTCAGTTTTCAAACTCAGATATATATTTTGAAACAGAAGATCATTTTTCAGTTCCAGTTACTTCTTCCGATTTAGAAACACGTGCCCTTATATGCACACATGATTTTAAAGAGGGATACGCGGATAGACATTATCCCAAAAGTAATGGTGGTTGTGAAGTAAAACGCTATACTGCAAAAATTTGTCAAAAATGCAATCATCTTGTCATCATGGATTATGTCGCACATACACATACGCCAAATGCCCACACAAATAATCGCCTGCACTAACTTTAATGGGAGGAAGTTAGCCCAGCCGAATTATTAAATCATTCACACTTACCCAATTATGTCATTTTCCATTATTATCTTTCGTGAAGCTCAGAGGGAACGGAAGCTAAAAACGAGCCAGGGAAGCGTTTCGCTTTCCCTGGCTCTTACCCGTTTCAGAAACATATTATAACATTTCTCTTCTTTCTTTCCATCACGCCGCTTTCCCGGTACCTTTCAGCTGTCCATGCACCGTCTGTCTCACAAGCACAAAGCAGATCACCTGCAGCACAATGGTAATGAACCAGGATGCCGGATAGGAAATAAACAAGGTGTACAGGCTTCTGTGCTGTGGG
>ENA-OQCX01000868-OQCX01000868.1-human-gut-metagenome-genome-assembly--contig:-NODE-868-length-15128-cov-5.170789_pt1 | contig 15128 bp, 24 predicted proteins | sample MGYA00242762_ERZ504587 | MGnify/ENA primary metagenome ERZ504587 (study PRJEB26092, sample SAMD00036337) | human gut metagenome | host: Homo sapiens | study: EMG produced TPA metagenomics assembly of... | reverse complement strand
TCAGCATACTGCAATGTATCACAAAGAAATATAAAAATGCAATGATAATGCAATTTCAAACACCCAAAGCCGCAAAGCCCCGTGGTTACGGGCTTTGTAGCCCAGCGTCAACTATTCAAACTCAATAACACTAGGCTGCTTTTTCGTGTTATCATGTATTAAATAAAATAAGAGAGGCGGGCTTTTATTAAATATACCACGTTGTATTATTATTTGCAACAGTTCCAAACATCACTCTAACATCACGGGAATAAATCGTATTATTTATTGCAGTGATGTTAATCAGGTATATACTCTATCACATCACTGATGCCGCAATTAAGAGCTTTACATATTCTATCTATCTGTTTCAGATTGACTGGCTCGTTCTTTCCCATAGAAGCCATAGTCCCATAACTTAATCCGGTTGCGTCTTTTAGATCTCCCTTATTCATACCTCTATCAAGAAGCGTGTGCCAAAGCGGATTGTACGATATCATAATACACCAACTTTCTGTTGACTTATTTTTTTCTTCCTGCTATTATTTTCTTAGGTACCGAGCGGAAGCAGGAAGTTTCGGAGTCCGCTCGGTGTCTATTCGCTTAGTTCTTAATTATTTTCTTTTAAAATGGAGAGGTTCTTGATTTTTTCAAGTGCCTCTTCTTTATTTTTACTGTTCTCGATGATCAACACGACCATTTCCATAACGGTTTTAAATTCTAATGTAGTCATTATGTCTTTTTCCATTTCTCTAACTCCTTTCCTGCTATCTCCTTGCTACAATTATAGTTTATCACTATATCTTCATTTTGTCAACATTTTTCTTCATTATTTTAGAGATTTTCTTCAATAAACTATTGACATGTACGGTACATATGGTAATATACAAACACAAACAACAGAACAAACATTCGCATAGACGGTGCGAGGTTTGAGAGATAATAGGAGGAAAATGATATGTCAGAACTTTTAAAGAAACAGAACTACGGTGTTGAGGTTGAATTTACAGGTATTTCAAGAAAGATGGCTGCTGATGCAGTTGCAGAAATCATCGGAACTACAGCTTCCAGACCAGATCACACTTGCTACCAGACAAGAACAATTCAGGATTCACAGGGAAGAAAATGGAAGGTAATGCGAGACAGCTCAATCAATCCAATTCGTAAAGTTGAACCGAGAACATGGACGAATACAGAGTTGAATTCGTAACACCGGTTCTAAAATACGAAGATCTTGATACATTGCAGGCAATCATTCGTAAATTCAGAGAAATCGGTGGAGTACCTCATGCTTCATGTGGTATCCATATCCATGTTGATGGAGCAAACCATACAGCAACCTCTCTGCGCAGATTAGTAAACTTCATGTATAGTCGGCAGGAAATTATTTATGATGCCCTGGCAGTCGGAAGCAGAAAAAATCGTTGGTGTTTGCCAGTTTGTAAAAACCTGCTCGATACCATGAAAAAAGATAAGAACATCACAACCGATTCTGTCGAAAAGATCTGGTATAGCCCAGCAAACGATGGATATTGTGGTGGTATCGATCATCAGCATTATAACTCCACAAGATATCATGCACTGAATCTCCATAGCTTCTTCCAGAAAGGTACTGTTGAATTTAGACTTTTCAATAGCACGCTTCATGCAGGAAAAATTAAAGCATATGTTCAGTTTTGCCTTGCACTCTCTGCTTGGGCTATTGAATCCAATGATAAAGTAGTATTCCGTTCAATGAATGGATATACCGCTCAGAAAAAAATTACACTTATGTACAATATTTTGACTAACCGCCTTGGACTCTACGGAGATGAATTTAAGACCTGCAGACTTCACATGATGAAACAGCTCCGTGAAAACGCAAAAGCAGAACAGGTTGCTTAGTTATAAATCAGCTGACCTAACGGCTTTACGGGGAGAAAGGGAATGCCATGAGTTTATATGTAGCATACGGAAGCAATCTTAACGTGCAGCAAATGTCATACCGTTGTCCTGGAGCAACGGTCGCATTTACCGGATATCTGATAAATTGGAAATTACTTTACAGAGGAAGCCGCACAGGATCTTATGCAACCGTCAAAAGGCAAAAAGGAAGTAGGGTTCCTGTTGCTGTTTGGAATATCGATAGCAAAAATGAGAAGGCTCTTGATCTGTACGAGGGATATCCGAGATTTTATAAAAAGAGAAATGTATTTGTACAATTAAAAAACGGCACTAGAAAAAAGGCTATGATATACCTCTTGCCTGACTCAGCCACTGCGGGAAGGCCATCTAGCCGTTATGTTGGAACTGTATTGCAAGGTTACAAAGATATGGGATTTGATACAGATTATTTGTACGATTCATTGGATTATAATTTAAAAGAAGTAAAATAAAGAGGGGAAATCCCCTCTTTAATAAGAGGTAACCGTTGCAGCGGTTACCTCTTTCTGCCGGGTTTTTGAGTTCCCTGGCGAGTGTGGGTTATGGCTGATTCCTTGTTCGGTACCCTAACAATCAATTCATCCAGCTCACAATCCAGGGCTTCGCAAATCAAGTCGAGGTGTTCCAGATTCACCCTATCTGCAAGCTCGTGGTACAACTCGTTGATGGTGTTGGGTCTTATTCCGGTTGCCCTCGCCAAATCTGCCTGAGTAAGTCTCATCTCCCCAAGCTTTTTTGACAGTAAAATTTTAATCATGCCATTGCTCCTTCCGTTATAATTTAGCACCTCTTGATATATCGGAAGGACTTTTGTTAGATTATATCAAATACTGTTATAAACTGCGTGATATATTTTATACCCTGTAAGGCAATTTTTGAAGCAAACATATTATAAAAAGCACCTGTTTTGTTATTATTTGAATGTATTTGCATTCATGTGGTCAGCAATCTTTTTCCATGTATTCTGGCCACAGCAACCATCATCATCAATGCCAACATTCTTCTGGAATGTTTTAAGTGCCGTCTTGGTATTCTTTCCAAAATCTCCATCAACGGCAACTCCGAGTATTGCCTGCAGGCAACGCACTGCCGAACCTTCTGTTCCAGACTGCAGCACTGGAAGCTGAATGTTTAATTTTTCAGTCAGGCTAACTTTTGCTTTGCTTGATGAAGTGTCTTTTTTCTGTTCTGGATACACTGCTTTTCCGTTCCAGTCATAGATGGTGTAGCCCTGTTTCCACTCTTTCTTTGCATTCTCAAGGCTCTTGTACGCTCCGATCTGGCTTTTACTGTCTCCCCAGGTTTTCCGGATTCTGTAATATTTATCTACAGTTGTAGTTGCTGCCTTTGCGCCGATCAGCTGCTTGAAGCGGTTCCAGTCACCTTTTGCCCGGATTGCAGAAGGGCAATTCTTCGCACACACATCATAGTGGGATACCACATGATTTGCGTCAATTCCAAACTTCTTCATCAGCATCTTGCAGACTCAACAGTGTTCTGGAACGCTTTTTCGTAATTATACCCTGCCTGCACACACATCTCAATGCCAATGGAATTGTGGTTGTTGCAAATTCCGAAAAGACCACCTCCGTAGTTAACGCCGACATGCCAAGCGCCTCTGTCGAATGGAGTTGCCTGATAAGCCTCGGTATCATCAACGTATACATGAGCAGAGTAGCCGGAGAAATTTCCGTCATGCTGGGCCTTTGCATGTGCCTTTGCATTTGCTCCTTTGGCAAAGTTATCTGTATTATGGATAACGATGTATTTAGGTACCTGATTTGCATAGCTGTTGTTATTGCTGATTAAACTTGTGTTAAGATTCATTGTAACATCCTCCTTATTCGCTTCTGGCATCGCAATTATCTTCGCCAGAATTTCCAATATCTTTGATCCATAATTCTTCCTGCGGCCCAGCCTCCGCCCTGTGGATTTTCCTGTATCCCAAGCCATTCAACATATGGGCTATTCCTCTTTTCACATAACAGAAACGAGGATCCACGCATACACCGTACAGTTTTTCGTTAGATGCATATGCTTTAAGATGCTGGATCTGTGCCCGGATGCCGATCCATGGATGAGAGAACGAATTCCCTTTCATACCATTTTTTGTAACGCCGATTCCGGCAAAATTGTTCTGGTCCAATGTTACGGCAGAACCATTGAATGTGAAATTACCTGTTTCGAGGCAACTTTGCGCAAAGGCGATATCTCCCCTTACTCCTTCCGTTTTTCCTTCTGATATATAATATTCAACCATATCGATTACGGATTTAGGTACTGCCGGATTAACTTTCTGTATATATGACTGCATCTGCTGGACCGTAGCAACTGCAGTTCCCATTATATTCGTTTTCATAATATCCCCCTAAAAAAGGAAAGGGCTTAAGCCCCTTCCTTCTGTGAACCATTAATTTTTCCATCGTCTAAAAGATCTTTCACGCCGCAAAACCACACATCAATTATCTTAAGCAGCGCATCTTCCGACATAATAACCTGTAGCCACTTTGGCAGTAATCCTCTCGCCTGCTGAACAACCCATTTCAATTTCTGCTGTCCCGTTCCTGATTCTTTATACATATGTTCCGCTTTCAGGATCAGCTGGTATACCTGTTCACGGATACCTTCCAATCCTTTATGCTTGGCATACTGAAACGCAATAACCAAAGTCACTACAAGCAAAATTAACACCGCAACCAGTAATACCGGGAACGGAATCTGTTTTAAAAAGTTAAGTAATTCCATAAGTAATTCCTCCTAATCAATGCTGTATTTGGCCAGAACTTCTCTGTCCATTTCTTTTTTGTGTGCTTCTGCACGCTGAAGATTTTCAAATGCTTCTTCGAGCTCGCCATTATGCTCTCCTTTTACAATTGCATGATGTAGCCAAAAGAGCACGCGCCCCGTAGCATGTGTAATTTCTTCATCCGCTTTTCTCTGTTCAATTTTATACTTAATGCGTTCCTGCTCTCGTGCCTCCACTTCCATGAGCCTTCGCTCAATATAGTGACGAATCAGAGCAAAAAAAATGCCGGCAACACCTCCGCTGCCAAGCACAGATAGACAAAATGTTTCGAGCATTACTCTTCCCCTCCGAGTGCTTTTAAGAGCCGATCCAGATTACCTCCGATTAACCAATCCACCAGTTTTCGCATAAGAACCTCCTTTCGCCATTAATAGATGCCAATGTGTTGCGCCTAAAAGGTCTATCTCTCGCATGCACCATACCTTACCTCCATGAAAAAAGGGAACCTCTACGGTTCCTCATGCTTACATACTCTTCCTTTACTTCTTCAATAATCCCTGCGTCAAGTCTTCATCTTCGCTCGCTTCTACATTCAACATATTTCGCAAATGAGAAGTTCGGTTGCCAGGCTCTTGATGAACCTGCTCTGCCTCACTATGATTTCATCCTGCTTTTCAATCATATCTTCATAGAATTCCACAAGTTCTAAAACCTGGTTTTCATCCATCGTCGTTACCTCCACTTGTATCTTGGTTTTTCTTCACCAAATATCCAATACCTCAGATGATCATCCAATACAATAGCTAATAGAGATAGGATATACCATGCCACAGTAAAAGGAAGACATATCTGTCCAATTATATTAAAAGGCATATTGCTGTAATCCCATATCCCAAGCCCCAATACAATATTCAAAATGTATCCGGAAAGGAACTCAATTGCAGTTATCCCGACAGCACAGATAAACATCTGTTTCCATATGAGCATATCCCATCCTAGAAATTCATTTATCGAACCACAAAACAAGAAGCAAAGCCCTCCAACCAGTACCATAGGCAGCGAACTGTACCCTCGCCATATCAGTTCGATCATGTAGTAAATCGTACCTCCTATAGCGAAAAGCACAGCGTTTCTGCCTATGGTCTTCAGAGTATTCATTTAACCTCCTTGTCGGCTGCCATTTCGGCCAGATAGTCCTTTAAAACTTCGGACTGATATTCTTCCGGGATCGGTGCTCCGTATTCAATCTTGGCGATTTCCGAAGCTTTGGAGCAGCCTTTGATCCACATGTTCAGTGAATTCGCATAGGTTGTGTGATAGCTTTTGAATTCCATTGCACCATTAATAATCTTCTGCATATCCTCAGCAGAATAATACCGGCACGGATTGCCGTCTTCATGGTATTCCAGTTTTTTGATGCCAGCGGTCAGCTGAGCCTGTTTTCCAAAGAGATTTAGCTGATCTTCATCTTTTAAGCTGAAATGTTCTGTTCCTGAAGAAATAGAAATGTCCACCCCTGCAAATACTGTACTCTGGCAAATCTGCGAAATCTCTTTCTTCTTATTTGCACGATAAGTTTCAATAGAAAGATAATCTGCGTTCAGACCTTCCTCCTTCTCTTTTAACTGGTCGAACCAGAAGTCAATGTCTGCAGATATTTCTTCTTTTGTTACGGTGGACACTGTAACCTTAAAATAGATTTCATCTGCTTCCATACCCTGTGGTCCTTCATCTTTTTCCGGAAGCTGGACTTCGTTCTTACGATCCATACATCAGCGGAACCATCTGGGAGAACAGCATATGTAATGTTTCCTTGTGATTCCGGGCTATTCGTTTTATGCATAATTCAATTTCCTCCACTTCTTATAATATTTTTCCATAGCATAGCTTTTCTGTTTCGCATAACGCTGATTATATTTTTAGCCATCGAAATAAGTTGATCCCAACATTCTGCAACCCTCACAAGAAAGGAGTCTGTTGTTACAAACCAACCGTTATATGCTATGGTACTCATGGCGAATTTACTACCTATAATCTTTTTGTTCTTTATTTTTTTCGCAAATCTATGAATTTTCCTGCGAGCCTTTAGGAATATTGATGCTCTTATCCTTGTTGACACATTCCGTATTGTCACTGTTTTTCCGGAATAACATCTTTTGATTAAATTCTGTCCATGGAACACAAGCCCCATATAGTCTAAATCCCTTCCTTTTTGTTTTCCGTTTCTGTCAACATAACCTGTACGAAATAACGACCAGGAATCTTTGATCTTTAGACAGAGTGTAGATTTTACGAATTCAATAACAAGCAGCATTGCCTTATGAAGATCTTTCTTATTAGAGCCAAAAAGAATGATATCATCCATCTGAATCATGATATGATAAATCAATCTTTTTCTTGTTGTCTTCCCTCGTCTGGTCTTCATTTCATAAAGTTCATTTGTGCAATAATGGTACAAATAAGATAGATAATAATTGCACAGATCTTTCGACACCGGAGAGCCTATAAAAATCCCATGTTTGCAATCTTTCTCTTTATTCTGCACCTTTGCTTCAGAATACAATCCAATCAAAGTCTCAAACAAGTACAACAACATATCTGACTTTCCTAAATCTCTTCGAAGAAATTCTAATATTTTATCATGTGACATAGAGGGATAGCATTTTTTTATATCTGACTGAACGCAATATTTAGTTCCTTCCGGATCACGCGACATCCATCGTTCGATGTATTTTTTGCCGTAAGCTTGTCCTCTTCCAGGTATTGATGCAACTTGAAAAAGTCCGACTTTTGCCGTCCACAACTCATCTGCCGCTTCCTTGGCCAACACCTCATATAGCTGCATGATCATCTTTTCAAGTCCTAGCGTTCTAATTTTTCCGCTCATTCCATCTACTATATCAACATTTTTCACAAGTTTCTCTTCCGGAACTACCATATAGATATGTTCCCTTACAGTTCTGGTCTTCAAATGCCACGACATTTCATACGCAATCTGATCGATCACAGATGCTACAAATTCCGGCGAATTCTCCAACCGCTTCTAGCCTCATTTTTACTTATGCTTCCATAGTAAGCAAAAATACTCGGCATATTACCATTTTCTAGCTTGTCATATATAAATGCAGCTATGTATTTCCTGATGAAATTTTCGCCAGAAATATCCATTCTTCGGCAATATGTCTTCATTACCAGTCCTCTTTCTTTCTGTGTTCAAGAGCTTTCGGTTTTACTACTAACCCCCACCTGTGTCCACTTCCGCCACAGGGTCAGCAGTCAGTTTCCTGACCGCCGATGCTGGTGCTTGAATTTCGGGCATTCCGCCCCCGCCATTTTAGGGCTGTCTCAAAGGACAGCGAAACACGCTACACATCAAAATTCTCACAGAAATTCGCGCGGCATAGTTCCACCAGCTGTTACCGAGCCCGTTGTTCAGGTTCGCATACCACCGGCCCGCGTTAGACCCGTTGTTCAGGTTGCCGCCGGAAAGCCACTGCCAAACGTAGCGTGAGTCCGTATGATTTTAAAAACGCCCCGGCTACGCCGGGAAATAAAAGGGGAGCTCCCCTCTTGCCATTCGGCAATTCACCCCCTACGCTGCTGCTTTCGCACAGCGTCCAGAAGCAGAAAGACGCGCGGCAAAGTGCCACCAGCCGTTACCGAGCCAGGCGCTCAGGAACGCACACCACCGGCCCGCGAGAGACCCGAGGTCCAGGCCGCCGCCGGAAAGCCACTCTCTTAACCCGTCAGAAGTCTGATCAAGCTTGTCGGTGTACTGTCCATCTGCATATCCGGTACTGGATGATGCTGCCACTTTCGTTCCATGTCTTACAGATGGGTTCTCTGGATCATAGCCAAGTTCACTGATGTATTTCCAACTTGCCTGCGTATCTGCAATGCTATATCCACACTCAACATAATCCGAGGTCACACTTGTTGCTAACTTTGTGCAGTCATAACAAATGCAAGCCGTCATTACATGATTAGATATCTTAAGAATTACATTGCTGATAACTTCGTAAAATCCCAGGAACATTTCTACACCGAACAGAATGTATGGGTCTTTTCCAGATGTATTACTGTTCGGAGAACCGCAAGAACCAAGGACATTATCGCATGCACCTGTGTGCCATGGCATTGTAACGATAGTGGTCTTTACTTCTGTAGAGCCTACCATTGTAGAACCGGTAGAAAATTTAGTTCCTCCATTATCTACATAAACTGCAGAATTATTGCTGTCATAATCTTCAATTTTTGTAATGATGACACGATTTGCTTTTGCATGAAGTCCTGCATTTGCTCTATCATCCGTCGGATTGCTACCACTTAAAGCTGTGGCATTTCCAATGGATACCGTGCTTCCGACCACCAAATAGTTTGCATCACTTTTGCTGATAATGATACGTTCCACATTATTTTCAACAACAGTCGCATAGAACCTGTTGTAATATCCTGTGCAACCAGACATGATTGACTGTGAATTCCGTGTTGCGAAAGCGACCTCAAACAGGTTGTCCATATGGTTTTTATCCTGTGCAGTTGTTCCACAATACTGTGTTCCTTTGGCTTTGAATCGTGTAATCATTCCATTGTGAGACTGATCATGCGCAGCGTTTACTCCGCTAATAGATGCAGCCTTTCCATCAGAACCATTTCCGGCCATATATTTAGCCTGTGCAACGAACGGTCTGACAGTCTGATCTGTACGGATTGCTGCTCCTTCCGGAAAGAAGCCTGCGTGATGTTCATCTGAGATAACAAGGCTTTCTCCATTTGCATCAATGGTTATGTTAATCCACTGAGTCAGATACAACATCCATGTATCTCTTTCTGTCCTGGAGAACTCATTGTCGATTCCCTTAATATATTCCACAATGAATTCTCCGGCATCATCTACATGACCATTAACTTCCAATCCATAAAAAACAGATTCGCCTTCAAAATCATTTCTTCCTCTTACTGTGTTCGTAGAAGGCTGTGCTACCATGCCTACAGCATCGAGAGTACGTGTGCCCGCCGACAATGGCGATACATCAAATGCACTATGATGGACCCCATATTTTTTTCCAGTTCTCTTGAGATTAAGAATGAATTCAGCCTGTTTGTTTTTTTCTCCCGCAAACATACTGGCGGCTTCCATAAGTGCCACATCATTATTTATCAACTGTCGAAAGACAGCGTTAAACACATCTGCATGAGCAGGATCAGAAGTTTCTAATTCGCGGAGCTGATTGTTGAAAACAGCTCCAGAAATATCGAAATACGACATTTTCTACCTCCTTATGATAACATTTATCTATCATTATCCGATTACTTGTTACAAAATATCGAAATACGTTAGAATGTATCATCACACTCGAACACGCATTCCATGTCTGCATCCTTTCCTTTCTTCAGAAACGCTTTCATGGCCACCATATCCCCATCTGCATCATATAATCCAACTTCAGAAATATAAGTGTTTGCCAGCTCATTTTCTGCCAGTGTGCAGCGATATCTGATTTTTGTATCAGAAAGAACCTCATAACCATCAACGTTCTTGCGAAGCAATTCATGATGTAAGGTGTTCTGATCGGCACTGTGTGGTTTTACTGTTCCGCCCGAATCTACACCTCCATCGCCAAAAGCCATGCCTACAATCTTTGGGAGCGATGAAATCCCCGCTCTTGCTTTTACCATTTTTTTCTTAGCCAGTGTTGTAACTGTAGTCCCTGCCATTTAAAGGACCTCCCTTCCTGAATTTAGTTTTACGCTTCCATCTAGCCTACACGTTCCATCCAGTCTTGCGGCCCGTGAAGGAATAACCATTGTGACCTCTACTTCTTCTTCATGTTTAACAGGCGCACGAATCCGAACTGTCTGCAGATATGGCGGCTCTCCTGCATCAAGCAATAAAGTCCCGTCTAACAAACAGTTGCCGTCCAGAATCTTATTACCATCACGCCAGCCCATAATTACCCTCTGTGTGCCTCTAAAATCAGCTTTCTCAGCATTAATCATATCAGGCAATGAAATACACTGTTTCGTTTCAAAAGCTCCTGATTGCCGATAAACAGCCTATGCCCGATAAAAGTTTCCATCGGATACCAAGAATTGAGCTTTCTCGTTCCGTCCAGTGAAAAGTTTCCATCAAGAAAACCTTCCCACCATACAAAATCACTTCGTACGAAAAAGGAAGGCTTAAATATATTTTCATGATATACATCTGGAATCCGGTGAAAAATTCGATCTGCTATAAAATTCTCAGTTAAGACTGTATCGAATGGATAGACTGGGCGAAATTCTGTCGGATACCAATGATTCAGATTGATACTGCCGTCAAGAGCGAAGGAGCCATCAAGAGAATACTTCCACCATGAAAAATCTGAATGATACGTCACTCTCTGTTCAAAGCTCTCTGTGCATTCAATAAGCATGAGGATAACAGAAAGAAGATATACTGTGTGTGATTGTTTCAGCTTATCGACTTTACTCTTAACTTCTCCTAGTTCTACCTCTGTTTCACCTTCCAATTGAACGCTGAATATGTTAGGGTGAGAAAAATAATATCCAGGCTCATTACAATCATGAACCTGGACATCATAATCCGTCACGCCTTTTAAAATCTGTTCCATTCGCCATGGGGTCATTGGTGCTTTTGTGTTTTTCTTTTCACGGAGCAACCGTCGTCTTTCTTCATATGACAGGTCCTCTCTTACGGGCAATCCATACTTGATCTCATGATATTTAAGCCCCCATGTAGCTGTATCGATAAACATCTGGTATGGAAGTTCTTCAATATGCACAGTGGCCAGATCAAGCTCTCTGCCCATAACTTCGTATATCCATTTTCCGACATAGGATTTATCATACCAGCCTTTAGTTACATATGTCAGCATTCTGTTGGCCGAATCGCTCCATGGGAATCTTTCCAGATCTATACTCATGTCTCAGCCCCCTCTAATGTAAATGTCACATTACCGGTATCTGCATACTCGCTTGATGAAAGGTGAATGTTTTCTCTCTTTCCATCCATCGTAAAATCTATGAAATCGCTTACTCCGGTTATGGTTGACAATACTGTTCGAGCTGAATTGTAGCGAAGGATATTTGTTTCTTTCGCCGCAGAATAGACTGCCATCATTTCAGTTTTGAATGTCGAGATTACATCATCCAATCCAACGCCATCCAGAACAAGTCCTGTACAGGCAAAATCTACAGTTTTTACTGTAGCTGACTTGACAATCAGCTTAGACGATCCAGTAGCAACAGTCTTTTGCTCCTGTCGTTCGGAGAAACGATGTGGTTGTAAACTGCTGTGACCAATGTACTTGATGCGGGCTGTCCGTTGCTATCAACTAAGATCAGTCCCACTGTTCCAGGTCCTTCAACAGCTGGTTCTACAATACAATCTCCAATCCCGGGAACTTCTTTGGCCCACTTAATATAGTCAGCATCATTCGCGACATAGAACTGCGAATCTTGGAATTCAGCATGGATTCTTTCGTAATAATCTTCATCGTTTTCTTCTTCGGCACCGCCCGAAGTTTTCTCGCTGTTGGTAATCGCTGTAACGCCATTGATCGGTGATGCCATAATTGTAATCGTATTTGCTGGAACATTCCCAGATACTCCAGGAATGACCGCTTCAACCGCAAGATCCATGGTTTCATTCTCTGCGAACGTAACAGTTCGCAAAGTCTGGAACTCAACAGCTTCCATCTGATCTGTTGCAGGAACTGCAAAAACTGTGCCTGCTGCCAATACTGTGCCATAAGCCGCCGTAACAGACACTGTTCCAGTTGCTGCTACAGCTTCTTTTCTTGTCACTCCTGCTTCTCCACCATGCAGATCCATCCAATCGCCCCAAGAATATTCCGGAAACGCAACCATCAGGCAGCGAACAAGATTGAACTGTACAAGCTGAGATATTTCGATGGCCGTAGGCATGGTAAAATCATATGGGAAATCACCTTCCATATCCGATATATCCGCCGGAAGGTTCCCCATCATCCTCTCCTGTATCTGGTCAGAATCACTTTCTGACACAAATTCCGGAACTTCAAACTCTGGTCTAGCCATATTAACCACCTCCTCTAAACTTCAATGATTGAATCAACGGTAAAAGGTTCTCCATCAACTGAATAAACTATGAATGATACTTTTACCCTCCCAGTACCCCATTCAAAAGAAAACTCTTCTACCGATGATGTTCGCGGATTGACCATCAGAGCTTCCTGGATTGTCCTTTCTAGAGAAAGTTCTACAGTGCTTTGGTCAGATTCTCTTGTTATATCTTCCGTTTCAGTTCCATGATCATCCGAATATCCCAGGCAAGAATATCTTTCTGTAGATACCGTTTTTACACACCATATTTTATATGCTTCATATCCATCGTTCATTGGCACATTATTTGCGGCGGTGCGAACGAAATCTCCTTTTTCAAGATCCCACATTGGCGATGGTTTATAGTCAACGTCATATTCTTCGTCTTCCTCCTCATCCACAAAATCTGGAACATCCACAGTCGGCAGTAAATTTTTTGATTCTTCTTCCATATTGCCTCCTATAATCCACTTGCCTTGACTACTACATCTACGACTACAGGTTCTCCCTCAACCCATACGATAAGCACACGATCTCCCGGTTTTAACTTAGGCATAACCACCTTATGGCTATGTGATCCCGTTCCGCTGTTATGCCCTCCGTGCGTTCCTCCAGATACGTTGGTTGATAGATTGGCCAAAAGTCTGCAGACGGAATAATCCTTTTTAGGAATAGGCAAAGGAAAGGTATTGGAAACAAGGGAATAATCTTTCTTAATCACTCCAAAGTCGAACGAAAATCCTCCTCCTGAGTGTTCTCCCATTCTCGAATCCAATACCTTTGCAAGCTTTTCCATTCCATTTTTTTCCATTTTTGACATAATGTTCCTCCTGTCAGTCAAATGATCCATCGTCAACCCAGCCCCAGACATGAGTCTGATTCCAGTTTTGTGTAACCAGATGCCATGGGTGTGCTTTTCCGGAACCACCTTTGATCGTGATTTTTGCTTTTCCGGCTCCTACACTGTATCCTCTGGCATCTGGATAACTGCTGACATAATGCTTACCGCCATGGAAATTAACAATGTCCCCAACATCATATGATTTTGCTTTTGTTTTTTTTATTCCCACTGCTCTTTTTTGCTGCCGGTGCTTTTTTCAATCCCAGTGTCATAAGCATTTTATCTACATCATGCGTAGCAGATATTACGATATAATACCCAGCACTTATTGAAGCTGTTTTTAGATGAATCTTGTCACCCTTCCGAATGATAGGAATATCCGGAAGTTTTATCGTGATTTCTTCCTTTGGTTTGCCATCATCTGCAAGGATCTCTCTCGCTTCTTTTTTTGCCTCATCCAAAGTATCATTGGTTCCCCTGGAAACAATCTTCTGTCGGATTCCGTAGCTTGTCTTTCCATCAACTGTAGCCTCAACAGGTGAGCATCCATCATCATTTGCTTTTCCGATGATTTTTACCCTTGTAACCATCCCGGTAGTGCTGATCTTATGGTTTACTTCTGTAAGATGCTGTGTTTCTTCAAAATGATATACTGTTTTATTTGTTCCAAAACCAACTACGGTCACATTCATTTTCACAGCCCGCAGACATGCCTCAATGCCGCCTTTCTTTTTGGCTTCCTTGAGGATTTTCACAACCACTGTTCCAAGCTTTTCAGACTTATAAGCCAGTTTCCCATGCTTCACATTTGGTCCGCTGTAAGATGTGACCTTTATGCCCCAGCGTTTCAGCACTTGGACTATGGCTGACTTTGTCTTTACGCCGGCTGAAAAATATACATGATCTTGTGATTCCTGCAGATCATATAGAACATCGTATGCCTTTACCTTAAACTTCTCTCCGGATGTTCTCGCTGAAGGATTCCATTCAACTATTTTCCCTCTGGTTGCTTCGGCATTTTTGCCGCCATTATAGGAATACAAAAGCGCTGCATAACACCCAGGCTTGGCAAGAGAAGAAATTCTTCCCTTTGAAGTTTTATCGTTCTTGGCCGAAAAACTAATTCTGGCCGCAAGCTGGTTCTCTCCCTCTTCCCAGGATACATCTTCGACAAATTGCGTGATGTCGTAAGCCTTTTTATCTGCAGTCATAATGGCCACGAGGTATTTATATTTCATTGGATTTATCAATACTCTCGCCTCCTTATGGTAAAGTCAGTACTGTTCCTGGATATATCCAATGTCCGTTGTCGCTATTGCGCCGGCCATGTTTCTTAGCAGCCGCTTCAATAACCTTCTTATTGGCATTGTAGATATTTCTCCACTTTGATTCAGTTTATATTTCTTACGAGATATTCCGCAAGCGTATCGCCTCGGACAATCCTGTAGGTCTTTTCTTTTTAGTAGATTTCTTGGTACTTGGCCTAGTTGGTTTCTTTTTCTTTTTAGCTTTTTTCTTAGTCCCAGTTTCCTTTGTTGTATAAATCTTCTATCT
>ENA-OQCX01000866-OQCX01000866.1-human-gut-metagenome-genome-assembly--contig:-NODE-866-length-15135-cov-2.187900_pt1 | contig 15135 bp, 21 predicted proteins | sample MGYA00242762_ERZ504587 | MGnify/ENA primary metagenome ERZ504587 (study PRJEB26092, sample SAMD00036337) | human gut metagenome | host: Homo sapiens | study: EMG produced TPA metagenomics assembly of... | reverse complement strand
CCACTTCCGACCGCTTTTTTCAGTTCATCATAGATATCGAGCTGTCTGACATAGGCGAACGGCTCATTTTCATCGTACAGCCAACTGTCCATAATATCAATGCCATACATCAGTCCCTTTGGATAGGATCCATAATCTGCCTCGCGGAAACGGAATTCCGAAGAGTTGATGCCTGCAAGCAGGGCTTTCTCATCCAGACCATTTTTCACGCTGTCCGTCAGCGTCTGGCGGATGATGCAGAGAAATTTCTCTTTGTCTTCCGGATTGGCATTTTTAGCGATAACGGAAAAAGACGGCTGCAAAATGCCGCTTTCAAAAGAACCCAGGATGTCTTTGCCGATGCCGGCATCGATCAATGCCTGTTTCAGCGGCGCACCAGGTGCCGACAAAAGTGCATATTCCAAAATGGAAAATGCAGTCACAAGCTTCACATCCAGACTGCTTCCCACGGATACATTCCAGGAAAGATACGTATTGTCTTTCTCGGATTCCGAAGTGGAAATGGAATATTTGCGGTAAACTTCATGCATTTTTTCAAATGGTTTCTGCATCGGCAAAGCAGAGTCTGTTTCTTTCTGTCATACTGTGAGAGATATTCCTGATCGATCCACTGCAGCCTTTCACCGATATCCATTTTTCCGTAAAGATAAATATAAGCATTGGATGGATGATAATATCTGCTGTGAAATGCCAGAAAATCTTCGTATTTCAGATCTGGAATGCACTTTGGATCTCCGCCGGACTCAAATCCATATGGTGTATCCGGATAAAGCGCATTTAAGATTTCACGTTCCAGGACATCCTCCGGAGAGGAATATGCTCCTTTCATTTCATTGTAGACAACTCCATTATAGGTAATCGCATCTTCTGGTTTCTCAATCTGATAATTCCATCCTCCTGACGGAAGATCTCTTCTTTCTGGTAAATATTGGTTTTAAAAACTGCATCCAGGTAAACATGCATCAGATTTGCAAAATCTTTGTCGTTGCAGCTTGCAACCGGGTACATGGTCTTGTCCGGATAAGTCATGGCATTGAGAAAGGTATTCAGTGAGCCTTTCACCAGTTCCACAAACGGATCTTTGGATGGAAATTTTTCGCTGCCGCAAAGAGAGCAGTGTTCCAGAATATGTGCCACTCCGGTATTGTCTGTCGGCGGAGTACGGAATGTAATATGAAACACTTTATTATCGTCTTCATTTTCAATATACAAAACCCTTGCACCACTTTTTCTGTGACGCAGCAGATATCCTTTTGACCGGATATCGTCAAGCATCTCTTCTTTTATCAGTCATATGCCTGCAAATCTTTGATTGTCATAAAAAACCTCTTTTCTCATCATGTCTTTACCCTGCCGATTTTGGCATTAAACAACCCTCTGGAGCCGTAATTGACACGCTTGATGCAAATGCCCCCGTTCGGGTAATGCTGTCCGTAATGTCCGGATGCGCTGATCATAAATCCATTTCCCATATAAATCGCCACATGCCCAAGCGTACCGCCGTCATAATAAAAAATAATGTCTCCCGGACGCATCTCTGACTGTCTGACACGTTTGCATGCGGCAAGGATCGCACTCATAAACGACGGCGGCATACTTTTTCCGGCTGCCCGGTAGCAGCGGTTCACAAAATAAGAGCATGCAACTCCGCCCCGCATATTGGTTCCATACTGCACGCCATTGCGGATCCCTCCGTTTTCATGGTAAGCACCCAGATATTTCAGTCCATAGCGGATCGCCTTTGCGCTGTATTTGTTGTATTTGTTGACCATTTTTGTCATATCCAGCACGGACAGCCTGATATCTGTTACCTTGATATAAGCAGTTTTCCACATGCCATATTTTTTATTACCGGTGTTTTTCTTATGGTGCAGATATACCGGAACCCATGCTGTCTTTTTCCCTTTTCGGATACGGTTTGGATTGACCACCATGGCATCCCCATACTGAAGGCTGTGCAGCTTTTTCCCTTTGGAAGAAGCTGTGCTGCGCACAGAAACACGTTTTCCTTTTGTTCCCACATAAGCCATCACAAGATATCTGGATTCTTCTTTTTTGTATCGGTCCAGCAGGATTTTGGATCCATCACTCTTTTTCGCTGTTTTTTTCTTTGTCGTTTTCTTCGTTTTTTTAGCAGTACTGGTCTTTGCCTGTACCTGCACCGGCTGAAGCGGTGCCATGCTGCCTGCTGCCAGTGCAAATGCCAGCACCGCCGCACAGATTCCGTTTTTTGTCCGTTTATATCCCATTTCTTACCTTGCCCTTCGCGGGCTCTCCCTTCTCCCTTTTTGTCTTGATCATAGAGCGATCACAGAAAACTTCCACTTCTATAAACAGATGATGCCAGGGGCAAAAACAAAGAGCTGCAGATCAGTAAAAGCTGCACCCATGGCGGCCATGCTCTTTTACATAGTAAGTGCCTGATCTGCATCTTTGAAAATGCTCTCCCCTTTGTTTTCCCGGTCTGAAAATGCCACTCCCACGCTCAAAGAAACGGCCGGGGCATCCTGCGCTTCTTTGGCCAGTTCCTCATTGATCACATCGATCTTATCCTGTATTGTATCCTTCAGATCACTTGTCATCTCGACCATGATCACGGAAAATTCATCTCCGCCGATCCTGAAAATAAAATCAATGCTTCGGAACGTCGTTTTCAGCAGATTTGCCACTCTTTTCAGGCTCGCGTCGCCGGCTGCATGTCCGTAGGTATCATTGACTGATTTGAAAATATCCACATCGATCAGGAGCAGTGCGAAAGACATCGCACCTTCTTCGTAAATATGTAAAATTTTTTCAAATGACCCGCGGTTCAGTGTGCCTGTCAGTGCATCATGCTCTGCCTGATGGCGGATCAGATTCTGTGTCTCCTGATTCTCCTGATAGATCTTATTATAAGTCTCTGCCAGTTTCTGCAGTTCACTGGCCCCGACCACCGGAAAGATTTCACCTTTTTTAATGTTTTCATTGTAACTGAGCAGCGGTCTTACGACCAGTTTGCGTACGATCAGGCAGATTACAAGCGTCAGGATCAGCTGAAGTACAATACTGATCTCAAGTTTACGATATATATCAGAAAAAACTGACATTGCCCTTCCCTGCCGGTTTTTCGTCTGTTCCATCAGGCTGTCCATACAGGAAGTGATGTCTTCATTTATCTCTGTTCTCGCTTCCTGATAAGTATTATCACAGACCATCTGCTGTGCTCTTTTCATTTTCCCCTCTGCGCCAAGCACACTGTCCGTTTCGGAAAGCAGCACTTCCGCAACTTCCTGCGGCCATGTATTTTTATCCATGCCGGTCGCCTCTGCCACCAGACGCATGGCATAATATTCGCTGTTCATCAGTTCCTGCGAACAACTTAATGCTGCCTTTAAGGAACTAAACGTTTCTGTTTTATCAAAATATCGTCTCAGGGTATCCAGTGCCTTTTCTCTTCGTTTTGTAATCGTCGCCTCTTCAAAATAGAGATCCATGTACTGAACTTCTCCCGTCATCACATAAAGCCGTACCTGCTCCGTAAGATAGTCAGATCCATCCTGCAGCTTCCTTGCCGCATTCTCGCAGGCAATATACTGATCAGTCGCTGTTTCCAATACCTGAAATTCTTTCTGCCCCACAGTCGAAATAAATGCAAACAAAACAGCCAGAATACAGGTAACTCCAATACTCCATGTACTTACCTTCTGCATCTTTATCTTCTTTTCCACAGGCGGCTCTCCCCTTCTCCCTTTTTTCTTCACAGGCGGAAAAAGTGCGATCCCATTTGGTACCGCACTTCCCACTTTGGACATACTTATTTTTTACCTACGCATGCTTTGCGTACTATATCCACAGGTATCATGGTAAATGCCAGCAGGATCACCGCAATCCAGCCCCTGATTCCAAACGGAACACAGCTGAACATTTCTCCGATCCACTGGAACGGAGCCAGCGGAACGATTGCCGCATTTACGAGCAATGACTGCACGATTATAATAATCAGAAATACTTTCAGAAAATCTTTATTCTCATTCAGACCTGAAAAAATTGCAAATCCATCGTCACGCACATTAAAGCCGTTGAACAAAGCTGCCACAATAAACAGTACAAAATAACCCGTCAGGTGCTGTTCCTCATTTGCAAACAGATTTACAAAGAACGGCACTTTCAGATAGATAAAACTTACCACGGTAAGCCAGATTCCATTGTGAGGATCTGTCCCATCATTTTTTGCTTACAATACTTTCATCACGTTTTCGCGGTGCTTCTGCCATATATTCTTCTTTTGCCGGCTCATTGCCAAGCATCATCGCTCCCAGTCCATCCATAACCAGGTTTACGAAGAGAAGATGTGTTACTTTCAGCGGTTCGTCCACACCGAAAAACGGTGCGATCGCACTGACCACAACGGCTGCCACGTTGATCACCAGCTGGAATTTACAGAATTTGAGGATGTTATGGTAGATGGTTCTTCCATAAAGGATGGCATCTTTGATGGATTTGAAATTGTCATCCAGGATAACGATCTTACCTGCCTCTTTTGCTGCCTCAGTTCCGCTTCCCATAGCAAAACCAACATCTGCACGTTTCAGTGCCGGTGAGTCGTTGACGCCGTCACCGGTCATGCCGACTACCAGGTTCATCTCCTGACACAGGCGTACCATACGGGACTTGTCGGTCGGCAGTGCTCTTGCGATCACACGGATATTCGGTATGATCTTCTTCACTTCGTCATCACTCATCTCATTGAGCTGTGCGGAGGAGAGTGCACGGTCGCTGCCTCCTTTTAACAGTCCGGCATCTTTTGCGATTGCTACAGCTGTCTCCAGACGGTCACCTGTGATCATAACAACCTGGATACCTGCACCCTGTACTTCACGGATCGCTTCTTTTGCTTCCGGACGTACATCATCACGGATGCCCACCAGACCGATGATCACGATATCATCGTTGATACTGTTCTCCACCATATCTTTTTCCGAATAGCCAAATGCCAGCACACGCATGGCTTTTGCTGCCAGTTCATCGATCTTGCGGTCCAGAACTGCCTTGTCCATGGTACAGATATTGCCGTCTGCATCCAGATATTTCACTGCATTTGCCAGAAGCTTCTCCGGTGCGCCTTTATAGAACGTTTTACCGGTGCTGTCGATGCGTGCCTGACTGAATTTATTTGCAGAGTTGAAAGACTGCTGTTTGGTTATTTTATATTCGCTGCTGTTCTCCAGCGTCTTGAATGTCTCCTCACCCAAAAACTTCATCAGTGCCTGATCGGTTGCATTTCCGCCGATGACTTTATGGGATGCATCAAACATGGACTGTGTATTCTTACCGATGGCAAGATCCACAAGACCTTTTACCTTGCTGTGTTTACTCAACTGTGCAATATCAATGGAATTGCCGTCTCCGGTAAAGAAATCGACCACTTCAAGCATACCTTTTGTGATCGTTCCTGTCTTATCACTGAAAAGAATGTTTAAAGAACCTGCTGTCTCGATACCTTCTGCTTTTCTTACCAGGACGTTGTGGTCAAGCATCTTGCTTGTATTCTGCATCAGCACGAGGGAGATCATCAGAGGAAGTCCTTCCGGAACTGCACAGACGATGATGACAATTGCCAGAGAAAGAGCCCTTACAACATCTTTGACAACCGGTTCAATCCCCATTGCCAGGTACTGGGAAATTCCGCCCGCCTGCATAACAAAGTAAGCAAGGTAAAGTACGGCAATCAGAACCGCACCGATATAACCAAACGTGGAAATCTGTTTTGCAAGTTTGGAAAGTTTTACTTTCAAAGGAGAATCCGGCTCGTCTTCCTGCATCTCTTCTGCCATTTTTCCCATCATGGTCTTCAGTCCGACCTTGCGTACATCAAGAATACCTTCGCCGTCAAATATCACTGCTCCGCGGAACAGGGAGTGTGCATCGACAAAGGTGTCGCCTGTGATGTCATCTTCCAGCTGAAAATCCTCTGATGCTGCCGTTTTTTTGCATTCTTCTGCCTCGCCGTTCAGTGCGGAGTTGTCCACACGCAGTGCCCCGTCGATCAGTACACCGTCTGCAGGGATTTTATCACCAGACTGCAGCAGGACTTTGTCACCGACTACAACATCATCCACATCGATCACCGTGATCATACCGTTCCTGTGAACTTTACACTTGTCTTTCTCGGTATTGTCTTTCAGTTCACGGTACTTGGTATCGCTTGCGACACCGGTCTTTGCAGATACGATCGCCACGATCAGTACTGCTACAATAGTTCCGAGCGGCTCATAGATCTCCGCATATCCAAAGAAAAACATCACGATCATAAGTGCTGCGATCGCCAGCAGGATCCTGATCATCGGATCGCTGAAGGTTTCTTTGAACTCATCCCAGAACGTGGTAGGTTCGGAATCCGGAATCTCATTGGAGCCAAACCTGCTTCTGGACTCCTCTACCTGTTTGTCTGTCAATCCATTATACTTCATCTCTTTGTCTCCTGTTTTATTTTTGAAATCTTTCTGCCATTTCACCGATACTGCCATCATGTGTTCCCTGGCCGATCGCGCCAAATTTCCATTCGCCATTATAGCGGTAGATCTCCCAAAGATCATGCAGTCATACCAAAATAGTCTTCTGACAGATCATACTTCAGAATTTCCTGATTGTTTCTTGCGTCCACCAGACGGATAAAAGCATTTTCGATCAGTCCGAAATGCTGCTTTCGCTGCCGTGCCTGATAAATGGTTACAACAATCACAATCTTATCATACTGTGCCGGGACACAGTCCAGATCGATCACGATCTGTTCATCATCGCCTTCTCCTGCCCCTGTCAGGTTGTCTCCCATATGGCGTACCGTTTTGGAGCTGTGTGTCAGATGATTGTAAAATACCAGATCATTTTTCCCTTCCAGTCTGCCGTTTTGCAGCAGAAGTGCGGATGCGTCACAGTCGATCGGTGCCGGTTTTGGTGCAAAAAATCCACCTCTGGAACGTTTTACCTCATCCCATCCAAGTCCCACGATCACTTTTGATAATCCCTGCTTTTCTTTGGAAAGACTTACCTTCTGCCCTTTTTTTAAACTGATTGACATAAGCGGCTCCCCCCTTTCAATTTTCCCAGATTTTCTGTTATTATTCTGCATCAATGCCATAATGTCCGCAAAGTGCTGCCAGACCACCCTGGAAGCCGCTGCCGATGGCATTGAATTTCCACTCACCATTGTGCTTGTACAGCTCACCCACTACAACCGCTGTCTCGATGGAAAAATCTTCTCCCAGATCGTAACGGATCAGTTCCTGACCATTTGACTGGTCTACGATACGGATAAATGCATTGGACACCTGGCCAAAATTCTGTCTTCTGGCATCCGCCTCATAGATCGTAACCGTAAATGCGATCTTTTCGATGTTTGCCGGAACTTTTGTCAGGTCGATCATGATCTGCTCATCATCACCTTCGCCGCCTCCTGTTAAGTTGTCTCCCATATGCTCCACACTCTCAGAAGGATGTTTTAAGTTTCCATAGAAAATAAATTCTTTTTCTGTCGGGCATTTTCCGTTTGCTCCGCACAAAAATACCGAAGCATCCAGATCAAATCTGCTCCTGTATCAAATGCATTGACATCCCATCCAAGTCCTACCATAATGTTTTTCAGTCCCGGATTTCCTTTTGTCAGGCTTACTTTCTGTCCTTTTGATAAATTAATTGGCATAACGTTTTCCTCCTTTAATAGGTTTTTATATTTAAGATGAGTTATATCACCTTATGGTACGCTTTTCAAGACTAATATTTCTTTTCCGGCATATGATATCTCTGGTTAAATTCCTGTTTGATATTTTCCAGCCTTGCCTGGTCTTCTGTTCTCTGCTTTCTGGCATTTTCCTGGATCTGTCTCGTCTCATCGATTCCATTGACGATCGTTCTCCAGGTTGTCTCCAGCGTCTCGATCTTGATGGAGCTTCCTGATGCAAGCTGTGCTGTCATTTTCGACTGCTGCACGGTATTCTGCGCATTTTTGATCAGCATCTCATTGGTCTTTTTATCCAGTGCAGAGATTGCTTCCGCCTGGATTTTCTGTCTCTTAAGCATGATCGCCTGCGCAAGTGCCTGTTTAAAGACCGGAAGCGTAATGATAAATGCTGAATTGATCTTGCGGACTAGGTTCATATTGCTGAATTCCATCGTCTTGATCATCGGGATTGACTGCATTGCCACATTTTCTGCGGTGCGCAGATCCTGCGTTCTCTGCTCCAGCATCATCAGTGCCTGGTTGAGGCTGGTCAGTTCAAACTGGATGGACTGATCGCCCGTCGCTTCCATATCCGCCTGGCGCTGTGCGATATATGCTTCCAGTTCCTGGCATCCCTGCTCACCGGCAAGAATATATTTTACAAGTTCATGGTAATAATTGACATTTGCTTCAAACATCGTATTGAGTTTGCGGTTGGACTGTTTGATCTCTGATTCATACTGTTTGAGCTGTACATAGATCTTGTCTACCTCATCCCCCATGGTATGGTATTTTGAAAGGATCCTGTCCATCTGTTTTCTGAGATTTCCAAATAATTTGCCGAACAGTCCCGGATTGTCCTTCAATTCCTCCGGATCAAATTTCTCCATGATCTTTGCAAGCGTATTGAGCATTTCACTGGATCCGTCGATCTGCGTCATTTCCATGCTGTTCAGCACCACATCCGATGCCTTGGAGATCTCCTCTGCCACTTCTGCACCAAACGATACGATCGTCTCCAGGTTATTGACTTCGATCTACTTACGATCGCGTGACTTCCTGTGAACCGACCAGCTCGGTATTCATCTGCTTACGGTCTTCTACAATGTCGTAAGACTGTACTTTTTCCATTTCTGCTGCCGGTACTTCCCTGACCGGTGCTGCACTTCTTCCTAAGTTAAGTCCCATATTCCTACTCCCTCCTGAACAATCTCTCCCGCCATGTTTTGGGGCGTACACCTGATGGAACCGCACGGAAATCCGGGATGCTCAGATCATACAGGTACTCCCCGATCTGGTGCTCCTCCATCTGTTTTCGGTTGTAAAAGTTTTCTATATTCTGATATCCGGTCGGGATAAAAAATAAAATATCAAATCCCGCCAGATTCAAAAACGCAATTAAAATCGCATCTTCCAGTGAAATAGTCTTTTCACCGGTATTGATGTAGATCAGTTTTGGGTTCTTCCTGGTAAAATCAAATCTCTGCAGCAGACGCAGGATCTCTTTTGGAAGATTCAGTATCGTGGAAATAACCGTGTACTCGGTACCGTTTTCAAAGGTCCCCTTTATCAGTTTCTGGTCGATCAGCAGTTCCAGTTTGTCTAAAATATGCTCCTGTACTTCATCTCTTAAGAATCCATAAGGATACGATGGATGGCTCCTGATACGCTTCTTCTGCAGCCGCCCGTTTTTATAAAACTCCACTGCAAATGGCTTCATCGGATTCTCTGCCAGCGGTTTGATATAAGGAAGATTTCTGATAACAAGCGTATCTTCGGTAAGCAGTCCTTTGATGGAAGCCCAGTATTCGGAAACCTTCCCATCTTTACACCACAGACCTTTGCAAAAATGACCGGAAGGTTCACCACGGTTTCGGTTGTGCTGAAATTCGGACGGTATTTCACTTCTTCTTTCCACAAAAGCCAGATCTCCTCATACATGGTCTGCAGATTGATGACATCGGCACTGCGGTACTGCTGCTGCGGTATATCCCGGAATCCTGATACATCAGCGTATCCAGTTCCCGTTCTGCATGATAAGCTGCTGTTCCCATCCGCACTTCTGTATTCTCTTTTGGAAAATGCCCTGCATGGAGGGTCTCTTCATAATTTCTCACATAAAGCAGCGGATCCAAAACAGATGCCGCAGAACTGCGCTCCGGATCCAGGATCAGCACATCAACCGGAAGCCTTGCCAGCATGCAAAGAAACAGTTCTTCGAATTTGCTCTGACAGCCGCCCATATGGATGAAGCAGCTAAGCTGTGAACGGTTCCATCCCTGAAACAGTCCGGACAGATAACGCTGCATCCAGCAGATCAGATAAACAGCTTTGTTTGTAAGTTTATTTTGATTTTCCCCGGGAGACTCTGTCTCTTTTAACATCACATCCAGAAATGCTTTCACCATAAGCCTCTGTAACTCCAGATTGGCCGGATAACGCAGATTGGCGGAAGATCCATCAGCATCTCCTCCACATTCCGGTAATTTCTTCTTGGGACTTTACAGATCTCCTCCGGCATCGGCGGCATCAGCGGGCCGTCTGTTACGACGATGTTCCGCTTTCCTGCCTTTAATCCCTGATAAAACTGATATAATTCATTTAAATAAGTGAGCTTGTCCCAGACACCATTGATCTGACAGTAGCCATTATAAAAAAATCCTGGATCCGTCCCTCTTTCTGCTGGCGCTTTCTGCAGATCCAGAAGCACTTCGCCATCCATCCAGACATTGGTAGCATTCTGTATCTGAGGCTTCGCTCCGTAAAGACGTTCCCGTTTCCATTTTCTTTTTCTGCTGCTCCCTAAGTCCTGCAAGTGAAAACCCTTCCGGAAATGCCTGCATTCCCGGAAGAACAAGCGGAAAGGAATACCTGTCGTCGGCATCGAGCCTGCTGTAGGCACCATCTCCCTGATACTGTAAAAGCACAACGTCACAGCCTGCGTGACACAAAACCGTCAGAAGCATCAGTTCATAACGACTGACCTCACCTTCATAAAGGATCTTCGGAACCTGATTTTCTCCCAGCAGGTTTACCATACGTTCAAACTTATAATAAAGCCAGCACATAAACTTAATGTAAGCATTTTTCAGCATGCCTTCTGTCTTTTTTTCCTTTTTCATAGACAGAAAGAAATCATACATCGATGCTGCAATGCTGCTTCTCTGCTCATCATTCATACGCGGCAGCCATTTTTTCAGACTGATATCCAGAAATGTCTCCGACATCTGAAAATCCATCCCCATGATTTCCCCGTAATAGGACAGGTTCTGTTCTGTCGGATTGCAATACGCCCTTCGATCACAACTCCCCGCCTTCTGGCAGACTCATAGTATCTTTCTATGAAATCCGCTGTCTCACGGTTGTAGCCACTGATACGGTAAAAATAAACACACTTTCCATCTCTTGCGGAAAGTTCTTTAAAAAAATCCGGAATCCCGTTTATTCTCTGCTGTCTGAACATAAGTAAATTACGACGTCGCCCTCTCTTGTTATTAAAATGACCTGTAATTCATAATACCATTCTTTGCATCGCTTTTCAAGTCTTTTGCATGCTGTGATGCTCCAGCCTTCCAGGCGGTGCGGCGCTGCCCGTACGGGAATCGGCAATCGAGTAGGAGGCGGTGACTAACCGCCGTCCTCTCACACCACCGTGCGTACCGTTCGGTACACGGCGGTTTCAATAGTTGACGTGCACAGACTGATAGGCTGTGGCTAAATCATAAAAGCCACTGTTTATCAGTCTTTCTTTATTCAGCGCCCAAATCACAGCTTTGTTATTACTGATATACCAATACTTTCTGCGACTGTTTGCTATTGTTGCCGCATAGTGTTCTGGAATTCCCAGCTTGACTAGATTTTTATATTTCGTTCTGGGTTTCTTCCACTGTTTCCATATGCACATGCGTATTCTGTGATAGAGCCATCCGTTGATGTCATCTATGTTGCTCTTCATGCTCGCAATTCCGTAGTAGTCAAGCCATCCTCTTGCATATATTTTGATTTTCTCAAGACTTGGTTTGATTGACTGACATCGCTTACGGGAAGATAGCTCCTTCAGTCTAGACTTAAACTTCTTCCATGACTTCGGATGAACTCGGACATAAATGCCTTTTCCGTTCCTTCCCAATGCAAAGCCAAGAAATTTAAAATTTCGAATTGCAAACACGCTGACAGTACGGCTCTTTTCTCGGTTGACTGTAAGTTTCAGCCTCTCCTCAAGATATTTTGTACTGCTTTCCAGGAGTCTCTCTGATGCTCGCTTGCTCTTTGCAAGAAGCACAATGTCATCTGCATATCTTATACATGGAACACCTCTTTTCAGGAATTCCTGGTCGAACTCATTGAGGTAAATATTTGCCAGCAATGGTGATAGATTTCCACCTTGTGGTGAGCCTTCCTCTGTGTCAATGACTACTCCGTTTTCCATTACACCGCTTTTCAGATAGCGCTTTATCAACTGTACTACACGTTCATCTTTTACATTCTTTCGGAGAAGATTGATGAGAATTTCGTGATTAAGAGTATCGAAATACTTTGACAAGTCAAGGACTACAGCAAATGTATAGCCTTGTTCTGCATACTCCTTAACCTTAAGTATTGCATCTTTTGCACTTCTGTTCGGGCGATAGCATAGCTACCCTCTGCAAACAGCGGTTCATAGATTGGCACTAACTGTTGAGTTATTGCCTGTTGAAGTGTACGGTCTACCACTGTTGGTATGCCAAGCTTTCGCACACCACCATCTGCTTTGGGAATCGTGGCTCGTCTTACTGGAGACGGAGTATACTTTCCACGATAAATGCGGTCGGTTATCTCTTGTTGATGTTCCTTTAGATATGGAAGAGCCTCCTCAATGGTCATGCCATCAATTCCTGGCGCTCCCTTGTTTGCCTTAACTCTCTTGTACGCTCTGTTAAAGTTATCTTTATACAGTATCGCTTCCAAAAGTCTCGGCTGTGCACTGTCTCTTTCTTTCCATATCCGATTGAATGACCTAGACGCTTTCACATACCCTTCATGTTCCGCATTATCTCTTTGCGAACAGCCATTGTTTTCAATGTTTTCTGCCATAGACGGTCATTCCTCCTTTCTCGGTCATACTCAAGACTCCTACTGATTCGGTCCTTCACCTCTCGGCTACTATGACCTCTGCTGACTTCTGTGCGTTCAGCATTGCTTTATGCAATGGTTACCTCTTTCAAGGCATACCGCACAGACCTCCCTAGGTACCACACGTTTCTTCCTCTCCATCCATCTGCCTCATTTATCATGCATGATTCCGTGTAGTTATTGGGCTTCAACGTGGCTGGCAGTCTTACCCTCATGCATGACCTCATATGAGATTTCTGTTCGTCAGACCAGAGATTTGCCCGTGAGTTAGTATGTTCCTCACATCCAGCTTCCTTCAGATTCCATCTCACGATGGACACCCTTGCCTTCGGCTATATCCTTCCCACTACCGGGCGGATTCGGGACTTTAACCCGTTAGAAACGTGCGCCGCTAGGCGCACACACGAAAAGAAGCTCTCCTGGGAATTTCTTCCTCAAGGAGAGCTTCTTTTTCTTAAAATCTGCTTTACTCTAAAACAATACAAAAAGCTGTCTGCGGAATTTACTCCGTAAACAGCTTCTTTTTTCATTGTTATCAATTTCCACTCAGATATTTCTCAATTTCCTTCATGCTTCTTCTTCGTCTGTTCCGTTGGCGGAAACAACGATGCTGTCACCGTAGTTCAGGCCCAGGGTCATCATTCCCATGATACTCTTGGCGTTTACATGGCGATCTTCACTCTCCACATAGATCTCGCTGTCGTACTGGCTGGCTACCTGTACAAGCAGGGCCACCGGACGTGCCTCCAGACCGTTTCTGATTTGGATCATCACTGGTTTCTTAATCATAATAATGCTCCTCCTTACTTCCTCTCAGCGTTTCCGCTAAATTACTTAGTTTTCTTAATCTATGGTTGACTCCAGATTTTCCAATGGGTGGGTTGTGCATAAGCCCCAGTTCCTTTAAAGATGCCTCCGGATTTTCCAGGCGAAGATCCGCCGTCTCCAGGAGTTCCTCCGACAGGTCCGAAAACCCGCCTGCTGCCTTCAGGTATCTGATATCTTCTGTCTGTTTGACAGCCGCGCTGACTGTCTTATGAATGTTGGCAGTCTCGCAGTTGACCTTCCGGTTCACAGAATTTCTCATTTCCTTGAGGATACGCACATTTTCCAGTTCCATCAGCGCGACATGCGCTTCCATGACATTCAGTAAATCGACGATCTGCGCGCCTTCTTTTAAGTATACCACAAAATATCTCTTTCGGCACACTATTTTTGCATCCATATCAAAACTTCCGATGAGCTCCTGAATCTGCCGGGCTTTTGCCTCGCTGGAACAGACAATCTCAAAGTGATAGGATTTATTGGGATCGCTCATGGAACCGGTACTTAAGAACGCTCCCCGGATAACGCCCGCTTACAGCATGTCCTCTGAAGGAGAATATTATCCGCAGCGGTGAGGTTTTCCCGGATCTCCATATGGCCGTCGATGAGTTTCAGGGCCTGGAGCACCCGGAGCGCATCTTCATGCTTCGGCACCAGAACGTTGTAAATTCTGGTCTTCTGCGGCTTCTGATGCTGTCGGATCGAAACCTCTGGTTCTATATTAAATATTTTCTGCAATAATGTAAAGCATTTTCTCGCCACAGGCAGGTTATCGGTCTGGATTTTCACCCGGTAACGGTCGCCGCTGGTGATGACCACGCCGCCACACATGCCCATGATGGCTGCCAGTTCCGCGATCTGGCAATGTCTTGCCGTGCTGACTTTCTGTGAAAGCTCCTCTTTCACTTCCCCGGAAAATGACATCTCTCTCACCTCGACACATCCCGGTGTTCCAGCCGGACTCCATACTCCGAGCGGTCGCTCAGCGCCTCAAAAAGCTTGTTGGCCAGCGTCACCGAACGGTGCTTGCCGCCGGTGCAGCCGATGCCGATGACCAGCTGATTCTTGCCTTCCAGTATGTAATTGGGAATGAGGAAATTCAGCATGTCCACGAGCTTGCCTAGGAAGATATGGGAGATCTCGTAGCCCATAACGAAATCCTGAACCTCCTCATCGTTTCCCGTCTTGTATTTGAGTCCGTCCACATAGTAGGGATTCGGCAGAAAACGAACATCAAAAACCAGGTCACAGTCGTTGGGAATCCCGTATTTGAAGCCGAAAGACAGAACAGTGATCATCAGATTCTTGAAGTTCTTTTCTTCCACCAGGATCTGTTCCAGGGCCTTCTTAAGTTCCCTCGTGAGCAGCTGACTGGTATCCAGAATATAGGTGGCGTTCTCCTTTTAAATAAAGAAGCTTTTCTCTCTCGAGGCGGATACCATCCTCCACCCGGCCCTGTTTGGCCAGGGGATGGGCACGCCTCGTCTCCTTGTATCTCTTGA
>ENA-OQCX01000865-OQCX01000865.1-human-gut-metagenome-genome-assembly--contig:-NODE-865-length-15155-cov-2.380822_pt1 | contig 15155 bp, 14 predicted proteins | sample MGYA00242762_ERZ504587 | MGnify/ENA primary metagenome ERZ504587 (study PRJEB26092, sample SAMD00036337) | human gut metagenome | host: Homo sapiens | study: EMG produced TPA metagenomics assembly of... | reverse complement strand
CTTTCAAAAGGCGGTCCACATAATCCTCTTCTTCTTTTGTGCCAAGCAAAAGATTGTTGGTCATTCCCACATAAAGAGGCGTAACCAGATCTGCCGGAACATATTTATCTGCACTTTCTTTCTCATACTGTGCAAACTTCTCCAGTGTCCGTTTGCTTCTTCTCAGCCGTTCTGTTAATGCCTCGTCTGTAACCTTTTTACCCGTACATTTTTCTATAAACTCTTTCAGCTTCCGAAGCTGGTCTGCCACATACTGTACATTGTCCTCATTCTGCTGCATCGGGACATCAATTGCAAAGATTGGCACTTCATACATTTTCGCCAACTTTTTAAACGTCAGAAGGTTTGCATCACAGGTCAGGTTCGTGTACACAATGCACTTTGGTTTCGGAAGCACTTTCTTCTGTGCCGCCCCGATAAATGTCTTATGATAACTGCAAAGTGTCTCAGAAATTCCTGTATTTTCTGCCTGCTGTAAAAATGCTCTTTCTGCCTTTGATGCAGAAAGATAACAGGAAAATCCTTCCACATTATACGGATGGATTCCTGCCTCCTGCAACAGTTCGCAAGGAGTAAAGATGCTGACTATTGCACTCTCCTGTGGTTTTTCCAAAGGCATAAGCATCGTATCCATCATAAGTCTGGCAAGATACCGGTCTGCTGGCATCAGTCTTTTGTCCGGGGCAAACCGGAACTTCAGATTCTGTGCCTTCCATCCGGTCTTTAAAAGCCATCTGGCTCTGTCCGGATCCTCATTACTCCATTTTTCTATATAATTTCCATATGTTTCTATGATCTTCATGTTCTCATCCTCGTCTTACCCTGTTGTCTGTTTCCATTTTTCTTCCTTATTCAAGTATAAAAAACATTTAACATCATACTCTTCTTTTTTATAAAATGCAAATATACAGCAGCAATTTTCCGCAAATCTGCTGCTGTATATAGATATCAACGTATACTACCTTGTATTTTTTTGTTTTCTTTTTCCCGTACAAGCACTAACACGAATCCGGCTATTCCAATCAGTGACAATACTTTTCCTGTTGTTGTTCCCGGTGCATGATAGATGATCTTCACTTCATGGTTACCACTTTCGATCTTACACCCCAGAAATGCCGTATTTACTTTTTGTATCTCTGTTTCTTTTCCGTCAATATAAATCTTAAAATGTTTATCATAAGGGATGGACGTAATAAACCATCCATCTTTCTTTACACGAATTGTCCCCTGGATCACGTTATCTTCTGTCTTGCTTTTTGTCCACCTGGATTTCTGACTGATATAACAATTCTGACCGTTCCGGCAGACTGCGAGATATGCCTGTACATGCCTTAATCGATATTTCCCTTTGCCAAATGTCACAGAAATATTATCTTCTCCATCCTTTAACGGCACTGCATAGATAAATATCTTATTTTCATTATAATATACATGATCTTTCGCGCTTAATTTGTTACGGATTCCGTTGATCCAGACTGCTACATCCTTATTCGGATGTGCGTTGTCTACCCGTAATTTCAGAAAAAGAACCCGATTCTTCTGTTTTTTTCCCTGTGCCGTTTCCATGCCACACTGTCCTTGTTGCGTTGTTTTCTGCTGTAGCTGTTGGATGGAAAATGTTGTCTTTTTCATCTTCTTTGCATGAATTCTCCAACCATCTTGAGTATCAGCCTTTTTCATGCTAACAGGCTTATAAGCTGTCATTATGTTCTGGTCTGAAGATTCCGTATGTTCTCCAACAACTGCATATTCCAAAAATACCGTCTGATTATATGGAAATGCAAGTTTCTTATATTCCTCTTCCGTCATCACACGATCTGTTGCATACATGACCGGTGCTGCGTCTTTATTCTGATATATACCGGTTGTGCCGCATTTCTTAACCAGAGTATATCCTGGCACATCCGAATCTGATACGATATACCGCACTCCCATCATCCGTTGAAATACCGGATTTTTCGAAACAGACTGCATCATCCCATTGCGGAACGGTTCTTCCAGTCTAAATGTCTTCTGACGGAATGTCTGATAGTCCGGATTGTATGCCGATGAATAGATGGAAGTAATATTCTGATCCACATCCCAGATCCGGTTTAAATCTGCTGCATTTTCATCATCACTTCCCATCTGTTCTGTACGGTAATATCCATCATCATCTTTCAATGCTTCTTTTACCGCCTGTCTATTCTGTTCTCCCACAACATCCCGGTACAATTTGCGGCTGACATATCTGTCCGGATTCATCTGATAAAAAGTGTTCATCGTGACTGCCAGACATATCACCGACGGCAGAGCAGCATCAGAATCTCTTTTCGCCTCTTTGTGGTATCTCTTCATCACACAATACAGCACGTAACAGATCAGAAACAGAATACTTTCTGCAAGCAGGACTTTCCATATACTTTTCCCTATGCCTTTCGAAACAAACTGATTCCTTGCTATATAAACGAATATCGTTGTGATGATATATGGAACGATTCCTGCAATAAAAGACAGTTCTCTTTTTCTGCACTTTTCCAGATAAATGGAAATCAGATAACAAAGCAATGGCAGCAACGGAATAAAGACTTTATCCCTGATATATAGTCCGCCATTCAATAAGTAAGCAAATACCGGAATCGCAAGTACGATCACACATCCATATGTGAGTACCTTTTCATATACTTTCCGATACAACAATCCCGTGAGCAGAACTGTGATCACCAGTGTCGTAAGTCCGATTCCATAGATACTGTAAGCAAATCGTTCTACTGTGATCTGCGGAATAATAAAGGAAGCAAGCGATATATTCTGTCCTTTACTTCTCCCTCCTGTCAGCGCAAGTGCCGTTGGTACCAGAAAGAAACTGCCCATAAGTACTGCCAGAAGCATTGGTCGCACGAAACACAATCCATCTATCAAAAAAGTGCTGACCGTAACCCTGCATTCTTCTCTTTGTTCAAAATACCGGTGCAGGCCATAAAGAACCAATGCCAGCATTCCACCAATACTGAAATAAAAACTGGTCATGATCATCAGAAATACACTGATTGTAAAAAGGCCACTTTTTTCTTGCTCAAAATACCGGTCCACACCTATGAATGCCAGACATAAGAACGGCATATAATCCACAAACATGATCTGCCCGCTGTACTGACCGATCATCGGTCCTGCCAGCAGGAACATCAGTGACAGGATAAAAGCAGTGCCTGCATCCGTCTTTCTGCTTTTCAGCCAGTAATAAAACAGCAGTACCGAAGCAGTCAGACCTGTTATGCTGACCGCCATGATGTAATCCGACATTTTCACAAACGGAAGCAGATACGACGGCAGAATCAACGGACTATATAGTCCGTAATAAGCAAAATGATAAATATTCTGGCCGCCGCCCAGATTCGCCGCAAATTCGGGAAATAACTTTCCGGTTGCATAAAACTGCTGCCGGAAATAATCCGGCAGCACACTATGCTGACTGAGCCAGTCTACCTTTGCTCCAAAGATTCCATATCTGCCCACAAACATCCGGCAAAAAAAGAGTGTTAAGCCTGTAAGCAGCAGGTAAGGAATGTATCTCTTAACCTTGTCCATAACTCTTCCTCCGCAGATTTTGTGATAATGGCATCATCATGATCCGCTGTTCTTCTTTACTGGAATCCTTTAACAGGTATACAGGCCGGTTCTTTACTTCCAGGTATGTCTTGGCAAGATACTGTCCCAGAATTCCGGTACACAGAAGCTGTACACCACCCACGCCAAACAAGATACAAACCATCGATGGCCATCCGGCCACCGGATCTCCCCAGATTAATGTACGGACTACGATCGCAACAATCATCAGGAATGATAATCCGCAGAACAAAACTCCCATATACGCTGCAATCGACAGCGGAACTACAGAAAATCCCGTGATTCCCTCCAACGAGTAAATGAATAATTTCTTTACATTCCATTTTGTTTCTCCGGCAGATCTTTCAATATTCTCATATTCCAGCCATTTGGTGCGGAACCCGACCCATCCGAAAATTCCTTTGGAAAAGCGGTTATATTCACTCATTTCCAGTACCGCATCTACCATCTTACGATTCATAAGGCGGTAATCCCTGGCGCCGCTTACAATCTCTGTCCTGGAAATCTTATTGATCACGTTGTAAAACTCTTTAGATAAGAATGAACGGATCTTTGGTTCACCTTTTCTGGTCGAACGTCTGGTAGCTACACTGTCATACGCTTCTTCCTTCAATATCCGGTACATTTCCGGCAGAAGTGACGGCGGATCTTGAAGATCCACATCCATGATCGCAGCATAATTGCCACCTGCATTCTGAAGTCCTGCATAGATCGCAGCTTCTTTTCCAAAGTTTCTCGAAAAGGAAAGATACTGACATCTTCCGTCCTTTCTGTGTAATTCTTTCATAATCTCATATGTTCTGTCGGATGATCCGTCATCTACAAATATCAATTCAAAATCGGACTGTTTCTTCATGATGTCCATGACTTTTTTCATTTCGTCATAATAGATTGGCAATGCGTCTTCTTCATTGAAGCACGGATGATAATACTGATCTTGTCCATAACACTAAGCCTCCTCATCTTTTTCTTGATGCTATTGTAGGCTTCGTTTCTTAAAGACATACGCAAATAATTCTTAAGATTTCTTAAAAACTTCTGTCATTCTTTAAAATATAAGTTCTATCTTTGTACCTTCACCCAGTTTACTGTCTACATGGATCTTCGCCCCATGAAGCATTGCTCCATGCTTTACGATAGACAGTCCAAGACCTGTTCCACCTGTTTCTTTAGAATGGCTTTTGTCTACACGGTAGAAACGTTCAAAATGCGATCCGTCTCATTCTCCGGGATTCCGATTCCGGTATCTGTAACGCAGACTTTCTTTCCCTGCAGGGTATTGCCTACCCAGACAGTTAATTTTCCGCCTTCTTTGTTATACTTGATCGCATTTTCACAGATATTGTAGATCATCTCGTCCAGAATCTGGCGGATTCCCACATACTCAACCGATTCTCCCGTCACCTCTACATGCACTTTCCGCTTCGCTGCCTGTGGTGAAAGTCTGGTCAGAATCTCCCTTGTCAGCTTATAGAGATCTACGTCTTCTTTTTCCAGCTGCACATTACCCTCATCCAGTTTTGATAACTTGATGATATCTTCTACCAACGTGATCAGACGCCTTGCTTCATTATAAATTCTTTCCGCAAAACCTTTCATATCTTCCGGCTTTACCAGTCCGCTTTTCATGATTTCTGCGTAACCCGAAATTGATGTAAGCGGTGTCTTCAGTTCGTGGGATACATTTGCCGAAAATTCTTTTCTCATATTGGCAACCGCATCTTTTTCTTTATTCTGCTTGTCGATACTCTGTAAAAGAGGTGTTAATTCTTCGTACACGTCATTCTCCAATGGATTCTCAAGATCCAGTCTGTTGATTGGGCGGATCAGTCTCGTTACCTGCCATTTTACAAGGATTCCTGCAAATGCCAGCATGATCAGTGCGATCAGCCCCATTGCCGGGAATACCTTCATTGCTGTCCGGAATGCAGTATCTACCGTCTTTGATACACGCAGGATATCTCCGTTTTCCAATTTCACTGCATAATAGAACATCTCTTTATTCAATGTATTTGATTCACGGATATCCTGACCACTTCCGTTTTTCAGCGCAGCTTTTACTTCCGGCCGTTCTTGTGGTTCTGAAGGGTTACATCATCTTCTTTTGAGTCATATTTCACATTACCATCCGGATCGATCAGGGTAATTCTCGTGTCCACATGCACGTTATCCATCGTCTTCAGATAAGACTCCCCGGAAGTGTCGAGTGCTACGTTAATATAGTCCGCTTCCTGTCTTACTTCCCCTTCCATGATACGGATCGTCTGGCGGTATACAACCAGCGTGGTGATCCCATAAGCTATGAGCATCGTCAGGGTAATGACAAGAATCATACTGCTCTGGATCTTTTTTCTCATACTTTGTTTCATATTATTACCTGCTCATACGGTATCCGACTCCGCGGACCGTCTCAATCTGTTCGCCTGCATCTCCAAGCTTCTGTCTTAAAGTTCTGACATGCACATCCACGGTTCTCGTCTCCCCGTCGAAATCATATCCCCAGATATCTTCCAAAAGCTGGTCTCTGGTAAGGACAATATTCGAATTCTTCATCAGGCGTTTCAATAATTCATACTCTTTCAGTGTCAGGTTCACCACTTCTCCGTGAACGGTCACTTCATGCTTCTTCGGATTCAGCCGGATCTCTCCGATCTCAAATGTATCCTCACTGGATATGCTTCCATTTGCACTGCGTCTTAATACAGCCTTGATACGTGAGATCAACTCCATCATGCCAAATGGTTTTGTAACATAATCATCCGCACCGGCATCCAATCCTTTTACCTTATCGTATTCTGCTCCCTTGGCTGTAACCATGATGACCGGAATCTCTCTCGTTTTCTTAGATGCTTTTAACTTTCTCAAAAGCTCCATTCCGTCTTCTCCCGGCAGCATAATATCAAGCAAAACAAGCTCTGGCGTCTCTAATGCCAGAGCTTCAAGGAATGAACTTCCATCTTCGAATCCGTGCGCCTGAAACCCTGTGCTCTCCAGGGTATACACCACCAGTTCCCGTATGTTACTGTCATCTTCTACACAAAAAATCATTCCTTTTTCTCCTTCTTTATACTACAGAAGCCTTGTGGATTCCTGTGATAGAGAATTCCACCCACTCTGCGATATTTGTTGCATGGTCTGCGATACGTTCCAGATATTTTGCAACCATGATCAGGGTCAATTGCCTCTACGCCCTGTGCTCCTTTATTTTCCGCAATAAAGCCAATTAGTGTTGTCTTCACTTCTTCAAAAAGTTCATCCACAACGTCATCATCTTGTATAACTTTTCTGGAAAGTTCAAGGTCTTTTTCCACATATGCATTGACGCTGTCACGCACCATCTTTCCGGCTGCTTCGGACATTTTGATGATCTTTGGAATGTCCTGCGCTTCCGACTTCTCCTCTGTAATGATGATCTCTGCAATATCCGAAGCCTGATCGCCGATACGTTCCATATCTGTGATCATTTTCAATGCCGCTGAAATCTGTCTTAAATCTCTTGCCACAGGCTGCTGCTGGAGAAGCAGTTTCAAACAAAGTCTTTCAATATCTGTCTCTGCCTGATCGATCTCTTCATCTGCCTCGATCACCTTCTGTGCCTGTTCCATACTTCCTTCTTTTAATGCTGTTGTTGCTTTTCCGATTGCAACTTCACATAATTCACCCATACGTATAAGCTGCTCATTAAGTAACTCCAGCTGCTGATCAAACCGATTACGCATATCCTAGCCAAACCTCCCTGTGATATAATCTTCCGTTCTCTTATCTGCCGGAATCGAAAATAATTTTTCTGTTTCATTATATTCAATGACTTCTCCCAACAGGAAGAATGCCGTATTATCAGACACACGTACCGCCTGCTGCATATTATGTGTTACCATAACGATAGTATAATCTTTTTTCAATTCCATCGCAAGGTCTTCTATCTTAGATGTCGAGATAGGATCCAGTGCCGATGTCGGTTCATCCATAAGGAGCACTTCCGGCTGCACCGCCCAGTGCTCTTGCAATACAAAGTCTCTGCTGCTGGCCGCCTGACATTCCAAGTGCGCTGGTCTTTAATCTGTCCTTGCATTCATTCCAGATTGCCGCGTCTCTTAAGGATTTTTCTACCAGTCATCCAGTTTTGCTTTCGAACGGATTCCGTGGGTTCTAGGTCCATATGCAACATTGTCATAAATGCTCATTGGAAATGGATTCGGTTTCTGGAACACCATTCCCACTCTTTTTCTAAGCAGATTCACATCAATATCATGGAAAATATCCTGTCCGTCCAGAAGAATCTGGCCATCGATCCTGCATCCTTCTATTAGATCATTCATCCGGTTGATGGATTTCAATAATGTAGACTTTCCACATCCGGATGGTCCGATGAATGCTGTGATCTTATTCGCTTCTATCTCAAGATTCACATTTTTCAGAGCATGGAAATCACCGTAATGAAGTTCCATGTTCTTGATACTTATTTTACTCATGTATGATTCCTTCCTGTTTTTTCTGATTTATCTCTGCACAGCTGCTATGCTTTTGTAATCCGTTTGGCAATCATGCCAGACAGGGTATTAATCACAACTACCAGCACCAACAGTACTACAGCCGTTGCATAAGCCTGATTCATATAAAGACCTTCACTTGACAGATTATACATATGCACTGCCAGAGTTCTTCCTGAACTCAATACATTCTCAGGCACCTTCGCAACAGTACCTGCTGTATAGATCAGTGCTGCTGTCTCTCCGACGATTCGTCCGATCGCCAGGATCACACCGGCAAGGATTCCAGGTATTGCTGATGGAAGCACGATCCGGAATACTGTACGCAATTTTCCTGCGCCAAGTCCGAAGCTTCCTTCCCTGTAAGAATCCGGTACGGATTTCAATGCTTCTTCTGTACTTCTCATGATCAGCGGTAATACCATGATCGCAAGAGTAAACGCTCCTGCCAGAATCGAAAATCCCCATTTACAAGTATTTACAAAGAACAGCATACCAAACAGTCCATATACGATAGATGGAATTCCCTGAAGCGTCTCTGTTGTAAGTCTGATCACTTCTACAAATTTATTACCACGTTTTGCATATTCCACAAGGAAGATCGCTGCAGAGATCCCAAATGGAACTGCGATCAGAAGTGATAACAAGGTCATGATCACTGTGTTGATCAATGCCGGCATCAGCGAGGCATTTTCCGATGTATAATGAAGTGAGAAAATGGATGGTTTCAAATACGGAACACCATGCGCCAGCACATATACGATCAGAAATATAAGTACTGCAAATGTCATAATTGCAGAAAGCATGACAAGAAGCATTACGATCAGTGATCCAGGAGTTCTGGTATATGCTTTTAACTTATCTTTCCATGTTACTTCATTACTACTCATAATTCTTCCCCCTCTTCAAAAGTGCTACACAGAAATTCAGAAGAAGGATAAATACGAAGAGAACTACGCCGGTTGCAATCAGTGCTTCTCTGTGAAGTCCGGATGCATATCCCATCTCAATTACGATATTTGCTGTCAGTGTTCTGACTCCTCTGAAGATTCCTTCCGGCATTCTCGGCTGATTACCAGCACCATGATCACTGCCATCGTCTCTCCGATTGCACGCCCGATTCCAAGAACAATAGCTGCCACTACTCCGGATTTGGCTGCCGGTAACACAACGGTAAAGATTGCTCTTTCATGTGTTCCGCCAAGTGCTACCGCACCTTCATAGTACTGTGTAGGAACTGCTCTAAGCGCAGATTCCGTAAGTCCGATGATCGTTGGTAAGATCATCATTCCCAGAAGAATGGATGCTGTGATCATACTGCTTCCGTTTCCCCCCTGATGAAGTGTTCTTCCGATTTCTCTTACCCACGGTACGAGAACTACAAGACCGAAAAATCCATAGACAACGGATGGGATTCCTGCCAGAAGTTCTGTTGCCATTTTCAGTGGTTTATAGATTACTTTCGGACAGTAGAATGCCATGAATACTGCTGTCAGGATTCCGATCGGTACACCGATGATAATTGCGCCAGCCGTTACATACAGACTTCCAATGATCATCGGAAAGATTCCGTATATGTCATTCTTTGGTTTCCATAATTCACCGGTCAGGAATTCCCCGAATCCGATTTTACTCATTGCAGGAATTCCATTTGCAAACAAGAAAATACAAATGAGTGCAACCGCCAGTACTGAAGCACAGGCGGCAACTGCAAACACTCCCTGCATGAATTTCTCTGTCCATGCTTTGATTTCATATTATTTCACTTACCTCATCCATGTGGTTGCATCACCAGTGTAAATTGTCTTTACCTGATCACTGCTGAGTTCATCTGTTGTATTGTTTTTATTTACAATAACTGCAATACCGTCTGTAGCAATTACCTGGCTGTCCAGTTTATCTTTTTCTTCATCCTGTAATTCACGTGATGCCATTCCGATATCATAACTTCCGTCGATTGCTGATGTCATACCTGTTGTAGAGTCTGTAGTCTGAAGCTCAATCTCTGCTCCTGTATTAACTTTCTTATATGCCTCGATCAGTTTTTCCATAACCGGTGATACGGAAGAGGATCCGCCGACAACAGCTTTCCCGGATGGCTTGCTTCCCGCATAAGCTTCTGCTGAATCGTCTCCGATATATCCGTTGTCTGAAATCACCTGCTGTCCTTCTTTGCTCATGATATAAGCGATGAAGTCTTTTGCCACTTCATTATCTGCACCTTTCTTTGTTGCAATGTTAAATGGTCTGCAGATTTTATATTTTCCATCTTTGATGTTCTGCTCTGTAGCTTCTTCTCCGTCAATCTTTAAAGCTTTTACTGTATCATTTAATGATCCGAGTGATACATAACCGATTGCATAATCATCTCCGGCTACTGTTGTAAGCATTACAGATGTGCTGTTCGTGATCTGTGCATCATCTGTTGTCATATCAACTTTTTCGCCGTCTTTCTTTTCTTCAATTCCCGAAAAGTTCAATGAATGCTCCTCTTGTTCCTGAACCATCTTCTCTTGAAACGATGGTGATATCATTTGAAGAATCCCAGTCGCTGCTCTTACTATCTGCTGAACTGCTGTCTGATGAACTTCCACATCCAACTGCAAGTCCTGCTGTCATTGTTGCTACGGATAAAATTGCAATAAACTTTTTCAATTTCATAATCATACTCTCCTTAGATTCTTGATTTTTCATTCATGATTTATTTTGTCTTTGTCCTTCCTGACAATAGCTATCATAAATGGCGTATGTTAAATCCGAAATCTATTGATTGTTAAATGTATGTAAAGTGTATGCAGGAATTGTTTAGAAATGTAAAGTCAGATTTTTCGTATGTTGGAGAGCTATGAATGCTTTCAAATTGAATTTCTGGTTTTTTCATGCTATAATTCCTCTACAGGACTGTCCGGAAATCTTTTCCTGGATATGTTCTCATTACATATTATAAAACGGGAAATAAATAGAGCTTATATTATTAAAAAAGAAAGAGGATTATAATTCTATGTGGATTGCAGATCAATGGAAAGATTATGAAGTAATAGATTGCAGTAAAGGTGAAAAATTAGAGCGTTGGGGAAAATATACTCTGGTCCGTCCGGATCCTCAGGTAATTTGGGATACTCCGAAGACGGAACGCGGCTGGAAACATATGAACGGTCACTATCACCGCAGTAAGAAAGGCGGCGGAGAATGGGAATTCTTCAGCTACCCGGAACAGTGCAGATTCATTATAAAGAGCTTACATTTAACCTGAAGCCTTTTAGTTTTAAACATACCGGTCTTTTTCCGGAACAGGCAACAAACTGGGACTGGTTCTCTGAAAAGATCAGAAATGCCGGAAGACCGGTCAAAGTGCTGAACCTTTTTGCTTACACAGGTGGTGCTACTCTCGCAGCAGCGGCAGCCGGAGCAAGTGTGACACATGTAGATGCATCCAAAGGTATGGTTGCGTGGGCAAAAGAGAATGCAGCTTCTTCCGGACTATCTGACAGACCGATCCGCTGGCTGGTTGATGACTGTGTAAATTCGTAGAACGTGAGATCCGCCGCGGCAATCACTATGATGCCATCATCATGGATCCTCCGTCATACGGACGTGGACCTAAAGGTGAAATTTGGAAGATCGAAGATGCAATTCATCCGCTGATCAAAACTGTGTACACAGATTCTGTCGGATGACCCATTATTCTTCCTGGTCAACTCTTACACAACCGGACTGGCACCGGCTGTTCTGACTTATATGCTTGGAACGGAGCTTAAGAAATGGAACGGACATGTGGATTCACAGGAGATTGGGCTTCCGGTTACGCACTCTGGGTTGGTGCTGCCTTGTGGGGCTTCTGGAAGATGGGAAGCAGTTTAATGTTTAAAGAACTGATCACCCGGGCCTCCATAAAACAGGGGAAGTCTTTCCTGTTCAGATTCCGTCGGTGAGACAAAAGTCACAGAAACAGATGGCCTCTCTTTGCTCTGTTCTGTGACTTTTTTCTTCACTATCATTTAATGAGTCAGATAAAACTCCTCTACATCTTTCCTCTGTGGAATTGCCGGAATTCAGCCTCTTTTTCCCTGCTTCAGATCCTCAACAATTTCATTATACCGTTTTTTATTTAACCGGTAGAAGAATAATACTACAGCCGTAACAATCCACAGAATGCCTGGGATGGTTGTAAATGCATGTTTCATAATACTGATAACCGTATCATTTTGTGTCTGATTTGCCACGTATCCATATTTTCCAAGTAATGCCGCAAGCATTGCTGTACCAATTGCCATTCCTATCTTATTTCCAAGAGAGACAAATGCATACTGGAATCCATCGTTTCGAAGTCCTGTTTTCCATTCTCCGTATTCCACACAGTCCGGAATGATCGCATAAATTGCTGTATTAAATCCAGAGAAAAAGAACTGTGTAACACCTGCCAGAATATAAAATACAACTGCCGAATCTTTTACGTTAAAGAAGTACATTGCCAACATTGAAATACCTGTTAAAAAGGCAAATATAGAAGCTGTTCTCCCTTTATTATTAAGTTTTCGGAATACTGGCTGAAAACATGCAGCACCGATAATGGAAGGAATGATAATGCACATAGAATAAGTGGTATAATAAGATGCATTTCCTTCTACATATGTAAAATAATATAAAATGTCAGCATTTCTTCCATATAATGTAAATCCGAATAAAACTTGTCCGATCAAAGCAAGTATATACGGCTTATTCTGCATCACAGCTTTTAACTGTACTTTAATTGATATTTTTTCTTTTTCCGGAATTGTCACCTGCTCCTTCGTCTTCGCAAAGCAGAAGAAATGACATGCTGCAAATATACAACCATAGATAATCGCTACAAATAAATATCCACTCTTTGCACTCTGACTTCCCAGCTTTCCAATCAAAGGGACCGTAATAATATTAATAATTCCGATTGCGATCATAGCTGCAACTGAACGTGACGTATTGATTTTTGCCCGTTCATCAATATCCTGTGTCATCGCACCGCAAAGTGTTCCATACGGAATATTTACACACGTATATCCCAGTACAAGCAGACAATATGTAATAACCATATAAATAATCTTTGCCGTATCTGACCAATCCGGATGTGCCCAGAATGTCAACATTAAAAGCACTGCTGTAATGGGTGCCGCAACAAGCAGCCATGGACGATAACGTCCCCATCGCGTTTTTGTCTTATCCGTCAGACCACCGACGATCGGATCGTTAATCGCATCCCAAAATCTTGAAAATAACATCAAAGCTGAAACAGCCGCCATACTGATTCCAAACACATCTGTATAAAATATCATCAAAAAATTACTTACAAACATCCAGCTGAAATTGCATCCGACATCGCCAAATCCGTACGCAATTTTACTGATCAATGGCACTTTCCCATTCTTACACTCGTTTCCCATGGTTCCTCCTTATCAGATTTATGATAAAACTTCTATTCTCTCCTGATCTAATTTTTATTCCTGTACATTAATGATTACTTTCATCGTTGTTTCCCGGTTATCATCAATATACTGATAGGCTTTCAGATAATCCTGGAATGCAAATGTTTTTGAGATCAGTGGTCTTAAATGAACTTTTTCTTCATTTACAAGTCTGATTCCGTCAACATAGTCATCATGTCGGTACATCATCGTACTCTTGATATCCAGTTCATGATCATTTGCCACCGCAAGATCAATCTCTGCCATCCCTGCAAACACTGCAACTAACACGATAATACTTCCTTTTCTTGCATACTTGATTGCCTGTCCCATTGTAATATTATTTCCTGCACAATCGTAAATCACATCGGCTTTATCCGGTCCAAATGCTTCAATCATTGCCTCACCAAAATCTTTTTCTTTTGTATTCACACAGACATCAATTCCACATTCTTTTGCTTTATCCAGACGGAGGTCACTGACATCAGTAATCATAACTTTTGCTGCTCCCATTCCCTTCGCTGCCTGTGCTACAAGATTACCGATCGGTCCTGCCCCAAGTACAGCAATGTTCATTCCTTTCACGTCACCAACCTGCTTTACTCCATGAACTGCAACAGCCAACGGTTCGATCATTGCACCTTCCTCATATGACATTTCTTCTGGGATCGGCGTTACTTTCGATGCATCTACTGCGAAATACTCTGATGCTGTTCCGGTTGTCTGGAATCCCATAACTTTTAATTCCTCACATAAGTTATATTTTCCGTGTCTGCATGGATAACATTTTCCACAATATACCTGTGGCTCAATTGTTACTTTCTGCCCTTCATGAAATGCTGTAACATCTTTTCCAATTTTTACAACTTCACCGGATACTTCATGTCCCTGTGTTACCGGATATGATGTAAATGGATGCTTTCCGTGATATACATGAATATCTGAACCACAAATACCAATATTCATAATCTTTACTAATACCTGATCATCTTTTACCTCCGGAACTGATACTTCTTTGAAAATAATCTCTCCTGGTTTTGTCATTACCTGCTGTAACATAATGTTTTCCTCCTTTAATCTTTTATTTTATCTTTTATTAAATGTTTTATTAAAGTAATTACATTATTGTACATCGATTCTATTTTGTCAATATATGAATGCTTATTTCTGCTTGTTGCACAAGTTTTATCGACTTCTTTTTATACATATTTACCAATATCTTTTTACAACTCAAATAATAAGCAGACATTGATATCTCTAAACCTTGCAACTTCTCTTGCATATTATGGTATCTACAACACCTGTCACCGGCAACTTCTTCCGAACGCACGACAATAAAAAAAGAGGTAAATATTCAAAGTCTGCAATCATTACAAACCTTGAATTTCACCTCAGTTTTTTATTCTTATTTATTTTATATCAACATATCTGTTCTATAAATGCTGTATATATTCAGAGAGGAAATGTTTTGCCGCTCCGACAGCTGATGCCTCTCTCTTATAAGAACAATTTTTTAAATAGCGCACATCGTGTTCAAAACCATTATACGCCATCACTTTTTCCCCAGCGGTATCACTACTCTGATAAATAGCCCCAACTTCTCCGCCAGTAATGATACTCT
>ENA-OQCX01000864-OQCX01000864.1-human-gut-metagenome-genome-assembly--contig:-NODE-864-length-15161-cov-3.283624_pt1 | contig 15161 bp, 21 predicted proteins | sample MGYA00242762_ERZ504587 | MGnify/ENA primary metagenome ERZ504587 (study PRJEB26092, sample SAMD00036337) | human gut metagenome | host: Homo sapiens | study: EMG produced TPA metagenomics assembly of... | reverse complement strand
AGAGCCCGATTCCTCACCGCCTGCACCGCCACGGATTTCAACAATAACATTTCGTTCATCGTTCGGATCCTTTCGGCAAAAGCAGAATTTTCAAATCTTTCCGCAAGATTTTTGATATTATCCTTAGCCTCATCAAGCTCGATCTGAGCAAGCTCTTTAAGCTCTTTGTCGCCTGTTTCCTCAAGATTTCAAGGCTGTCTTTTTCGGTCTGAACAGCCTCTTTGTATTTACGGTAGGTCAAAACGATTTCCTCAATCGACTTGATTTCCTTCATAATTTTCTGATATTCCTCGGGATTGCCCGCTACTGACGGCTGGTAGAGCCTTTCGGAAAGCTCGGAGTACCTTTTGTCAAATATTTCGATTTTTTCAAACATATATATCTTACTCCGTCAAAATTTTTTTAATATTTTTTTCAATCTTTGCACGGGGCGCCATAACCTCTCTGCCGCATTTTTCGCATTTTATCTTAAAATCCATTCCCACACGCAGAATTTCAAAGGTTTTGCAACCGCATGGGTGCTGTTTTTTCATCTCAACTCTGTCGCCAACGCTGATATCCACAAAAATCACCCTTCTGCAAATTTTTTACATTTTTCACATTTTGAATTTCTATGATTATTTACATCACTTTAGAGATGCAAATAATCTGCACTTAGATTATACAACAGAGATTTAAAAATATCAACCAATGCCGATAATTGTGAGAAGTCCCGTGTATTCAAGCGAAAGGGCAACAGGAATTGAAATCAGCAGAGAAAATGCACTCTGTTTTACATCCTTGAACAAAATTCCGATGCTTGCAAGCCAAAGTATAAATCGGGGAAGTACAGAATTCTGAAATCGGCAAAGTTGAGATTAAATGCAAAGCAACAGAATATTGCTATGAGTACGGAAGAAATTCCGATTGCAAGCGCACCCCGTCCCCTTGCATACCAAATCAGAAATGCCAAAAACGGCGATACAACAGCAAGAATCAGCCACCTCATAAGGTACGGAATATCGGGATAAAAGCCTGCAAAAACACTTGTCCACACATAGTACCCTATTAACATTCCCACAAAAAACGCAAAAACATTAATTCCTGCTTTTAAGGGTGATTTGCTGAATACGGCAAGGCACACGGCAATAAAAATCCACGGTGCCGTTCTGCCCAAAAAGTTTGACAAATCAAGCCAATTGAGAAAGCTCGGCAGTCTGTTCAAATCAAGAAACTTTGCGACAATTCCCATGCCACCGCCAAAAAGCAGAGCAAAGAATGTTGTCATAATTTGTTTTGGTACGGACATTTTGCCCGATACCTTTCGGGTTTTATTCAAAATTTTTAACATAAAATCCTCGTTTCATCTACATCAAAAGGACTTCTCAAAAAAGAAGTCCTCTTTAATCTTAATTATTCCGCACTGTTTTGCTCACCGAAAACCTTTAAAATTTCGTCCTTGTGAGCCATAATCGCATCGTAGCCCTCCTGAATGGTTTCGTCAACGCTGTCCATTGAGAAAAGCTGTGTGTTTTCGTTCTTGATATCAATTGCAAGGTCAGCCATTTTCTTTGACTCTCTTGTGCCGTCAATTGAATAAACATCAAGCGCACGCCAAATAACCTTAATAAGACCGCCGAGACCTGCGTCGGGATTGTAGGTCATAATATCAAAGCCGATTGCAAGAACCTTGCCGACGCCCATATCACGCAGAATTTTTACGGGCAAATTGTCCTTTGAACCGCCGTCAATAAAGTTATACTTGTCATAAGGGCAGGTTGTGTAAATTGCAGGGAACGACATACTTGCACGAACAGCAGTTTCAAGCGGAGCGCCTGTTATGTAGTGAATATGCTCGTTTTCAAGATTTTCTTCCTTGGTTGTAAAAATACATTCATCGGTTGTAAGCGTGTCAACCGTACAGATTGAAAGGTTAATCGGAAGATTGTCAAAGCCTGTTATTCCTTTTTCATTCATAATGTCACGGATAACATCTTCAATCAGTTCACCCGACTTGATGCCGTCTTTCTGAATCTTTTTATTTAGAATAAGCTGTGCAAGAGATTTGAAAATAAGGCCGTTGTCGATTTCGGCAAGAGTTTTCCAATGCTTTTTTGCAACTCTTTTCATTTCATCGGAATCACAACCCATTGCAACGATTGCCGCCATTGCCGCACCCGAGCTTGTACCCGAAACATACTGCGGATGGATTCCGAGTTCATAAAGAGCCTGAACAGCACCGATGTGAGCAATACCTTGAAGTCCGCCGCCCGAAAATGCTACACCGATAGAATTTTTGCGATCGATTTTATCCGAACTCATTTTAAACACCTCTGTTAATAAAAACGATAAACATTGCAATACGACTCGGTTTCAACAAAATAGTCGTACCAGTGTAGAAATCTTCAAAGCTGTAATCAGCCTGAATAAGCTCATAATTCTTAAATTTTGTGTTTTCCGTTATGTATTTAAGCACATCATCTTTGTCTGCAAGGCGGGAAACATAAACCGTTACCTCGTCAAGTGACGCAAGCTTTTTGTCCGTTTTGAGTTTTTCCATGCTGTCGGTTTCCTGCTTATTTGTGTCGCCGTTAAACATAAATGCCTCGGCAAGCGAAGAAACCTTTCCGTTGGTGATAACTCCTCGTTTTTCGGCAAATTCTTCAAGCTCATCACCGAGAGTCGGAGAGAACTTTGAACTCTGAACAATCATTGTGCTGTCGTAGTTCATAAACTTGTCAATACACTTGTTCCATTCAAGCATTGCAGTTCCGACAAAAATGCAGTTGTCTGTCTTTGGCTCATAGAGATTTGTTTTGCCGTATGTGTAATAGGGCTTAACCGTAACAAACGCTGTGACTGACGCAAGCAAAATGCATATAGGCACGGCAAGGCGTATCTTCTGATTTTTGAAAAGTGTGAAAATTCTGATGAACGAGAATGCAAAAAGCATCGCAATCAGCGGAAGTGACGCCATAACATAGCGGTCGCTGTTAAACGGTGAAACAAGTGAAATGCCGATGAAATAGCAAACTGCCGGAACTACGGCAAACATCGCCTTTTTAGGAATTTTTACCTTTTTCACAAAACGGAAATAAATTCCGAAGCCGATAACTGCGGCTGTACAAAGTCCGAGCAGCCAAACCTGATTGATGAACATATCCTTTGCAAGAATCTGAACATAGGTGCAAAGCTTGTAGAAAACATATGTTACAACCGTAATCATATCAAGCGCCGACATATCAAGCGAACTGAGTCCACGGTTGCCGCCGAGTACATTCGAGATTATGTACGGATAAATGCAGAGTGCAAGTCCTGCACCGACAACAGCCGCAATAATGTACTTAATAAGGTCTTTACCGCACTTTTCCTTGATTTTGAACACAAGGAAAACAAGTCCCGTAAGTCCTGCAAAGAGGATGAAATAATACTGGGTAAGCACACCGCAAAGCACGGTAAATGCAAGCAGAATGCTGTCCTTTATGCCGACGGTGTTCTTTTTTCATTAGAGCTTTATGCTCATATAAACAAACGCAAGCACCCAGAAGGTAAGCGTTGCGTACATTCTGAGATAAATTGTCGTGGTAATACACGCAATACTCAGAGCATATGCCCCCACACCGATCAAGGCGTAAAGATTGTTGCCAGTGAATTTCCGTCCGATTTTATAAAGCATAATCAAAATGCCTGCCATGGCAAGCACATTTATTGAATAGGCAAGCCATTTTGAGAACACGCCCGGAAAGAACGAACAGACCGTGTGAACAAGTGCGTAATAGAGAGGCGGATGCGACGCATCTATAATCTGATTTTCATATACCTGAGCATAGTCGAATCTGTCATCGGGCGACACGGCAAGATACTCGTTGAAATCCTCGGGACTGTTCCAACCTCCGTCAACATTAAGCTGTTTTGAGGAATTTGCAAGGTTATAGGTCAGTAGCTCGTCCTCGTGAAAGCCCTGTTTTGAAAACATATAAACCGTGCTTATGACAAGGCTCACCACAATAATAACCGCAAGAATTATTCTTGCCTTTTTGTTGTCGATTTTCATATAAAATTCTCCGTAATAATCAAAATTAAAATCAGCCGACAATTTTGTGCCGTTCAAACGGCAATTTTCGGCATTCCGCATTTAGATGATTATACCACAAATACGGTCACAATAACAATAGACTTTACAAAAATTTTGTATGTAATGCGTTTTCGGGCAAACAAAAATGCCGACAGAAAAATCCGTCGGCACAAATGATTTGTAATATTTTGATTATTTTTTAGCTGTTGTTTTCTTTTCGGCAGGCTTTTCAGCTTTTACGGTTTTGCTTTCAGCCTTTACGGCAGTTTCGGTTTTCTCGACTTTTTCAGTCTTAACTGCTTTTTCTGTTTTTTCAGCTTTTTTCTCAACCTCAGCAGGAGCAGGAGTTTCCTCCTTAACTGCTTTTACTGCCTTTTTAACGGGCTTTTCGGGAGCGGGTTCGGCTTTCTTTTCAACCTTTTCAGCGGTTGCTTCAACCTTTACTTTTTCTGCCTTAGCTTCCTTTTTCGGAGCAGCCTTTGCCGATTTCTTTGCCTTTTCGGCTTTAAGCTTTGCAAGAGCGGCGTCCTTCTTTGCCGTAGTCTTTTTCTTTACGGGAAGAGCCAGCTTCTTTTTAAGCTTGAAATACATAACAGCAAGCGGCGGAACTGTGATTTCCATTGAATAGTTGAGCTCGTGGTCTTTCTTCTTTTTAGCCTTGAGCTCGCCCTCGTTTCTGATTCCGCAGCCGCCGAATTCTTCAGCCTCGGAGTTGAACACTTCTTCATAAATACCGTATTCGGGCACACCAACAACATAGTTATCGTGCTGAACAGGCTGGAAGTTACATACGCAGATGATTTCACTGCCGTCATAAGCAATTCTGCGGAACGAAATGATGCTGTTCTTGTAGTCATCAAGTGCAATCCACTGGAAACCGTCCCAATCATAGTCGTTCTCATGCATGGCAGGAACATCACGATAGAACTTGTTTGCCTCGGCAAAGAAAAGGTTAAGCTGACGGTGCTTTTCAAATGAAAGAAGGTCCCATTCAAGCTCCTCGTTCGCATTCCACTCGTCAAACTGACCGATTTCACTGCCCATGAACATAAGCTTCTTACCCGGGTGAGCCATCATATACGCTATGAAACCTCTCACACCGCTGAACTTCATGTCATAGTCGCCGGGCATTTTATTGATGAGAGAACCCTTGCCGTAAACAACTTCATCATGAGAAATCGGGAGCATAAAGTTCTCGGAAAAAGCATAAACCATGCTGAATGTAAGGGTGTCGTGGTGATAATTTCTCCACAACGGATCAAGTGAGATGTACGAAAGCATATCGTTCATCCAACCCATATTCCACTTGTAGTCAAAGCCGAGTCCCATATCCTTAATCGGATAGCGTGTAACATTCGGCCATGCCGTACTTTCTTCGGCAATCATCATAGCTCGGGGTGGAACATATGTACAACCGTGTTGAGCTTCTGCAGGAAATCAACGGCAACAAGGTTTTCTCTTCCGCCGTATGCGTTTGCAATCCACTCGCCGTCTTTTCTGTTGTAGTCAAGATAAAGCATTGATGCAACGGCGTCAACACGGATACCGTCAACATGATACTTATCAAGCCAGAACATTGCAGATGAAAGGAGGAAGCTTGTTACCTCATATCTGCCGTAATTGAAGATATATGTACCCCATTCCTTGTGTTCACCGATACGGGGATCTTCATATTCATAACAGCCTGTACCGTCAAATCTGCCAAGACCGTGTGCGTCCTTCGGGAAGTGGGCAGGAACCCAGTCAAGGATAACGCCGATGCCCTCTTCATGGCATCTGTCCACAAAATACATAAGGTCTTTCGGCTCACCGTAACGGGATGTTGCGGCAAAGTAGCCTGTAACCTGATATCCCCAGCTGCCGTCAAACGGATATTCTGTAAGAGGCATAAACTCAATGTGAGTGTAGCATATTCTTAACATAAGGAATAAGCTCATCAGCAAGCTTGCGATAGCTGAAAACATTGCCGTCCTCATACTTACGCCAAGAACCTGCGTTTACCTCGTAAACATTGACAGGCATACTCTTGTGCGGATGCTCTTTTTTGTAATCATACCACTTTTCATCATGCCACTCGTAGCCGTCAATCTCGTAAACACGGGATGCGTTGTCGGGACGAGTCTGGCAATGAAAAGCATAAGGATCGGTTTTGAGCCTTCTCTCATGCCACGGAGTTTCAACACAATATTTATAGCAGGCAAACTCGGGAATTCCCTCAATAAACAACTCCCAGACGCCGCCGTCCGAGATTTTGTACATAAAGTTTGCGTCATTGTTCCAGTCGTTAAAATCACCGACCACCGAAACGGACAATGCGTTCGGTGCCCATACTCTGAAAACAACGCCCTGACGGCCGTCCCAGTCACAAAGTGTGAGCCTAAAAATTCATAAGCACGAACAGATTCGCCTTGTAAAAACTGATCAAGCGGCGCTCTTTCGTCATTGATTTTAAAAGCCATAGTAACCCTCTTTTCTGCGATTGTAGGCAGTTCTTCAATAATACAAGTATAGTATAATATATTTTCAACAAATATACAAGTGGTAAAAACGATTTTTATGTAAATAATTTTGTCGGTTTGTCTGAAATATTGTCAGTTGCTGTGAAAATCGTTCCAAAAATAGTCAGGGAATGCGTGTTTCATCCGTAATTTTTATTTTTGACACACTTATCATATACTGTTATAATATACAATAACGAAAGCATAAACAAGCGACAATTACGCTACTTTCGTTGGAAAACCGACTAATTTTAAAATCAGGTGATTATCTTTGGACATAAGAGTTATGAAAGCAAGAAAAGTATTTTTGACGCATTTGTAAGTCTGCGTTCAAAAAGAACTGCGCAAAATTACCGTTAAGGAGCTTTGTGAAAAAGCACTCATCAATAAATCGACCTTCTACACATATTATGAGGATATGTTCGACCTTTCGGACAAAATTGAAAGCGAGGTAGTTGACGGCATTGTAAGTACCATAAGCAATCCGCAGATGATGATTGACGAGCCCGTAAAATTTTATCGCAATCTTCTGGGTGCAATGACCGAAAACAAGGCACTGACAAACACGGTTTTTTCCGGTTCACAACATCCCAATCTTATAGTAAAGCTTTCAAAATCATTGAAAAATATGATTTTCAAGAACTGCCCGGAATATATTAACGATAAGAAATTCTGCACACTTCTTGACTACGCAATCTACGGCGGATACTATGCCTTTGTTGAAAATCAGGAGAACACAAACGATTATTCGGATGAACTTATTGAATCGGTTTCAGTGATTTCCGAGCATATGACAAAACTCATAAAAGCAAGCATTCCAAACCTTAAGAGCAATAATACATAAAAAGACTTTTTGCATATTTTTCAAACTGTATTATTCATTAATTTGTGCAAAGTGCGATTTTTGTCGAACTTTTGCCGAACTTCAAAATATTTATTTAAAATCGCTGTCGATTGTGATAGAATATATTCGGTTTTATAAGAGAGAAAGGAGAGTCGGTCAGACTGCCGTTTAGGAGGCGTTTGAAGTCTGTCCGAAAAAGAAGTTATGGAAATTAACACACTTGATATTCTGAAGAATCTTGCCATAATTCTTGTTGCGGCAAAGCTTCTCGGTATTGTTGCCAGAAAGCTCGGCGCACCGCAGGTTGTGGGTGAGATTATTGCAGGTCTTATCGTAGGACCTTGTATGCTTAATTTTGTTTCGTATGACGGGTTCATCTCAGGTATGGCTGAAATCGGCGTTATTTTGCTGATGTTCTCGGCAGGTCTGGGAACGGATCTTAAAGAGCTTATCAAAACAGGACTGTTGCCTTGCTTGTTGCGTTTGCCGGTGTAATCGTTTCGGTTGCAGGCGGTGCGGCTGTTTACCTTGGATTCGGCTTTGGTGAAGGCGACCTTGCGATGCTTGAGGCTGTATTTATGGGAACAATCCTTGCGGCAACCTCGGTTAGTATTACTGTTCAGGCTCTTAAAGAGATGGGACACCTGAAAGGAAGGGTTGCAACAACAATTCTTTCAGCCGCAATTATAGACGATGTTATCGGCATCGTACTTCTCACCGTTGTAATCGGTTTCAAAAGCCCCGATGTTCAGCCTGCGTCCGTTTGCATCAACATTGTACTTTTCTTTGTTCTTGCATTTATACTCGGCTTTGCACTTTATTTTCTCTTCAAGTGGCTCGACAAACTCTGGCCGCACTCAAGAAGAATTCCGATTTTCGGTCTTGTTCTCTGCTTTGCATGTGCATATTGTGCGGAAGAATTTTTCGGAATTGCAGACATCACAGGCGCATATGTTGCAGGTATTATCCTCTGTAACATCAAGGATTCACAGTACATCGAAAGAAAGATGGATGTCAGCTCGTACATGATTTTCGGACCTGTATTCTTTGCAAGTATCGGACTTCAGACAAGCTTTAACGATTTCAACCTTTCAATGCTCTGGTTCTCAATTGCACTCGTTGCAGTTGCACTTTTGACAAAGGTTATCGGCTGCGGCGGTACGGCAAAGCTTTGCAAATTCAATATGCCCGACTCGCTCAAAATCGGCGTAGGTATGATGAACCGTGGTGAGGTCGGTCTTATCGTTGCCAAGAAGGGACTTGACACAGGTCTTATGGCACCGCAGTTTTTTGCTCCTATTATTATTCTCATCATTGTTTCATCGCTTGCAACACCTATTCTTCTCAAGGTAGTTTACAAGAAATGGCCGGGTAAAGAAAATGAGGAGGCAGACAACCGTTCGGAAAAGCTTGCCGAAAACGAAAAGTATCTTACTCAGGAAGTTGTCGGTGCAACCTACAACATCACAGAAGATAATTTCAAAGATAAAAGCAAAGACGAATAATTTAATACAATAACCTAAAAGGACAAATGACAGTCATCAAGTCATTTGTCCTTATTTTTATATCTGTAAATTGTCAATCGTTATCGTAAAAATCTTCTGCACAGGCAAAAAAGCCTTGTCAAATTCACTTTTCGGCAAAAGCCACAGCTTGATGTACATTGCAATCGGTGATGCAGGAGGCAGAACTGTTATATTAAGCCTGTCAAATTTCAGTTTGCTTTCGTAATAAAAGCCCTTGCACGCACCCGTCAAAAATACGGGAATATTCATTGCTTTTGCTTTTTGACAAAAGTCGTTCAAAGCCTTACCGTCTGTATTCAGCGTACCCGAATGGAATCCCTCAAAGTAAAACGGCTTTTACATTTTCCGTAATTTCAGGATACTGCATACCGACCGTTGCGGAAATTTTCAGCACATTGCTGTTATCCGAAAGTCGGACGCTTTCATCAAAAGCAAACTCGCCTTTTGAAGCCTTGTAACGGATGTTCTTCACAAAAATTCCGTTCTGAATTTTACCGTAGCTCTCGTCAAAAATACTGTGCAGTTCGTCGCTGTATGCCGAATGTGCAAGCAGTCTTGACGCTCTGTGAATTGTCACGGGCAAATCAGCATTTTTATACGAAACAAAAACACCGTTTCCGCTGCCCGATTTTATAAAGTCAATCGCACCGACGAAATTTTCAAAGCCGTTTGAACGGCTGTCATCAAGCGGATAATTTGCCGAAACAAGCACAATCGGCACATTTAAGCCGTCAAAAATATAAGCAAGAAACGCAGATGTATATTGCAGGGTGTCCGTTCCGTAAGTTACAACAATGCCGTCATAGCTGTTCAAATCATAGCTTTGCAGACAATCGGCAAGCCTGTTCATGTGACCGCCCTCAAGATTTTCGCTGAGGACGGTATAAGGCTCAGCCGTGTCAAAATCAACATCGCCGTACCTGTCAAGATACATCTGCGTGAGCATATATTTCTGCTCATTGTCGGGCGAAAGCACCTCGCCTTTACGCACACAGCCGATTGTACCGCCCGTAAAGACAACAAGAATTTTCATATACTCACCTCTTTCATATTCTGCCCTTAAAGGTTATAAATAAACTATTTATTTTCCTTGCCCGTGATTTTTTCGATTGTGATTTCATAAACGCCTGTCATACTGCCCGATTTCTCTATGCACCTTTTTCCGCTTTCGATAAATTCGGGAGCATATTTTTCAACAATCAGTTCAAGACCTCTGTTCTTGTTTTTAACTGATTTTGCAATCGTACCGAACACAACCGCACTTTCGTATTTTGAAGTCAGTTTTGCACCGTCAATTCTGTTGTTTTGAACCGTGCAAAAACGAAACCTTGTTGCTGTATTCAACATTTTTCAGTTTCAAGCCCGAATTCGAGCGCAATGGAAATAAATTTTGTTGCCCTCAACGGCAAAATTTACAGGTACACCGTAGGGATAGCCGTCCTCCCCGATTGTTGACAAAATGCCGTATTCACCGTTTTTAAGGATTTCATAGGCTCTTTCTTCGGTAGTTTCCCTGTCTTTTCTACGCATCTTTTCGTTCATTATTCAACTCCGATATCGTTCATAACCATGCCCGTAATCATCTTCGGATAGAAATATGTTGACTTCTGCGGCATCTTTTCACCGGCGGCGGCAACATCACGGATTTCGGTTACTCTTGTCGGATTAAGCACAAACGAGCATTGGAACTTGCCGTTGTCAACGCCCTCAACAGCCTCTGAGAAAAATTTGGTGTATGTAAGGTTAATCTGATTTGCCATATTTTCCTTATCAATGCCGAAAATTCTTTCAAGCACAAGTGAATGGAGAACGGTAACATCAAGCTGTCTTGACGGTTCGCTCAATTCGGGAAGAAGCTTGTCCATAATGTCAAGATTTTTCAGCACAAGCCTGTACCATTTTCCGTTTCCGACATAGAATCCGAATGCCTTTTTGCCCTCGTCATAGAGCTTTGCAAGCTCGCTTTCCATATTGTCCGTACCGTTCATTTCGGTAACATCAAAATATTCCCTGCAACCGTCAAGAACTTTTTCAACATTAAAGTCCGGCAAATCACGCACAAGGCGGTGTGTCGGGAATACAACAAGTCCCGGATGCTCCATGTCAACAAGGTAAATCATCTGATAATCACAAGGATCGCCAACCTTTGAAAGACCGTTTTCACGGCAGTAGTTTCGATAGTTTAAAGCGGTTTCATAGCGGTGGTGACCGTCTGCAATATAGAGCTTTCTGTCGGCAAAATCTGCACAAAGCTTTGCGATTACATTTTCATCCGTAACAATCCAAAGTCTGTGAGTAACACCCTCACCGTCAGTAAATTCAAGCTTTGGCGTGTCCTTTGACTCATTGTCAATTGTTGCAAGAGTTGTATGCTTGCTGTCCATATAAAGGGCATAAATTTGACTGAAATTGCAGTTTGTTGCTTCATAAGATTAAGTCTGTCCTCTTTAGCCTTTGAAAGAGTGAACTCGTGCGGAAGAATGATTCCCTTTTCAAACTCTTCAAGATGAACACGGGCGATGATACCTTGATGCTCTTGCGTTCACCGTAAGCCGTAAATTCTTCCTCATAAACATAGATTGCAGCTTGTCCTCGCTCACAAGAACACCCCTGTTCCGCCACATATCAAGGATTTCTCTTGCTGTCTGATACGGGTTTTCTCCCTCTTTCGGAAGCTCAAGCCGAATGATATTATACTCGTTTTCACTGATATAACCGAGTCTTTGTTCCTCGCTTATGATGTCATAAGGCGGACAGCAAAGTTGAGAAATTTCGCCTGCTTTTTCCGTGTTGTAACGCATTCCTCTGAACGCTTTTATTTCTGCCATATTAAAAACCTCCAAATTGTTTTTCGGTCAAGTGTATCTTCACCGTCCGTATAAGGCAATTATAACACAAGCAGTTGATTTGAACAAGTGAAAAGTAAGTTTATTTAAATTTACTGTGCAAAACCACAATGAATATTACGGCATAAAAATCATTGACAATCAAAGGAAAGTTTGATATAATATTTTTTGCGTAAGCTGATTACGATATTTGACATTGCATAAACTATTTGTCAAATGAAAACAGAATACGCGCCAATAGCTCAGTTGGTTAGAGCAACCGGCTCATAACCGGTCGGTCCGGGGTTCGAGTCCCTGTTGGCGCACCAAAGAAAAACCGCATTAGAAGGCCATTTTCAAGCTTTTTAGTGCGGTTATTTTTTATGCTTTATGCCTTTAAATACATCAAAATACAAGCAAAAACAGAGAAAATGCATTGCAAATGCATTGCAGAAAATAACTTCTAAATTTTAGCATTATCTGAGATTTTATGTTTTTGAAATCTTACATACAGTCAGTAATTGTTATAATTAAATTACTTTTTTAAAATAGCAAAAACCTCTTGCCTTGATATATGCCAAAAATCTTAGGCACACATCAAAGCAAGAGGTTTATATGATTATGAATGTCTTAAATAATGATATAAAAATTACTTCATTACAAATGTTTGCAATAACACACATATTATAAAAGTAATAACTAATATTAAGTTATACCAAAATACATATGGATACTTATGTATCAATATCTTTAATGTCATTTTGCAATCATCACAATTCTGACAATCTTTATACTTACAGTTAACCGCCAAACTTCGCTGGGATATTCTTGATACAGCGAACATTAAAAGGAATATACTATCAAATAAAATTATGCCAATTATCGATAAGAAAGCAATTTCTTTAAAGAAAGAAACATCTTTAAGATTAGAAAAACTTTGAGCCAACAATTGAAAATCTATGGAAAACCCCACCACTAAACCAGCAAAAATGCCAAGTATAGTTATAACTTCAGCATGAATATTATTGACTTTCTTGTCAATTTCGTCCATTTCATTACGTTTACTTACTACCGCTTTATTTGTCTCATTCATTTCCTTGTGTATCTTATCACTTAAATATTTTATCTTATTCATACGTGATAATCTTAGGAGTTCCAAACTAATGTGATCTGACAATTTAGAAATCTTTTTTGTAACATTTGAAGACGAGTCAATACCAGCTGAATACTCTAAAACATTTTGTATACTACCCTCGAGCATATCACTTACATCGCATCCCAAAGATTCAAGGTATGTTGAAATTTCATAATAAGAATGTCTATAATTTTCATCTGCATAGACTTCTGAGAAATTATGATATATTTCTTCTTTGTACTCAGCACTTGAGCTTTCTTCAAATGGCCTTTCTACTAATTTTTCAAATATTTCTTCCAACTGCATGGTTATGCCTCTTCTTTGATTTTTAGAGGATTATTATTCGAAAAATATTCACTTATAATATCCAATTTTATAACTTCATTTTGACGAGTATTTTTCCATGGATCCTCTTTATGTGTCATTTCAACCAATTCAAAAGCAGACTTATTCTTACAATTATTTAACACCTTTAGTACAATGTCGTTAATTGCATTTTTTTCTCTTAAAAAATCCATCTCTTCTATCATAATCTTTTAAAACAATATCTTCACCACGGAATTGATTGTACTCAAAATACACCTCTTCAACTACCGGCCATACTGCCAATTATGAATTTCCGCATCAAATGCTGGTTCATGAGTTTCTTTAATAGCATAACCTTGAATATAATACAAAATTTTCTGTAACTTTAAATTAGAAATTCTAATATTGTTATTATTGCAATAAGAAATAATACCAATTGCTAATTCCTTTACATCCATTTTTTACATCTCCCTTAATTTCTGCATAATGCCTGCTTTATTGAACAATACCACCAGAACTGTTGCCAGAACAACGCCTGTAATTGTCTGCGAAGTCAGCCCCGGTACACCGCCGATGGCATACGCCCAATCGAACAGGAAAACCTTAAACACAGTATACAGGATAATCTGTACGATACCGCCCACGATGGAGCCGATCAGCCAGTTTCCTTTTCTGTTTGGCATGATTTTATCAATAAACAACCCCATGACCGTTGCCATGATGTACTTAATGATAAATGTCGGGATAACCCAGTGCATGTAGCCGCCCAGAAGGTCGGACAGCGCTGCGCCGATGCCCCCTGCCAACGCGCCCTTTCTGGTACCCAGAATCAGAACGCTCAGGAAAATCATACAGTCCCCCATGTGGGAATAGCCATGCAAAGAAGGAATCTTTACGGTATAAATCCCGATGAAGGTAATCGCTGCCATCATTGCTGTTTTTGTAATGTCTTTGACTGAATAGGTACTGCTGTTCATTTTACTTCCTCTCTTTCTTAACCCTTTCACCTTTTCTTTTGTGAAATCTCTCTGAATTGCTTACAATTCTATCATGGAAAGATACGGTATCCAATCCCTCAGGCATAACATTCCAGAATTGTACGGGTATAATTATACAGAATGTATCGGTGCAATTTTGAATTCACTACACAATCGACTATCTTTTTTCTGTTCGTTATGTTATACAATCTGTAAAATAATTGCATATACTTAGAACCGAAAATGCCCCCGCATCACTCTATTGTGACACGGAGGGCACCCTCTTCACGAAACAATCATGGTTTCTATTCTTATTTTCTTTTACAGAACAACGTAGTTCCCATTTTCATCCACATCCACGGTCAGCGTTGTGCCGGGCTCTACCTCGTCGGCAATAATCTTTCTTGCCAGCAGGGTTTCCACATGACGCTGTACCAGACGCTTCAGCGGTCTTGCACCAAAGGCAGGGTCATAACCCGTTTCAATGATGTAGTTCTTTGCACGCTCTGTCAGCTCGCATTTCAGCTGCTTATCTGCCAGTCTGCCATTCAGATCCTTCATAATCAGATCAATGATATGGGTGATGTTATCCTTTGTCAGCGGTTTATAGAATACAATTTCATCCAGACGGTTCAAAAATTCGGGACGGAAGGACTGCTTCAGCAATGCTTCTACTGCCGCTCTTGCGTCCGCTGTAATCTCGCCGTTGGCATCAATGCCATCCAACAGATAAGAGGACCCAAGGTTGGAGGTCAGGATGATAACGGTATTCTTGAAGTCTACCGTTCTGCCCTGCGAATCTGTGATTCTGCCGTCATCCAATACCTGCAGCAGGATATTGAATACATCGGGATGGCTTTTTCCACCTCATCGAACAGGATAACGGAATAAGGTTTCCGACGAACAGCCTCGGTCAGCTGACGCCTTCCTCATAGCCGACATACCCGGGAGGCGCACCAATCAGACGAGACACGCTGAATTTTTCCATGTATTCGG
>ENA-OQCX01000863-OQCX01000863.1-human-gut-metagenome-genome-assembly--contig:-NODE-863-length-15163-cov-1.916068_pt1 | contig 15163 bp, 19 predicted proteins | sample MGYA00242762_ERZ504587 | MGnify/ENA primary metagenome ERZ504587 (study PRJEB26092, sample SAMD00036337) | human gut metagenome | host: Homo sapiens | study: EMG produced TPA metagenomics assembly of... | reverse complement strand
CTTCCCCGCTGGTTCCACAGATATAATCCCGATAATACATCTTCACATCTTCATTAAGAAGCGGCGACGTACTTTTCTTTACTCCATAGGCAGACTCCACCGTAAACCCTCGTTCTTCCAGGAACCGGGAAGAACATTGGCAATCTCATAAAGATAGCGGATCGACGCCGTTTCCTGATCTTCTCCTGGTTTCAGATGAATAATTATATACCCAAAAAAGCAGAATGATAAGTACCAGTTTGGGTTTTTCATTAATTTTAATGCTTTGTCAATATATCTACTGTTCTGTCAGCCTTTAACCAAACTGCTTCTTTTTCTTCATGAGTAACAAAGATCAACGTCTTTCCCTCCGTCTTTTTCAAAATATAATCAATTGTTTTTGCTCTGGTTTTTTCATCAAGACCTCTGAGAGGTTCATCCATGATCACACAGTCTGATTCAGCCAGCAATGCCCTCAGGATAGATACTCTCCTGCGCATTCCTCCACTCAGTTCACGAACTGGTTTCTGCCATATCTCAGTAAGCGCAACTGCTTTATACGCCTCCTCCAGTTCTCTGTCTGTTATTGTTTCTGTACATACCAGTCTTATATTAGAAGCAGCGCTCAGATTTTCACACAGACGATCTTCCTGAAATACTGCACTGAGTTTCCTGTCACTTACCCCTTCTATTTTCCCCTTATCCGGAACATCCAGTCTCAGAAGAAGCCGTATCAGTGTTGTTTTGCCACATCCGGATCTTCCTCTGATACAAGTGGTTTTCCCTTCCGGAAAAACACAGGACAAATCTTGCAGTACCTGCTGTTCTCCGTATGCTTTACTAATATGATCTACCTTTATATCCATATCTCTTCTCCGCCTGTAACAGACCTCATAAATAATGCATTTAAGAGGATTATCATAAATCAAAATTTCCGTTATCTATGTTCTATCATATAAACTACTCTGCTTACAATTCCAAGAAAACACTTTTCAAATACAAAACTGATCACAATTATCACAATTGTCCACGCAAAAAGATCCGGAGTATTCAGATATATTTTTGCATTATACAGTTTCTCACCAATAGAACCTGAGGGTACTCCGATAACCTCTGCTGCCACTCCTGCTTTCCAGCACATTCCAAGTGAAAGCCTGCATGCAGAGAGAAAATAAGGCAGTACCTGCGATACATAAATATATCTGATCTTTCTTCCGGGATTCACCTGAAATACTTTTGCCATTTCCAGTATCTTACTGTCAGTCTGCCGTATTCCCTCAAGGATATTTGTATATATCACCGGCAGAACCATAAGAAAGGAAATAAAAACTGACAGATTTTTCGAAGGAATCCATATCAGGCACAAAATAATAAAAGATGCCACAGGTGTAGATTTGACCACTGCGATCACAGGTGCTGTCAGGATTTCCACTGTTTTTGACCAATATGCCCACACTGCCAGAAAGATTCCCAGAAGCACAGCCAGAAGAAATCCTGTCACAATGCGTACAAAACTAAATCCGACAGACTGCCAGAAATTTCCGCTGAAAATCAGTTCAAAAAGCTTTCGGACAACAGAAACAGGAGATGCCAGAAGGATCTCCTGTTTCAGATACATACTCGCAAACTGCCAGATTGCAATCCAGAAAAGTACTGCTAATATGCGAATTCCTGTATATTTCGTTCCATTGTCAGTTTTTGCTCTATCGTTTGTAATAGAATGCATCATCCGGCAACTGTCCTCCTATAATCTCAGGATTCTGATCATCCAGGGTTGCCAGATATCCCGAAAGCATGGTTTTCATCTCATCACCTTCAATAAACACAATACTGCAGTCAGGGATTGCTTTCTGTGCAACTTCTTTTGCAATAATATCATGATCTCCTATGATCTGGGCCGCAGCTTCTGTGTCACTATTAACAAAATCTACAGATTCTTTATAAGCATCCATAAAATCATTTACTTTATCTGCATGATCCTGAACAAACTCATTGTTTGCGATCACAACCCCTGTCACAAGTTTACTTCCGTCATCCATGGAATCTTCCCACAGTTTGTTCAGATCCAGGGCAACCTTCAGCTTATCGTTTTTCATCAGCGCTGTAGTTACAAAAGGCTGCGGAAGAAGTCCGACTGCTGTCTGATCCTGCACAAGTGCGGAAACTACCTCTGCGTGCTCAGATTTAAATTCAACAGTCACATCTTTTTCAGGGTCGATTCCATTCGCTTTAAGAACAGAGTTCAGAGCATATTCCGGAGTTGCACCCTTTCCACTGGCATAAATGGTCTTTCCCTTAAGATCCTCCACAGATTTTACACTGTCTCCATTCTCTACAAGATAGAGAACACCCAACGTATTGACCGCCAGGACACTGACATCCTTATCTGTCTTCTGATACAACGTTGCTGCCAGATTTGCCGGAACAGCTGCAACATCAAGCTTGTCCTGTACTACCATCGGAACAATCTCATCCGGAGATGCAGCAATCGTAAAATCGTATCCGTCTTCATCAAGAAGCTGCGCCATTCCCATTGCTGTCGGACCTTTCAGGGCGCTATCCGGACAGCATCCGAAGATGATCCTTCGGATGCCCATACGCTAACCTCTCCAGTGTTACCGGTCAATCCTGCACAGATGCACAAAGCCATTGCACAAATCATCAATTTTCTTTTCATTTTACTCAACATCCTTTCTTTATTTAAGAATTTAAAAATCATTTACAGCAGTTCAGAAAAATAATACAAATAAGGCGCAAAACTCTGTCTTTATGTCCTGATTTCAAATCTGCCAGTATTTTTCTTAATTTACTTCCATAATCTTTTCCTGCTGCCCAGCCGCCGCCATAAGGATTTTCCTGGATTCCCAGCCATTCCACGTAAGGCGCCGTCTCTCTTGTCACGTAATCGAAGCGTTCATCTACACATTCCTGATTCAGGGAATCTGTGGAGGCGTAGGCTTTGAGATGCTGAACCTGAGCACGTATTCCTGTTCTTACATCCGGAAATGCGATTCCTTTGACTCCACCTCCGGTTGTTCCAAGACCTGCGAAATTGAACTGGTCGATTCCCGCATCACCACCGAAACTCAGCCATCCGGTTTCCAGCATTGCCTGCGCAAAAACTACTTCACCACGTACATTCTCGCATTTGCCTCCTCTACAATAATATTGCAAAAGGTATCTATATCAGATGCTCCGCCGCCACTGAGTTCTTCAGATGGGTAAGTGCATCCCTGACTGTTGTATAATGAACACATTTCATCGACGGAAACAGTTGTTCCACCCATAATCGTGTAGTATCCATAAGTATTATCTGTCGGGTCTTCATCGGAGATAATTTCTTCTCCGTTACTTTCTGCATTTTCGAGATATTTAGGTTTGGAGATCTGTCCCTCTCCTGAATGATCAGTTTCCTGACTGTTTTTTTCTGCACTATCAGTTGTTTTAGCTATCGTGTCGTCATCTGGGGTATCTGCAGCATTGTCTGCTGCGCTGTTTTCTGTATCAGTGGACGCTATCCCTTCACTGGCACTTACCAAAGCAGGTGCCCCGAACATCAGGCACCTGTTATTGTCATAAGCAGCCAGAAATATTTTCCCGGCACTTTTTTCATCTTATGCGTTTACCTTTCTCATTGCAGCTTCTACCACATGACCAACCAATACAGAAGTTGTTACACTTCCAACACCGCCAGGTACAGGTGTAATAGCATCTACGATAGGCTCTACTGCTGCGTAATCAACATCACCGCAGAGTTTGCCTTCTGCATTTACGTTGATACCTACATCGATGATTGTCTGCCTTCTTTTACATATTCGGCACCAACAACACCGGCGCGGCCTGCTGCTACAATAATGATATCTGCTTCACGTGCTACAGACGGCATATCTACAGTTCTTGTGTGGCAGATTGTAACAGTTGCGTTCTTTTTAACCAGCATCATTGCTGCAGGTTTACCAACAACAAGGCTTCTTCCGATTACTACTGCCTTTTTGCCTGTGCAGTCGATTCCGTAATGATCAAGGATTTCCATACAAGCCTGTGGTGTACATGGCGGGAAACCAATCTTCTTGCCTGTGAATACACCGGACATGGAAAGGTCTGTCATACAGTCAACGTCTTTTTCAGGAGCAAGTGCATTCTCGATCACTGCCTGATCCAGATGTTTTGGAAGCGGACGGAATAATAATACGCCGTGAATGCTGTCATCTTTGTTTACTTTATCGATTGTTGCAAGAAGTTCTTCCTGGGAAACATCTTCCGGAAGTAAGATTTTCTCACATGCAACGCCTAAAGTTTCGCAGCGTTTTGTTGCTCCTCTTTCATAGGAGATATCGCTTGGGTTTTCACCAACACGGATGATGCAGAGGGTAGGATTTACTCCTTTTCCCTGAAGCTCTGCTACGTTTGCTTTGATTTTCTCGTTTAATGCTGCTGTTACTTCTTTACCTAATAACTGCTTAGCCATTTGTCGTTCCCTCCGAAATTATACGTTATTATTCTATACTGTATCTGAATGATTTCAGCATAAACCGCCTCATAAATCATATGCACTCTGTAAAAAAAATACATCTCAATAAATAATGTTACACTTTATTAAAAGAGACGGAAAACAATACAGAAATTTCTATTTTATTTACTATTATTTCAGTCTGCCAAGTACGCTGTTAAATGTGTCATCTGCGATCTTTGTATATTTCTCAAGCATCGCATCTGCTTTTCTGTTTAATTCTTCTGCATACTCTCTGTCAGCCATGGATTTTGTGTTGATGTATACGTTCAGGCTGGCACCCTGTAATGCTGCTTACAGAAAGCTGCACCAACGCCAGCATCACTGATGGCAAGCTTAGAGCCTTTTGCACCGAATTCTACGATCAGTTCAATTGCTTCACAGCATTTCTCCATGATCTCCATTGGTACAGAGCAGGCATCTTTTAATACGATCTCCATGACTCTGGCTTTCTCAGCTTTCTCTTCTTCTGTTTCCTTTGGCATTCCATATGCCTTTGATAATGGCTCGAATACTTCTGCATCACGCTCGATCAGACGAAGGAAATCCTTCTGTAACTGATCGCATTTTGCTTTTAATTCGTACATTTCGTCTTCAACATCCGCATATTTCTTTTTTCCTACAGTAAGGCTTCCTACCATATTTCCAAGAGCAGTTCCTACTGCACCAACTAATGCAGACGCACCGCCGCCACCCGGAACCGGAGCCTTAGATGCCAGAACTTCAACGAATTCTGTACATGTACTTGTTGAAAATCCCATTTTTTCTCCCTCTTTCTGTTTATATTTACTTATTTGACTCTGATATTTGCGGATTATTCTGCTGTTTCCATAATCCTGATATCATTTGTCATTTCTGAACGCATTTCAGGTATGCTTTCAGAGAACCAATAATCACATCTCCCATAACTGCCATATCCTCTGCCTGGAAAGAGACAGGGAAGTTGTCAGAAAAGAGAATCTGTGAAGACGGCGGAAATTCCTCATCGCCTCCCAGAGAATCATCTGTATTTTATATTCCGGAAAAATTTCTACTTCATAGGCAATATCTCCATGCTTTACAGGTATGGCACTGATATGCTCCATGATCGCCTTAAAATCTCCCAGACGATTTCCATAGGAAAATGCCAGACGTTTGATACATCTGCCGTCAAACTGTCTTAAATATACTTCTCCCCATGCATCTCACGGTATGTTTTAAATTTTCCGGAGCTCTCAGATTTCACACCGTTTAAAAGAAAACGGATGGTCAGGATCCTGGCATAGATCATGTTCTCCAGTGGATAAAAGCCTTTATCATCCGGAGTATGTGTTACTTCAAAATCCGGCCATGTGATCTGATACTGTGTTCCAAGAAAAGTTAAAGTCAGTTTTTGGGTTTCTTCATCGTAAGGAATAGACAATCTGGAAGCGATCTCCTTCGGGTCTGCAGCTGCAAACTCCTGAGTGTAATGCTCCCACGGCATTCTTTCCTTACTGTCTTTTTCATAATTTAAGTCATTTACACTAAATGCCATATAAATCTCCATAAACAGGACAGATCAAAGGGATCCAAAGATCTGTCCTGTTATTTTATTTCTCTAGATATTCATAATTTCTCATATAGAAATTACTGAAATTCATCAGCGGTTCTGAATCTCTTCCATTACAGTTGGGAACATACTTGTATCTGTATGAGGAATGAAACATGCACCTACAAATTCATCCATATAGATCGGCACTGTAGAAAGTTCCATATATGTCATATTGGAAGCAAGTTCATAAGTCTTCTTCTCTGCAGGTGTTGACAGAAGCATCAGATACGCACCTGTCAGAGATGAGTTACCAATGTAGTGGAATTTCTCGATGGGGATATCCGGGAACATACCAATGTTGACTGCATTCTGCATGTTGATGCCGCTTCCGATACCACCTGCAACATACACATCATCAATCATGCTCACATCGAAGTCCAGAGAAGTAAGCATTGTACGGATCGCTGAGAAGATGGCACCTTTGGCACGAATAAAGTTATCAATATCAACTTCTGTAATCTCAACATCCTTTACAGAACCTGCCTCTTCCTCAAATGCAAGGATATAGCTGCCCATTCCGTATTTGTCATGTTTGATTCTCTTTCCTTCACGGATAAATTTACCCTTGGGGTTGATGATTCCGCAGATATAAAGTTCACTGATCACATCGATGATACCGGATCCACATAACCTACAGGTTTCGTTCCCGGATCACCTACGATCTTGTAGGTAGCTCCATAGTCTCTTTATCAATGGTACATGCTTCGATAGCTCCGTCTGTGGCACGCATACCACAGCTGATGTCACCACCCTCAAAGGCAGGACCTGCAGAACATGCACAGCTCATCATAAAGTCTGAGTTTCCAAATACAAGCTCTCCGTTTGTACCAAGGTCGATAAACAGTGAAAACTCCGGCCTGTTCCAGATCTGGCTGACCAGGGTTCCGGCTGTAATATCGCCGCCTACATAGCTTCCGATATTCGGCGCCATAATAATATGAGCGTCTTTATTAATATCAATTCCCACATCAGAAGCAAAAAGGGAATTGGTCTTAAAGAATGCAGGGATATATGGTTCTGTACGTAATGGATCAGAATTAATTCCTGCAAACAGATGATTCATAGTTGTATTAGATGCCACGCACATTCTGTATATGCGGTTTTTCGGGAATTTTGCACTTTTTGGCACATCTCGTTGATCATCGGATTGATAGTTTCTTTGATCACAGCATCCTGCAGCTTTTGCTGGCCGCCTGGTTTCTGTGATTCTACAATTCGGTTAATAACGTCTGCACCAAAACGGATCTGTCCGTTTCCGGCAGAACTCTTTGCCAGAATCTCACCATTCTCCATATTGATCAGTACAGCGGAAACAGTTGTTGTACCAATATCGATTGCCAGACCACCGATTACTACATCTTCGTCTTTACCGAAGATATCATACACAAACATATCGTCAGAAGTAGCGCGGATCACACATTTTACTGAAAAATTACTCTCTCTCAATACATCCGGAAGTTTTTTCAGAACTGTATAAGGGATTCTGACTCTGCTGATATTCAGATACTTCCGCAGTGCCCTTGTAAGTCTCTCGTTATCCGGCATTGTGTCATCCAGAGACGGAGGATCCATTGTGACATCCACAACCTCCAGACTGTTTTTCAATTCGATGCCTGCAAGCTCTACATCTCTTTTGGCATTTTCAAAAATGGCTATTTCCTCTTTAGAGCTTAAATCAGCTACTTTCATTCTGCTCTTATAGGCAGATGCAATATCAGGTACCAGCACATTGACGTCCGCACTGATCTTGCTGCAGCAAGACAGACGCCATCCCGCCTGATATTCTTCGTCAGAAATATGTAATGTCTTTTTGCTTTCCAGTTCTCCGCTCTTTAACTGGACACGACATTTTCCGCAGGCTCCGTTTCCGGAACATGGTGCATCAATAGCCACATTGGCACTTCGTGCAACCTCCAGTAAATTATCCCCCGCATTGGCAAAAGTTTCTACCATACTGCCATCTTCGAATGAAAATGTTACCTTAAACATTCGGCAACCACCTTTCTCATAGTCGTAATAGCCTGTAATAAAACAGGGACCGAAGACCGAAGCCTTCAGCCCCCATAATTATGTATTCATTTATGTCGGTCGAATATTTTATTAGATTTCTCAGCTATACTGATTAGATTTCCAGGTAGGAATCTGCATACAGTGTATTGCCTTTGAATACATCACAGGATTTAATAGTTTCCATCAGACGAGGTCGTTAGGGTTAACGATTGCAGATGTAAGACCATTCATCATAGCCATTGCTACAAGAGCAGATCCATGATTGGACGGATATGTTTTGGCATACCGTTACTGTTGTTAGAAAGACCACCTGTAGAGTTCAGTCCCATTTCAGAGAACATTTTGATTGCTTCAAGAACTTCCATCTGTTTTTCCTGCATTCCTTTTACAACCAGGAATAACGGGTCAAACCAGAGATCTTCAGCTTCCATACCAAGAGACATACCTCTTTCAAGCATGTTCTGGCAATGCATCATACGTTCATCATTGTCTGCTGCTACCATACCGGAAGAGCAAAGTGCGATACAGATGGCATCGTTTGCTGCTGCAAGGTCGATGTTTGTGATTCTGTCACCAGCATCAGCAGAGTTAACGATCGGTTTTCCTTTTGCTCTGTTGTATACAGAGATACCAGCTTCAATAGCTTTCTTGTTTGTTGTATCCAGTGCAAGCGGAACATTGTCAAACTCTGACTGAAGGAGCTGTACTGCCCATTTCATCAGATCTTCTCCATCGTTCTCAGCAGGTCCGATGTTTACATCAAGGTAAGTAGCACCAGCGTCAAGCTGCTGTTTTGCTCTTTTGATGATCGGCTCTGGATCTCTTTCTGTAAATGCTTTGTTTACTGCAGGTGCAGTAGTGGAAAGTCTTTCTCCGATTGTTACAAATTTTGCCATAACCGTGTTCTCCTTTTTATTTATTTACACAGGAATAAAACCTGTATGCTTCTTATTAAGAGCCAGACCGGTCAGATGACCGGTCCGGCATGTCATTCCGATCAGATCTGACCGTCAGCCTGCATATCTTTTAAGAATTTAACAAGCTGTACAGCTTCTCTTGGTCCAACGATGATTTCCCATCCAGGAAGTTTTGCTTCAAGGTCACCCTTAAGAACTGCTACCTTACCTGGGATAATAAGCTTTCTGGATTTTACCTTAGGCTCAACATTTTCTTTGATGTAAGCGGAAATGCTGTTGCCGGAGAATTTACCAGCTGCCCAGGATGTCAGTACGGAAAGTCCGCCTGCATCATTGATTACCAGGTTAAGCGGAACACCGGAACGCTCCAGCTCGCCGGATACTACGAAATATGTAAGAGCGAAGTCTACAGTAGTAACTACTACTGCATTCTCATCGGCACCATTTAATGGATAGATGCCTGGCTCAACTTTCATTGGTTTCTGCGGATCAGTGAAAACGTTCTGACGCAGACCATATAATGGAAGAGCTTCTGCATATGTCATCTGCTCCATAACGATGATGGAACCATATTTCATTGTAAACATAGATGCTAAAGCTGCCTGTAAGTGAAGGTCACCTTTTGCGATCTTAACAAGGTTTACGATAGATGGATAACCAAATGTTCTGTCCTGATCTTTCAGAGCTGCACGACGAACCTGTACAGTGTTTGCAAAGGTTTCTTTGATGTCAGCGCCTGTTGTATCAAGAACAAGGTTCTTGTTTCCGAGTTTTTCAAGAGCTGCTGTTGTATCATATAATTCATTTAAGTCTTTACCGGATACACCGAGAACAACACCTGCTTCTGTAGCAACTGCGTTCATTGCTTCATAGTTGGAAGCATCTGCACCGTTTAAGACCGGTTTGCTGTCTTTGCATACTGCAAGAGCTGCTTTTGCGATTTCAGGATCTTTACATTCAAGAACTAAAGTTCTGCCAAGACCTGCAGCTTTTTCTACAAGTGCAGTATATTTAGCTGCATCTGCACCTTCGCCACAGTTTACATATACAAGTTCAGCATACATTCTTTCACCGATACGGTCATAATCTACCTTCGGGATTTCTGCAAGTTTCGCCTCTACTGTAGCATCATCCATACATGTGCACAGAGCTACTGCATATCTTGGCTTGCTTACAAATGTTTTTTCATGTCTGAATAATACTGTTTCTCCACCCAGAGTGTGCTCTTCTGCACCAGTACCAATTTTGATTGTCTTCATTGGCGGAGCAGTTGCCTCGGAAAGAGATGCTAAAGCATCCTCAGACATATGCGGACATTGTTCGATTTTCATAGCGCCCTGAGCAACCTTCATAGAGAAAGCCATACATGTTGGGCATCCGCATTCCTTACAGTTTTTCTTTGGTGTTAATTTAAAGATCTGAATACATTCAGTGCCATTTTATTTGTTCCTCCTATTCAATTACGCAAGTGCTTTGATCATTCTGGAAATAGTTGCAACAGCTTCCGGATGTCTTAAGATGACTGCATCAGATCCGGCTGCAAGGTCAGCAGCAGCTGTCATAACTTCCATATCGATTCCACGCTCTTCTTCCGGTCCCCATTCAGGCATGTCAGCTTCAGAAGCTGTAGCTTCCTTTACGCCCCATGTCTCAGCGGATACCGGTGTAATGATAGGCATCTGCAGCATGTTATCATTCTGAGATAAAGCTGCACCTTTGATACGATCCATTGTAGATACAACGTACTCATATCCATATCCGGCAGCAGCACTGCCGATATTCATAACGATCTTCTGTGCGTTAACGCCTAACTGAGTAGTTACAACGTTAAGCTGTTTAGCAAGGTTGATATCTACGGCAGATTCTGCACCTACGATCTGATCGTAAGCAAGTCCTGCTGCAGCACCGATTGCTTTGTAGTTTTCTTCTTTTTCAGAAGGATCAATACATTTCTTCCCTGAAGAGCTTCAGCTACTTTCGGAAGAAGTTCAGCGTCTTTTTCTACGTTCTTGCATCCTTCTACTACTAATGGTGCATCAATGGAATCTGCAACGTCTTTTACAACTGCAATAAGTTCATCAACAGATTTGTTTACACCGTTCGGATCTCCGCCTTCAAGGATAAGCGCTACAAAATCAGCACCTTCCATAGCTGCTGCTTTTTTAGCCATTTCTCCGATTGTGGAAGCTCCGTCGTAGTATGCTTTGATACCTTCGGATACAACATTCTCAAGACCCATATCAGAGATTTCAACACCGATCTTAGGTGCGTTTTCTGATGGTGCATCAAAAGAATAAAATGGATAAGTAGAGTCTCCGCCGATTGTTACAGTCTTATCTCCGCTGCCAATGGTGACTGTATTAATCTTTGCATTGAATTTCTGAAGTTTCTGATTAAACGGCATTTTTTTGGCTCCTTAAAAAAAAAATTACTATGTGTATGTATCTTTTCGCAGACTTACACACTATGTCATGTGTAGTATACAACATTATCCAGCCCGTTGACAAGTACAGTCTGTCATATTTTGTTAAAAAAACAACAATTTCACAGCTTTCCTTTATTTTCCATAACAAAGTGAAAAAAATTCGGCAAATTGCCATATCTGAACTTTGCTGATTCTTCATACACTCCGCATATATTTTTATCAGCAAATCATTACGGCAGCCACATTCCGTCCTTACGAAACAGAACGATTGTACTTTCACACGATCACATTCTGTATGTCCTTGAAATATAATATACTATGGTTTTTATCTATACGCTTTTGAGCGTTTAAACCCGGAGGCTTATTAAAAGCCTCCGCATGACTCACATAATACCTCCGGGAAAACCACCATCTTTACATCATCGGATCAAGGGCTAATGCCGGATGGCCTTTTTCTGTAAGGAATCCAACCAGTGTTTCCGGATCAGTAGCGATTGTTTCATCACCGATCATATCTGTAAAGTTTTCAATACCATAGAGTTCATTTGCTGTCTTATTAAGACGTTCAGCAACAAACTCTTTCAGTTCTTTCGGCATCCATACGATACGTTCAATACCGCCTTCTGCCTTCATGAACTTCTTGGAGCTGATGAAATGTTTACCATGTCCCATGAAACCAGGTGTCTGAACACCACCACCTGTCATGGATGCCATTTCTGAGAATGTCATTCCAAGAGGTGTCATGCCTGCATACTCACGGTTAGCGATAACAACACCATTGGAGAATGGCTCGATACCGCAGATACACTCGAAGCATCCGCATGATGTCATAGGATCCTGCATGATAGAGTACAGTGTAACGTGCTCTAATGCACCCTGGGATAATTTCTTAACAGCTTCATCTACATCTTCATAAGAACCAAGGTTCTCATCAATAGGTCTTTCTTTTGTGATTACCTGGCAAGGTCCGTTTGGATCCAGCTCGTTGGTAGCTTTTGCATCCAGCCATGAAACGGCACCGCAAAGTCCAAGTCTCTCAGGTGTAACAACACATACGTGAGACGGGGAGAATGCCTGGCAGAGGATACAGCTGTAATATACATCTACAGATTCGTCTGTCAGAGTATTCAGACGGTCATCACGTTTCTCGAAGATCGGGATAGCAACTTCATGACGGATTCTTGTACACTCAGCAGGATCTGTATAAATAGTAACTTCACATTTATCAACAACTGCGTCAAATTCATTCTTAACCTGTGTATAGAGAACTTCACCGATATGTTTGATCTTGAAGCCTGCAGCAAATGCATCTTTGCTGATACGGATTCTCTGCATATCTCTCTGTCCTGTATGGTATACACCTTCGATACAGTTGATGTAGTTATGGAACTTACGCTCGATAACAGGTTCAAAGTCAGGCTGCATGTTTTTACCTGCAACTTTAACAACATATGCAATGCTGTTCTTGCTGCCAAGTTCCATGTCGTCTACTTCCGGACCAACAACTGTAATCTTATGGTCTTCTACTTCACTTGCATCACATGTATGTACAAGCTCTGCACAGTCTACACGGGAACCATCGAATTCAACCTGCATGTCTTTACGACGGATAATCTCACCTTCGAATGCAGATGCGAAAGCAACCGGGATATCGATGTTTGTAATTTTAATCTTGATGTCACGTGCTTCCAGAGAAGTCGCATTCCATTTGGAGATGTCTTTCTGGCAAATCAGGCTCTTCGGTACTCTTGCAACATCTTCCTGGTTTGTGATAACCGGGAATCCAAGAGCGATAGCGCCTGCACCACAAGCTACGATCACATCATTTAACGGTGCAAATGCATTAACAAATGCAGGTACACGTTTCATTGTGTAATCCATCAGAGTTGCAGCATCACCTGGTTTTACGTTACCGAAGATAAGAGCTGCACGAAGTGCTACAGATACTACATGGATAACTGCTGTAACGTCTTTTCCAAGCGGGATAACACGTACGTTAGCACCTGTCTTGTATCCAACTTCCTCTAACTGGTCAATAACGTCACCAACCAGAGTGATCAGGATACCCTGAGACTGATAGGATTTAACAAGGTCTGCTGCTTCCTGAGCGGAAGGAGCTTTTCCAAGGATAACTGCTACACCAGGGATATCGCCTGTTACAAGCGGTACACCAAGTTCACGGATCACTGCATCTGCAAGATGTCCGTAGCAAGGAGCTTCATAAGGAACTGCTCCGTCAATATATTTCAGAACTTCGATAAATTCTGCGCAGAGAGCTGTAGCAACACCTGACATAAATACGTCATTTGTTCTTTTCTCTCTTGTCATAAGAGTTTTTACTACTGCAAGAGCATCTTTTAACTCTGCAAGAGTTCCAACCTTTGTTCCTGTTACTGCATAGTAGCATGGTAAAGAATATGCTGTATCAGGGAAGCTGACTGCTTTGTCAGCGCCGTATTTTTCAATTGCCTGGTTGATGGCACCCTCTGTAAGTCCATAAACCGCGTCGTTTCCCGCAAAAACACTTTCAAATAAGTCACTTGTTCTACCTCCTAATATATGATTACTGACGATCTATCTTTTCTTTTATTTTAATGATCTCATCGGTAACTGTCTTGCTGAAGTCATACGGGGATTTTCCCTGTCTGTCTGCATCAATTACCTCTGTGTTGTAATGAATCATACCTAAAAGATCTTCCTGTGGAATCCGTTCTCTGATAAAGTTTTCGTCATCTTCATTGCGCACTTTGTTTGCGACAACCTTTACCTGAGACACTCCTAAATCTTTTGCCAGGCGCTTTACATTTTTATATGTCTGCACACTCCTTGCACCTGGTTCGATCACTACGATAAATGCGTCAACTCCTTCTGTGGTTCCTCTGCCGAGATGTTCCAAGCCGGCTTCCATATCAAGAATTACTACATCTTCTCTTCTAAGTACCAGATTATTGATAATGCGCTTTAACATTACATGTTCCGGGCATACACATCCGCCGCCGCCTGTCTCGACAGTTCCCAGGACAAGGAGCCGTACGCCATTACAGACCTTACCATATTTCTCCGGAATATCGTCTACTTTCGGATTCAGATGATAGAACTGATTTCCTGCTGTAGCCCCTGTACGTTCTTCCACCAGCTTACGCATCTTTGAAATCGGTACAATAGAATCCAGAGTTTCTTCATCAAAGCCTAATGCAAGACCAAGATTCGCATCCGGATCCACATCTGCTGCAAGTACCGGTCTGCCCTCTGCTGCATACAACCTGGCCAGCGTTGCTGCAAAAGTGGTTTTGCCTACGCCGCCTTTTCCTGTAACTGCTATTTTCATTTTACGTCATCCACCTTTTATTACATTTTTAAGATCACAACGGATTAGATTCCTAATGCTGTTCTCTTTTCTTCAATTCTTTCGATCATCAGATCAACTAATTTCTCAATATCTGTTTCTACTGTGTAAGCTGCGCCTGTCCATTTTCTTGTTCCTTCTGTAAGAAGTTCGCACATCTCTGAGAACCGGAAACGTATGGATCAACACCAAGGAATGTATCAATACCAGTAGCTACTACGTAGTTACCGATAGATACAGCTTTTTCAGACATCCACTCAGGAGCACATCCAACTACAGGAAGCTGATTGATCTGAAGTCCTGAATCTTTTGCAAGTTCAGCAGCCAGAAGCATCATACGAGAAATATCTACGCATGATCCCATATGTAATACAGGCGGGATATCAGCCAGTTCACATACACG
>ENA-OQCX01000862-OQCX01000862.1-human-gut-metagenome-genome-assembly--contig:-NODE-862-length-15171-cov-3.580963_pt1 | contig 15171 bp, 26 predicted proteins | sample MGYA00242762_ERZ504587 | MGnify/ENA primary metagenome ERZ504587 (study PRJEB26092, sample SAMD00036337) | human gut metagenome | host: Homo sapiens | study: EMG produced TPA metagenomics assembly of... | reverse complement strand
CTGCGCGCAGGGCACCTTCCACGGCCAGCGCCGCCGCGCCCCGATAGGACGCACTACCCGCCACCGCCAGCACGGAGCCAAAGGTCCCTTTATGCGCGTCCCGGGGGCGGGGCTGGATGGCCTGCCAGACAAAATCGGAAGTTATTTCGAACATAGGCGGCTCCTTTCGGGTGAGATTTCGCCCTCTCAGTCAAAGCCTTACGGCTTTGCCAGCTCCCCCAAAGGGGGAGCCTATTGCGGGTCTTGGATAAAGGCAGCAATTGCCTCTCCCTTTGGGAGAGGTGGCAGCGCGTAAGCGCTGACGGAGAGGGCGAGGATGTTACCCTTCCCCCTGCAAATACCTCCGGATCTCCTTCTCCGCCTCCTGCACTTCTTCATGGAACATGCGGGCAGAGACACGGAGGGCACCATGGCCCAGGATAATGACCTGCTCCATGCCATCGGAGGTGGCCACGCGGACGCGGCGGCCCTTGCCGATCTCATGGGTGACACGCTCGATGAACATATCGGCGGTCTCGGCTTCCCGGGTGTAGACCACATGGATATTGTGGTACTGCTCTATGCTGCCGGGGCTGCCCGGCACACGGTAGGCATCAAACACAAGGATGAGCACGCACTTTTTGAAGCCCTGATAGTTGCAGAGGATGTCCATCAGCTGTGGCGGGCCGCTTCCAGGCTCTCTTTGGAGAGTGCGTTCAGCTCGTCCCATGCAAAGATGATGTTGTAGCCGTCCACCAGCAGGTATTCGGGCTGGATCTCCCACTGCTCGGCGTTGAAATCAGGGCATTCCCGCTTCTGGGTGGGGCGGAACGCCGCCAGCGGGTCCCGCTTGATGGCCCATAGGTCTGTTCAAAGATCTTCAGCAGCTCAGCATCCTCTTCCAGGGTAGCGCGGTAGGCGGCCATCCGGCGGGGGCGGGCCTGCACCGTTTCCTCGGTCTTTGCAGTCTTGCCCCAGCCGCTGTCTACATGCATGTGGCTGCGCACCTGCTCCCAGGGCACCACAAATCCGGCCCCGTGGGCGCAGAACACCGAATCCGCCGGGTTGTCGAGGTCGTGTTCCGGCTCATAGCCCGCGGCCTCGATGACCTCTGCTGCATTGTGGCAGGGACGGTAGCCGTCCAGCGTCAGGGTCAGGTGTCCCCTGCCCCGGGTGTAGCCCACCACCTCCATGGGGTAGCTGCGCATGGTGGAAGCCGGTGCGGTGCCGGTGAGCAGGGTGGTATCCCCGTCGGCTCCGGTCTCAGGCGGTTCAAAGCTGCCGCCCATGTTCTGGATATCGTTCATGGCGCGGCCCACGTTGTCAGAGGGCAGTTCCAGCCGGAAGGCATACCACGGCTCCAGCAGCTGGGTCTTGTGGATCTGGTCTGCCATCATCAGGCCCTGCCGGACGGCGCGGTAGGTCGCCTGCCGGAAGTCGCCGCCCTCGGTGTGCTTGAGGTGGGCGCGGCCCGCAATGAGGGTGATCTTCACATCGGTCAGAGGAGCCCCGATGAGCACGCCAGATGCTGCTTTTCCTCAAGATGCGTCAGCACCACGCCGCTGCCAGTTCTTGTCCAGCACCTCTTCCCGGCAGTCGGCGGCAAACTGCATTCCGCTGCCCCGGGGCAGCGGCTCCAGCTTGAGGTGGACTTCCGCATAGTGGCGCAGGGGCTCGTAGTGGCCCACGCCTCCATGGCTTCGGTGATGGTCTCCTTATACAGGATGCCGCCGGGGCCGAAGCTGACCTCCAGCCCGTACCGCTCGGCCAGCAGGCTTTTCAGCACCTCCAGCTGGATCTCGCCCATCAGCTGGACATGGATCTCGCCCAGGGTCTCGTTCCAGACCACATGGAGCTGGGGCTCCTCTTCTTCCAGCCGATGGAGCTTTCCCAGCGCGGCGTGCACGTCTGCGCCCTCGGGCAGCAGCACCTGATAGCTCAGCACCGGCTCCAGCACCGGCAGGTCGCTGTCCCGTTCCGCCCCCAGACCATCGCCCGGGCGGGCTTTGGTCAGGCCGGTAACGGCGCACACCTGGCCGGGGCCGATGCACTCCGCCAGCGTAAACTTTGCGCCGGAGTAGAGCCGCAGCTGGTTGGCCTTTTCGGCCCATGGCTCCCCATCGACCTCTCCGGTGAGCTGGGCTTTCACTTTGAGCGCGCCGCCGGTCACCCGCAGCCAGGTCCAGGCGTTCCTGCTCATCCTGGCTCACCTTGAACACCTTGGCCCCGAAGGCTTCCAGCGCGGGGGCCGGGCGGGTATAGCGGTCCAGGCCCTCCACCAGCGCATCCACACCCTGCAGCTTCAGGCTGAGCCAAACCAGCAGGGAAACACATGCCGCCGGGCAATGGCAGGGATGAGATCGGTATCGGTCAGGATTCCCCGGTCCAGCATCGTCTCCATCAGCCGCTCATCGCAGAGAGCCAGCGCCTCGTCCCGGTCGGCCTGCTCTGCCCCGAAATCCACAAAGCCATCCCCCAACTGACGGTTCAGCTGGGTCAGGAGCGCTTCCCTGCCGGGCCGGGCAGGTCCATCTTGTTCACGAACACAAAGGTGGGAATGCGGTACCGCCGCAGCAGCCGCCAGAGCGTCTCGGTATGGCTCTGCACGCCGTCGGTGCCGCTGATGACCAGCACCGCATAATCCAGCACCTGCAGTGTCCGCTCGGTCTCCGTGGAAAAATCCACATGGCCCGGGGTGTCCAGCAGGGTAAAATCGGTATTGCCCGCCGTGAAGAGGGCCTGCTTGGAGAAAATGGTAATGCCGCGCGCCTTTTCCAGCGCGTCGGTGTCCAGAAAGGCATCCTTATGGTCCACCCGGCCCAGCTTGCGGATGGTGCCGGTGCCGTAGAGCAGGGCCTCGGAAAGGGTGGTCTTGCCGCTGTCCACATGGGCCAGAATGCCGATGACCAGCTGCTTGTGCTCTTGTTCCATGCCGCGGCCCCCTTACAGCACGCTGGCGATCAGCGCAGCAGCAACCAGCGGCAGGCCCAGCACCAGATTGGAGAGCAGGCTGCAATAGGTGCGCTCCTCGGGTTCCAGCTCCTCAAAGGAGACGATCTTCTCATCGGCATAGTCGATGATGGAGCGGGTGGAATGGATCTTTTTCTGCCGCTTGCCCATCCCCTTGAATTCCTCCAGCAGATGGTGGATGGTCACGCCATCCAGCCGCAGGTAGTCCACCCAGGCCCAGATGAGCAGCACCACGCCGCACAGAAAGCCCGGGGCCTCCCAGATGGTAAACGTGCCATGCTGACATAGCGCTGCCACAGCAGCATCAGCACGGCCACAATGGAGGTGCGGGTCACGGTCTTATATAAAATGGGGTGGAACATGTAGCGTTTGTACATCGAGGTCAGTTTCTTCATGGTGCGCTCCTTATTGATACAGATACACTTTATTGTATCATGTTTTTGTGAAAAAAGATAGCTGTTTTGTGCGCACAGTGTGAACAGTTTCTCTCTTTTGCCTGTTCTTCACAGATATACAGTTCTTTCCATTTTATAGTAATTTTTTTCATATTCTTTTCCCACGAAAGTGTTTGTCACCGTTTTGTTTCCAATTCAGTGCTGCGGCGGATTGACTTCTTTCCAGTAAAGTGCTAAAATATACAGCGGTGCGACTTTTGTCTTTCCTGTGCACTTTTTGGAAAGGCAGACAGCCTCACTGCATTTAGGAAAAGGAAAAACGCGCGGCTCTGTCCGCGCAAGATCTGGGAGGATCATCCAATGAGCTTCAATTTTGATCGCCGCACCTTCCTGAAGGGTGCAGGTGCTGTGGGTGCCGCCAGCCTGCTGGCAGCCTGCGGCGAAAAGTCCAACAACACTGGCAATGGCGCTGCCGCCAGCGGTGCTGCTGCCCCCAACTCCACCGGCGCTACCCCCCTGAAGGAGTTCATCTCCTTTGAGAGCGGCAACCGTGAGCTGGAAAGCTGGAACATGCTGTACAGCCAGAGGGCTGAGGATGCAACGTGGTCACCAACCTGTGGGACGGCCTGCTGAGCTTTGACTGCTACGGCAAGGTGGTTCCCGCCATCGCTTCCAGCTGGGAGCACAATGAGGATGCCACCGTCTGGACCTTCCACCTGCGGGACGACGTGGACTGGGTGGATTGCAACGGTGAGGTGAAGGCTCACCTGACCAGCAAGGACTTTCTGGTTGGCTTTGAATGGGTGATGAACGCCATCAAGAACGAGGCCAACAACACCTCCATGCCCAACGACACCATTGTGGGTGCTTACGAGTACTACCAGCTGACCAAGGAAGCCGGTGACGCTGCCGCTGACATGACCTATGAGGACATGCTGGCTGCCGGTGTGGGCATCGAAGCTCCGGATGATTACACTCTGGTGTTTACCTGCCCCAACGCCTGCCCCTACTTTGATACCGTTGCTGCCTACACCAGCTTCTACCCCGTGGCTCCCGCTCTGATCGAGGAGCTGGGTATCGATGGCTTCCGTGGCTGCGACAACACCACCATGTGGTACAACGGACCCTATATGGTGGAGGAGTACATCCAGGGCAACACCAAGAGCTACATCCCCAACCCCAACTACTACGATGCTGCCAACGTCAGCCGCTTTGAGCGTTTCACTGTCACCATGATCAGCGACGGTGCCATCAGCCTGCAGCTGTATCAGAACCGCGAGCTGGACGAGGTGGATCTGGGCGAGAGCAGCATCACCACCATTCAGTCCGATCCCTCCAACGAGTACAATCAGCAGCTGTGTGAGAAGCGTGCCAAGAAGTTCAGCTACTGCTTCATCTTCAACTACGACAAAATGAACACCGACGGCACCCCCGATGAGAACTGGAACAAGGCCATTGCCAACAAGGCCTTCCGTCAGTGCTTCTCCAAGGGCATGGTGCTGAACAAGTTCTTCGCCCGTTACAACCCCATCAATCCCCTGAAGTGTGAGAACGACTTCTTCACCATGAAGGGCCTGTGCTACACCTCTGATGGCACCGACTACACCAACTGGTGGCCAAGGAGATGGGTCTGGACGGCGAGGCTTACGATGGCAAGACCATGAAGCGTCTGCGCGCCAACAACGGCGACATCACTGAGCTGAAGAAGCAGGCCATGGAAGAGCTGAGCGCCATTGGTGTCACCTTCCCTGTCCACTGCTCCTATTACGTTCTGGCCGGCTCCACCTCCGCTCTGGATCACGCCACCGTCCTGAAGCAGTGCTTCACCGACAGCTTCGGCGATGACTTCATCGTGCTGGATGTCAACACCTTCGTATCCTCCACCATGAAGGAAGTCGTGGCTCCCAAGCTGCAGAGCTTCACCCACATGGGCTGGGGCGCTGACTTCGGCGATCCCATCAACTTCCTGACCCAGATCATCATTCACGATGAAAACGCTTACTACAGCTGCAACATGACCAACATTGCAGGCATTGTGAACAATGGTCCCGCCAGCTACCAGACCGAGCTGGTGGCTGCCTATGAGAAGTTCACCGATCTGGTGAACGAGGCCCGTGCCATTGTTGACGACACCGATGCACGCTACGCAGCATTTGCCAAGGCCGAGGCTTACTTCCTGGACGAGAACCTGATTTTCCCCACCGTCTACGATATCACCTGGTGCCTGACTCACGTCAACGAGTACAGCAAGATCAACGCAATGTATGGTCCCTGCAACTACAAGGCTGTGAACTGGGAGACCAGCGAGGAGGCCTACACCACCGAACAGTACGATGCGTTTGCTGCCGCATACGACGCAGCCGCTCAGCTGATCGAGTGGACCAATAACCAATCGCAAAAGCAGAACCGGACGTTTTTGAAGCGTCCGGTTCTTTTTTTGCTTCCTGACAGCACAAAACCCCGCCGCACGGGAAAGCTCCCAGCGCGGCGGGGTCATTGTGTTAAAATACAGGAAAGCGGTTCAGCTTACAGCTGGCTTTCATACTCCTTGCGATAGCCTTCCAGCTCACGCTGGTTGCCATACACAAAGTGGCCATTTGCGATCTCTTCCCAGACCGGCTTATCCACGCTGTAATCGTGGATCGAGGGGTCATAGACCAGCAGCTTCTTGTGCTTTTCCAGGCTGGGGTCAGGGATGGGAACCGCGCTCAGCAGGGCTTTGGTGTAGGGATGCAGCGGATGGAGGAACAGCTCCTCCGCCTCAGCCAGCTCCACGATGCGGCCCTTGCTGATAACGGCGATACGATCCGAGATGAACCGGACCACCGACAGGTCATGTGCAATGAACAGGTAGGTCAGACCGCGGCTCTTCTTCATCTCGTTCAGCAGGTTCAGCACCTGTGCACGGATGGAGACATCCAGTGCGGAGATGGCTCATCGGCCACGATGAACTCCGGCTCCATGACCAGAGCACGGGCAATGCCGATACGCTGGCGCTGGCCGCCCGAGAACTCGTGGGGGAAGCGGGAGGCAAACTCCGGCAGCAGGCCGACCTCATGCAGGGCGTTCATCACCTTTTCATGCAGGTCTTCCTGATCCTTGTAGAGATGATGGTTCAGCAGGCCCTCGGCAATGATATACTCCACCTTGCGCGCTCGTTCAGCGAAGCCATGGGGTCCTGGAAGATCATCTGGATCTTACGGATGACCTCCTTGTCCAGTTCCTTGGAGATCTTGCCGTTGATCTTCTGGCCCTTGAAGAAGATGTCGCCGCCGGAGGTCGGGTTGATGCGGCAGATGGCACGGCCAATGGTGGTCTTGCCGGAGCCGGACTCGCCGACCAGCGAGAAGGTCTCGCCCTTATAGATGTCAAAGTTGACATGATCGACAGCAACAAATTTCTTCTTACCGGAGCCAAAGGTGATCTGAAGGTCTTTCAGCTCAATCAGCTTTTCGCGTTCAGCCATTTAAGTTGGCGCCTCCCATCTTTCCCATTTTCTCACGCAGGTTCTGGATGGAGTGCGGCCGCTCGATCTTGGGAGCGCGCGGGTCCAGATACCAGGTCTTTGCGGCGTGGGTCTCGGACACCTGGAAGAACGGAGGCTCTTGCACAAAGTCGATTGCCAGCGCATGCTTGTTGCGGGGCGCAAATGCGTCACCCTTGATCTCGTTGAACAGGTTCGGGGGAGTGCCGTCCACGCTGGGCAGGGCCTCACCTTGGTGCCCAGCTGCGGCAGAGCCTGCAGCAGAGCCCAGGTGTAGGGGTGCCATGCGTCGTAGAAGATCTCCTCCACGGTGCCGTATTCCACGATCTGGCCGGCATACATCACGGCCACACGGTCTGCCACGTTTGCCACAACGCCCAGGTCATGGGTGATGTAGATAACGGACATGCCCAGCTCCTTCTGCAGGTCGCGGATCAGCTGCAGGATCTGTGCCTGAATGGTCACGTCCAGTGCAGTGGTGGGCTCGTCGCAGATCAGGACCTGCGGGCGGCAGGCCGCTGCAATGGCAATGACGACACGCTGACGCATACCGCCGGAGAACTCGTGGGGGTACTGCTCGTACGACGCTCGGGGTCGGGGATACCCACCTTGCCCAGCATCTCGATGGCAGCCTTTTTGGCTTCCTCGCCCTTCAGACCCTGGTGGTGCTCAATGCTCTCCTGGATCTGCTTGCCGATCTTCTTCAGCGGGTTCAGGCTGGTCATGGGTCCTGCATGACCATGGCGATCTTCTTGCCGCGGACACCCAGCCAATCCTTCTCGGTGAACTTGGTCATATCGCGGCCTTCAAACATGATGGAGCCGCCGGTGATCTTACCGTTGGCATCCAGCATACCCACAAAGGTCTTGGTGAATACGGACTTGCCCGAACCGGACTCGCCCACGATGGCAAGGGTCTCGCCTTCGTACAGGTCCAGCGAGCACTTGCGGATGGCGTTCAGCTTGCGGCCGCGCAGGCTGAAAGTGATCTCCACGTCTTTGGCAGAGATAATCGGTTGTCTATCCATTTACGTCTCTCTCTCCAATCTATCAAACGTGGTTGCGCGGATCAGCCGCATCCGACAAAGCGTTGCCCATGATATAGAAAGAAATGGAAATGATGGACACGATGGATGCAGGGAAAACCAGCAGGTACGGATAATCCAGGAAGAAGCCGCGCACCTTGCTCAGGATCAGGCCCAGAGAAGGCGTGTCGATGCCCAGGCCCAGGCCCAGGTAGGACAGCGTGGATTCCAGATTGATGGTGCCCGGAATGGACAGTGCCATACGCAGGATGATAACGGAGACCAGATACGGCAGGATGTTCTTGGTCAGCACACGCCACAGCGGGGTGCCCAGGCAGCGGGACGCGAGGTTGTACTCGCGGTCACGGAACATGAACACCATGTTGCGGACACGGCGTGCCATGGAAAGCCAGTTGATGGCGATCATGGAGATGGCCATGATCCAGAAGCTCTGGCCCACCATCAGGGCGATCAGGGTCATATAGATGATATAGGGCACGTTGTCGATCAGGTTGTACAGCTCCGTGAAGAAGCGGTCCAGGCTGCGCACATAGCCCCAGATCAGGCCGAAGATCACGCCCACGATGCTCTCGCCCACGGCGACCACCAGAGCCAGACGGATGGAAACCTGGGTGGCATACCACACCTGGCACCAGTAGTCACGGCCCAGGTTGTCGGTACCGAACCAGTACTCACTGTTGGGCTTGATGAAAGCCTTGCTGGAATCAGAGATCAGGGTAGTGTAGTGATACTTGCCGATGCCCAGCGCAATGAAGGAGAACACCGTCAGCGCCAGGAACAGGATCAGCAGAAGACAGCGACCTTCTGCTTGAGGAAGTTCTGGATGACAGAACCCCAATAGGAATAGTTGGAGTAGCCGATGCGTTCAGCTTCTTCCGGGGAATAATCCACAAAGTAGAACAGTTCTTCGGGCTTCTTGCCTCAAAATCCGATGCCTTAGCCATCAGCGAGCCTCCTCCTTTCCGGTCAGAGTAATACGGGGGTCAACCACCATCATCAGCACATCGCCCAGGAACACGCCCACGATGCCCAGCACAGCGTAGAGGATGACCAGGGTCTGCACAACGTTCAGGTCATAGCGCTGGATGGCATCCGTCAGCAGGGGGCCCATGCCGGGAACGGAGAAGAACCGTTCCATCAGCAGGGAGCCGCCCACCGTCAGCAGGATGGACTGGGGGATATACTGCACCATGGGGACCATGGCGTTGCGCAGAACATGCTTGAACATGATCTCGCGGGAGCTCAGGCCCTTGACACGGGCCAGCTTGATATAGTCGCGGGTCAGCTCATCCACCATGTAGCGGCGGGTCCACAGGGCATAGCCTGCAATGGATGCCAGCGAAAGGCAGGTGATGGGCAGCACGCTGGAAGCACTCACATTGCGGGTGGAATACAGCGTGGGGAATCCCAGGTACTTGGAACCAAAGACCAGCACCAGAGAATACGACACCAGCGACGGGACCGCGTTGACGAACACGGTGTAGGCCGTGCCGATCCAGTCGAATACCTTGTCCTTGAATGCCGCCTGCAGGATGCCCATCAGAACGCCGATCACCAGAGAGATGGCAGACGCCGTGAGGCCCAGACGCATGGAGACACCAAACTTTTTACCAATGACCTTGACCACCGGGGCACCGTTCTGGATGCGGCGGGAAGTGCCGAAGTCCAGATGCAGCAGGCTGTTGTAGAACTTGACCAGCTGGGTGGGGATGGGATCGGTCAGGCCAGCTGCTTCCAGAGCGGCGGTCTTCTGCTGATCGGTAAACTTCATGAGCTGTTCCTCAGTGAAGTAGTAGTCCGTCGGCAGGCAGCGCATCATCAGGAAAACTGCTGTTGCGATCAGAAAGATTGTGACAAGCGACTGGAGCAGCCGCTTAACCGTGTATTTTAACATGTTATCGAACCCTTAACTTTTATTTCTACTTTCGGGCGGGGAAACGGGGAACTTAAGCCTTGGTAGCTGCGTCGAATGCAGCGGCGAACTCCTCGTACTGTGCGGTGGTGTAAGCCTCTTCGCTGGTCTCCCAGTTCACAGCCTTGTAGTTGCAGGGACCATATATGGCGTTGATCTTGCTGTACTCGTTGGCGTGGGTCAGAGTCCAGGAAACATCGAAGTAGCTGGGGCAGGCCAGAACGTTGTTCAGCATGCTGGCCTCAGCCTTTGCGAAGGCAGCGTAGCGGGCATCGGTATCATCAACGATGGCCTTGGCGGTGTTGACCAGATCGGTGAACTCCTCGTAGCAGGCCACCAGATCCTTCTGCCAGTCAGCGGGGCCGGCCTCCACGACCTTGGCGATGTTGGAGTAGTACCAGCTGTAATAAGCGTTGTCGTCGTGCAGGATCTCCTGACCAACGAAGTTGACGGGATCGCCGAAGTCAGCGCCCCAGCCGTTGATGACGAAGCTCTGCAGCTGAGGATTACGGACTTCCTGAGTGAGGGAAGAAACAAAGGTCTTGATGTCCAGCACGATGAAGTCATCGCCGAAGCTGTCGGTGAAGCACTGCTTCAGCACGGTTGTGTTGTCCAGAGCGGTGGAGTTGCCGGCGATGATGTAGTAAGCAGCGTGAACGGGGAAAGTGACGCCGATGGCGCTCAGCTCGTCCATGGCCTGCTTCTTCAGGTCAGCAATGTCGCCGTTGTTGGCACGCAGGCGGATCATGGTCTTGCCATCGTAAGCCTCGCCGTCCAGACCCATCTCCTTGGCAACCAGGGTGGTGTACTCCTGGCCCTGGGTGTTGTAGCAGACACCGGGCATGGTGTAGTAGTCGTTCTCGCACTTCAGGGGGTTGATCTTGTTGGTACGTGCATACCAGTTGGTCAGCTCCAGACCCTTGTAGAAGCACTGACGGAATGCCTTGTTTGCAATCGCCTTGTTCCAGTTGTCGTCGGGGGTGCCGTCCTCGTTGTTCTTCTGGTAGTTGAAGTGCATCTGGAAGCTGAACTTCTTGGGGCGCTTCTCGCACAGCTGATCATTGTACTCGCTGTTGGGATCAGCCTGGATGGTGGTCAGAGTGCTCTCGCCCACATCCATCTCGTCCAGCTCACGGTTCTGGTACAGCTGGAAGGTAACGGTGCCGTCGCTGATCATGGTAACGGTGAAGCGGTCGAAACGGGCCACTTCGTCAGCTGCATAGTAGTTGGGGTTGGGGATGTAGCTCTTGGTGTTCTGGCTGATGAACTCCTCCACCACATAGGGACCATTGTACCACATGTTGGTGTAATCGCAGGCACGGAAGCCCTCAACGCCCAGCTCGTTGATCAGATCCTCAGAGGCGGGGTAGAAGCTGGTGTAGGCAGCAACGGTATCGAAGTAGGGGCAGGGATCCTTGCAGGTGAAGACCAGGGTGTAGTCGTCCGGAGCCTCAACGCCCACGCCTGCGTCCAGCATATCCTGGTAGGTCAGGTCGGCAGCAGCATCACCCATGTCGCTGGTCTTCTGATAGTAATCAGCAGCACCGGTCAGGGTCTCGTTGGGCATGGAGGTGTTGTTGGCCTGGTTCTTGGCTGCGTTCAGCACCCACTCCAGACCCACGAGGAAGTCCTTGCTGGTCAGGTGAGCCTTGACTTCGCCGTTGACATCCACCCAGTCCACATCGTCACGGAGGTTGAAGGTCCAAACGGAAGAGTCCTCATTGTGGCTCCACTCCTTGGCCACGGAAGGCACGGCCTTGCCGTAGCAGTCAAAGCTCAGCAGGCCTTCCCACAGGTTGGTGGTGACATTCATGTCGGAAGCCATCTGGCTGTACAGCATGTTCCAGCTCTCCAGCTCACGGTTGGTGCTCTCCCAGGAGATGAACTCCTTCAGCGGGGTAGCGCCAGTGGTGTTGGGAGCGCTGGTAGCACCAGAGGAAGCGGCGGTGGAGCTGCTGCCAGAGTTGCCGCCGCAGGCGCCAGAATGCCGGCGGCACCAACGACACCGGAAGCCTTCAGAAAGCTGCGGCGGCTGATTGCATGAGACTCGTAGTTGTTGTTCATTGTGTTTTCCTCCCTATAATAATTCCGTGCTTCAGTGCATGGTGCAGGGCGGGATGTCCTGCTGTTTTCCCACTATTCTGCGGAGGTTTTTTGAATCCTGTATTGCCAGGGAATACAAAAGAGCGCAGAAACAGCCCCCTCTGTCTGCACCTGTGCTCCTCCCGCAAAACCTTAACACGTCATATATTGTACCATTGAAATAAAAAGATGTCAATGGAGCACACACAGCTTTTTCTTCAAAAAGCAAAGTCTGCCGCGCAAAAACGATGAAATATATTTGCTTTTACATGGTAAAGCGTGCAGGAAATTTAACAGACAATGCTGCGGACAAAACAACCGGAATTGTTCTTGTCAAAAAGACAACGTATTTTCTGCTTTATATTCTAAAAGAGCAGGCGCTCCACGCTTTGCGAAGAGCTCCTGCTTTTGGAAAACCGAATTATTAAAACAAGTCACCGTGCCAGTGCGCTCTGGATCTTTGCAAAATCCTCCAGCGTCAGGGCCTCAGGACGGATGCGGGCATCGAAACCGGCGGCTTCAATGGCAGCGGTCACGGCATCCTTGGGCATCCCCAGGCCGCTGGCAATGGCATTGGCGGCAGTTTTGCGCCGCTGGCCAAAGGCCGCGCGGACAAGGGCAAAGTAGCCCTCCTCGTCCTCCACCTGCACGGCGGGGGTGGGGCGGATCTCCATCCGCACCACAGCGCTGGTCACCTTGGGGGCCGGGTAAAAGCTGCCCGGGGCGGCGGTGAACATCATCTTAGAGGTCGCGTAATAGCTCACCGCGCAGCTGATGGCGCTGGAGCCCGGGTGCCCGGGGCGGCGGCCAGACGATCGGCAGCTTCCTTCTGCACCATCACAGTCAGGCTCTCGATGGGCAGGCGGTCGCCCAGCAGCTTCATCACAATAGGGCTTGTGATATAGTAGGGCAGGTTGGCGCAGACTGCCACCGGCATCCCGGGGAACTCCTGCGCGATCAGGGCTTTCAGGTCTACCTTGAGCACATCCTGCAGGACCAGCTTGAAATTGTCCACACCGGCCATGGTCTCGGCCAGCAGGGGCGGCAGGCGCTCGTCCACCTCGATGGAGACCACCTTTGCTGCCCGCTTTGCCAGCTCCCGGGTCAGCACGCCGATGCCGGGGCCGATCTCGAGCACGCCGTAGCGCTTGTCCACGCCGCTGGCATCCACGATCTTGGGGGGCAGGCCGGGGTTGACGATGAAGTTCTGGCCAAAGCCCTTGGAGAGGGCAAAATCATATTTTTCGCACAGGGCGCGCACATAAGACAGGTCGGTCAGTTCGGGCATGGCTCTATCCTTTCTTTTCCAAAATAACCCTCTCAGTCTCGCTTCGCTCGCCAGCTCCCCCAAAGGGGGAGCTTTTGACAAAACCGCAAACTTTGCATGAATTGCCAAGACCTCGCCCTTCGGGAGAGGTGGCAGCGCGTCAGCGCTGACGGAGAGGGTTGTTCTCTTATTCTTGACTACTGGATGCAGTGCTCTCCCCTGCCGCTTCACTTTCGGCGGGCGCGGTCTCTGCCGGAGTGCTCTCGGCAGATGCAGCCTCAGCGTCCCCTTCCGCTACGCTCTCGGCGGCGGCACTGTCGGCAGCTTCACTGGAAGCCGCTTCGTTGACACCGCTCACGGTAGTGGTACCGCTCATCTGCTGGGCAGTGCTCACGGCACGCTGGATCTGGGGATCGTTCTCCACAGTGTAATCATAGTATGCGGTCTGCTCGTCTGCAGTCAGGGGGCGCTCCACATCCACGGTCAGGCCGGTGCCGTCAAAGCAGCTGCCATCGCCGCAGACCAGCTTTGCCACGGTAACCACCACGCACTGCCATCGGACAGGCGCTGGGGACTGCTCTGGATGGTGCCCTTGCCCTGCGTGGTGGTGCCCACCAGGCGGGCACCATTCAGGGTGCGCAGGCTGCTGGCAAAGAGCTCCGCAGCGCTGGCGGTGCTGCCGTTGACCAGGCAGACCACGGGCAGGTCGATCCGGGATTCGCTGGTGCTGGTGCCCAGCAGGGTCTGGGTGCCGTTCTTGTCCTCAGCAAAGGCCAGCGTGCCCTCCGGGGCGATCAGGTCGATGCACTGGATGGCATCGTCCAGCAGGCCGCCGCCGTTATCGCGCAGATCAAACACCAGGCTGCCCGCGCCGTTGGCGCTCAGGCTGCGGATGGCGTAATCCAGCTCGCTGGGGGTGGTGGAATCAAACTGGCGGATCCGGATGTAGCCACATTGCCCTGCACCATCTGGTAATCCACGGTGGTGGAGCTGTAGCCGGAGTGGGTCAGGTCAGCGGTATGCTCGGAGGCCTCACTGTCCAGCCAGGTCACATTGACGGTGGTGCCGCTCTCGCCGCGCAGGCGGGTCTGGATGGCATCCACGCTGCTCATGCTCTTGACATCGGTGCCGTCCACAGCGGTGATGTAGTTGCCGACCTGAATGCCGGCCTCCTTGGCGGGGATTCATCGTAGACCTTGATGACCTTGGCATAGCCAGACTGATCCACAGCCAACTCCACGCCGATGCCGATCAGGGTGCCGTTCTGGGTGTTCATCAGCTCCGTATAGGCGGTAGCACTGAAATAGCGGGCGTACTTGTCGCCGGTGCCCAGCAGGTAGCCAGCCGTCAGGCGGTCGTAGAGGGTGGTCTCATCAATGGGATAATAATCGTTGCTGCGGACATAGCGGTCCACCTCAGCGATCTTGTTGTACATGCTCTCCTTTTCCTTCACGCTGGAAACGGTGCTGTCAAACAGGCGCATCGCCACCAGCATGGTAATGGAAAAGGTAACGGTCATGGCCAGGATGACAATGCTGACCGCCATGCCGACCGATATCTTACGGTTCATCTTCTTCCCTCCTCTGTCAGACCAGCAGCATCATAACCACGCTGCCCAGCATGGAAAGTGCAAAGATCCCTGCCAGGATCAGACAGCCCACGCGCAGGATGCGCTTGCGTTTTTCTTCCTTCATAAGCCTGACGGCCTCCTTTGATACAATGCAGATTATTTCATGGGGATATAACCACGGGGGTTGACGGCATTGGCCTTGGAGCCGCCCTTCCAGACCTCCAGATGGAGGTGGTTGCCGGTAGAGTTGCCGGTGCTGCCCACATAACCGATGATCTCGCCCTGCTGGACATACTTGCCCGCCGAGGTGGCGACCGACCGCATGTGGCCGTACAGGTGCTGTACTGGTTGCCATCGGACATTTTGCCGTGGTAGATGATGACATAGTTGCCGTAGCCGCCGCTGGACCAGCCCGCCACCTGCACATAGCCGCTGGCGGCCGCATAGATGGGCGTGCCGCCCGGGGC
>ENA-OQCX01000860-OQCX01000860.1-human-gut-metagenome-genome-assembly--contig:-NODE-860-length-15214-cov-2.536886_pt1 | contig 15214 bp, 25 predicted proteins | sample MGYA00242762_ERZ504587 | MGnify/ENA primary metagenome ERZ504587 (study PRJEB26092, sample SAMD00036337) | human gut metagenome | host: Homo sapiens | study: EMG produced TPA metagenomics assembly of... | reverse complement strand
ACTGCGGAAGAAGTACCCGAACTGCGTTTTGTCAAGGTCCTTTCCGTGACGGATTCTGATGGCATCAATGTGGACAATACCAAGGAGCCCACAGAGGATGAGGAGCCGCAGCAGTCCGCTACCATCACAGTATTGGCAAGCCCGGAGCAGGCCCGCATCATCACTGAGTTGGAGAACGACGGCGTAGCTCATGTGGCCCTGATCTCCCGCAACAATGACCAGCTGGCTGAAGAACTGCTGGCCGAACAGGACAAGACGCTCCAGGAAATTTACTTCCCGGAAACGCTGGTGGATGAAAACGCTGATGCGCAAAGCAGCGAGCCTGCCGCCGAAGGAGACGCCGAAAACACCGAAGGGGGCGAGCCTGAAACCGTCTCCCCTGAAAGCGGCCAGGAGGATAGCAAATAACCAGGGCGGTGAATCGCTTCACCGCCCTGGTTTTACCATCAGGTATTTGTTTGGATGAGTTTGTCCTCGTTGATCAGGAACAGGCCGGGATTCTGTCCGGCCATATCAAGCAGCCGTGGAGTAAAGCCGCTCTTGGAAAACACCCCGTAGAGGAACTGATAGCCTTTGAACGCCGATTGGATTTCTGCGGACGCCTGCACTTTGTCCCGCAGGGCAAAGAAAACCGGCGCATCCACTGGCTTGACATGGAACTTGCATTCTCCGGCAAAGACCTGATGATTCTGGTGGTCTACCGCCATTACATCGATTTCGGTATCGCTGTCGAGGTCATTCAGCCAATAGGCACCTATACGGGATGGCGTAAATGGAATTTCCCTGTTTCTGCACAAGTCCGCAAAAACGGCCCTGCAGACATCCTCATAAGCAAAGGCTACAAACTTTTGTTCAAAATCTTTTTCGATCTCGTCCATGACGAGCCGGGTGTTATCCAATTCCAGCTCTCCCTTATACGGTAGACATACCGGAACCAGAAGCGCACAAAGTTATCTTGTATGAAGTAAAGCCCTTTGCGGGACTTCTCTGGATTTTTCTCCGTCACAGGCGTGTCCTTGACGATAAAGCCCAAATCGCTGAGGGTAGAGAGATAAGGCGTCAGGCCGGAAGTCTCGATCCCCATAGCGCCGGCGATTTTACCCAGCTTATGATTGCCCTCCGCTATCACTCGGATAATGGAAAAATAGTTTACGGCTGAGGTCACTTCATCTTTCAGCAGGAAGTTGGGCTCCTCATATAAAAAGCCGTTTTTCGAGAGGATAACAGATTCCACTTGCTGCAGCAAATCGTCCCGCTCATTAAAGAACTCCAGATACTTGGGTACTCCGCCTGTGATTGAGTATTGCTTCACCGCATCTTCAAACGAAAGGCTCTGTGCCGCATACACATCCGGGAATGGCAGCGGAGCAAGGCGGATCTGCGCGGTCCGGCGCCCATACAGCGGGCTGTCATATGAGAGGGCATACTTTTGCATCATTCCGATCAGTGAGCCACAGAGGATCAACATCACATTACTGTCCTTGAGGATCTCGTCCCATGCGTTTTGGAGAATGGAGGGGAACGCCGGATTCGATTTGACAGATACGGGAACTCATCGATCACGAGCACCTTTTTCTCCTCCGGACGGTATTCCGAAATCACACGGAACAAATCCAGCCAATCAGAAAATGCGACTCTCTGCAGCATAGGATTTTTCGTGATCCGTGCGGCAACACTGGCAAGCCGCTTCATGCTCTGGGATTCTACTTCCTCTGTTGCGAGAAAGTAAAAAGCGAGCTTGTCTTTGATGAACTCTTTGATAAGCGTCGTTTTTCCCACGCGCCGTCTGCCATAGATAACAACAAAGCCGCCGTCTGTTTGATACGCGGTTTCAAGGGATTCCAACTCCCTGCGTCTGCCGATAAATTTCATATTGCTACCTCCTTTATCATAATTTATTTTATGATAATTTCATTTATATTATACAACTGACAATGAAAAAGTCAAGGGGTATCCCACCTCTTGGGAAAGGAGCTTCCTATGGGAAAAGTCATTACCGTCTGGGGCAGCCCAGGGAGCGGAAAAAGTATGTTTTCCTGCATCCTGCAAAAGCCCTGACCCGCGACAAGCGGAAAGCGATCATCATCAATGCGGAAATCAGTGTCCCCATGCTCCTCGTCTGGCTGCCGGAGCAGATCATTCAGACCAACGCCTCCGTAGGGCAGGTACTGAGCAGCGTGGAGATCGACACCTCTTTGGTGGCAGGCCATGTTACCGTGCTCAAAAGTTACCCCTTCATTGGCGTGATGGGCTATGCTGCCGGTGAAAATCCGTTGAGTTACCCGGAAGTCAAGTATGCCATGGTACTCCAACTGGTCAATGCCGCCGCAAGGCTTGTGGATTTCGTCATTCTGGACTGTAGCTCCAATATGACGAATGTGTTCACGCCTGCTGCTATTGAGTCTGGGGATCTGGTCGTTCGCATCCTGACGCCTGACCTCAAAGGCGTTAATTACTTAAAGGCCCACCAACCCCTGTTGGGAGACGGACGCTTCCATTACGATCAGCACATGACCTTTGCCGGCATGGCCCGCCCCTTCCACGCGCTGGATGAGATGGGCCATATCATCGGCGGATGGGATGGCCTTCTGCCCTATGGCAAGGAGATTGACCGCTGCGCCACCGAAGGCGGGATGTTCCAGGCCATCAAATACTGCAATCCCAAATACACAGCTTCGCTCAACAAAGTTTTGGATGCGCTGGAGCAGATGGAGCTGGCTGACCATGCCGCAGAGGATGATGAAAACGAAACCGAGCATTTCGAGGAGGAATCTGCCAATGAATAATCTCAATGACATTTTCTTCGCACCTTCGGCAAATCAGGAACTTACCTACGAACAGATTCTGGAAGATGTACAGCGGTACTTTGCGGAAAACCACGCCGCCACGATTGCAGAGGCCGGCGATGGAAATACCGACCGCGCCTCCTCCCTTTTGAAAGAACTGATGGTGCAGTACATCGTCAAGCGAAAATACGCCATCGAGGGGCTGACCACGGAGGAGCTGTGCGAGAAGCTCTATGAGGACATGGCCGGGTACTCCTTCCTGAAAAAGTGGATCTACAAGCCTGGTATTGAGGAGGTCAACATCAATGCTTACAACGACATTGAGGTAATTGAAGCCGGCGGACGCAGCGTTAAGATCCCGGACAAGTTTTCCTCCCCACAGCACGCCATTGATGTGGTCCGGCGTATGCTCAACGCCTGCGGCATGGTCATAGATGATACCATGCCCAGCGTGATCGGTTTTCTGGATAAGAATGTGCGTATCTCTGTGGATAAGACACCGATTGTTGACCCGGAGGTGGGGATCAACGCTTCCATCCGTATCGTAAATCAACAAACGGTTTCTGCACAGAAGCTGCTGGACTCCGGCAGTGCAACAGCGGAAATGCTTCATTTTCTGACCGCCTGCATCCGCTATGGCGTATCCGTCTGTATTGCCGGGGCCACCGGCTCTGGCAAAACTACCATCATGGCATGGCTGTTGTCCCAGGTTCCTGACAACCGGCGCTCATCACGATTGAGGAGGGCAGCCGCGAATTTGATCTGGTCAAGCGGGACGAAAATGGAAACATTCTGAATTCCGTAGTCCATCTGCTCACCCGGCCCAGTGAAAATCCATCCTTGAACATCAACCAGGACTTCCTGCTGGAGCGGGTCCTTCGCAAGCACCCGGATGTGATCGGCGTCGGTGAAATGCGGTCTGCGGCAGAAAGCCTGTCCGCTGCTGAAAGCTCCCGTACCGGCCATACCGTCTGCACCACAATCCACTCTAACAGTTGCGCCTCCACTTACCGGCGCATGATGACGCTGGCAAAGCGAAAGTATATGATGGGCGATGATGTTTGATGCAGATCATGGTCGAAGCTATCCAATCATCGTGTTCACAAAGCAGTTGGAAGACCGGAGCCGTAAAATCATGGAGATCATCGAAGGAGAAGGCTGCGAGGGGGAACGCTGATTTACCGCACCCTCTACTCTTACAATGTGCTGGACAATACTGTTGATGCAGATGGACGGCCTCTTGTGGTCGGCCGCCACAAAAAAGTTTCCGAGATGTCCAGCTCATTGCAGAAGCGTCTCCTGGACAATGGGATTTCCCATAAGGAGCTGGATGAATTTCTTGAGCACGACAAGGAGGTGTTGAACGGATGCCGTGGGTTTACATCATATGCTTCGCCCTCATCGCCGCTGGACTCCTAACGCTGTTTGGTGTGCGGCCGGGCGATTTCATTGACGCGCTTTTCCGGTCACAGCGCAAGTCGGCCACACTGACCGATGAATTGAATGTTCTGATGGGCACTCCGGCCAAAGGCTTCTTTAATCAGGACTTTGAATTGAAGCAGATTCTCAAAGGCACCGGGCGGGCTGACCGGTATGAAGCAGTCAAACGGCTGTCTCTGATCCTATTCGCGGTGGGCGGTGCCCTGGCGCTGCTGATTGGCAATGTGTACATGGTCCCGATTTTAGGGATCGGATTTTCACTCGCTCCTATTTGGTATCTGCGCAGCACCGCAGCCAGTTATAAAAAGCATTTGAATGAAGAACTGGAAACGGCCATCTCCATCATCACCACTTCCTACCTGCGCACGGAGGACCTGATCCGGGCAGTCAAGGAAAACCTGCCCTACATCAATGAGCCGGTGAAGGCCAATTTTGAGGCATTTGTCTATGAGGCAGAGTTGATCAACGCAAATACTACGAGTGCCATCAATTCGCTCAAAATGAAGATTCCAAACCGTGTTTTCCATGAGTGGCTAACATCCTCATTCAGTGCCAGTCTGACCGGGCCATGAAAAATACGCTGCCTACCATCGCCCAGAAGTTTTCTGATGTTCGTGTGGTGCAGTCGGAGCTGGAGGCTATGATGCAGGGGCCGCGCCGGGAGCGATCACGATGATGTTCCTTGTGATCGCCAATGTACCGCTGCTTTATTTCCTGAATGAAGATTGGTTTCACACGCTGCTCTTCACCACGCCGGGCAAAATCGCTTTGGCAATCTGCGCAGCCATTATCCTGTTTGCCCTGACCCAGATCATGAAACTGAGCAGGCCCATTGAATATGGAGGTGACAGCGCATGACGCTTTTAGCTCTCACAGCAGTGATTTGTTTCGGCTTTGCTGTCTATAACCTGACTTGTGCCTTTGCGGACATTCCCACCAAGCGCACCTCCCGTATGATGCTTCTGGCCCGCAAGCAGCAGGGCGTAAAGGCCGAGAAACTGCTGGATGTCTATATCACCAAAATCGCCGGCCTGATCGCTCCGTACCTGAAGTTGGACAAGCTCAAGCGGAATAAACTGCAGCGGGCGCTGGACATTGCCGCCATGGAGCTGACACCGGAAGTCTACACCGCCCGGGCCTGGGTCACAGCCGGGGCAGTCGGCCTCAGTTCTCTGCTGATGGCGTTTCTGATACCGCTTATGGTGCCTGTTCTGATTGGTCTGGCCGTGGCGCTGTGGTTTTCAACCTACTACAAGGTTTTTGACTTTGTGAAAAAGCGGCGCAAGCTCATTGAGAATGAGATCCCGCGCTTTGCCCTTACCATCGGGCAGAATTTGGAAAACGACCGGGATGTGCTGAAGATCCTTACTTCCTACCGCCGGGTGGCGGGAAAAGACTTCGGCGCGGAGCTGGACCAGACGATTGCCGACATGAAGACCGGAAACTATGAAAACGCCCTCATCCATTTTGAAACCCGCATCGGCAGCCCCATGCTGTCTGATGTAATCCGGGGACTGATCGGTGTTCTTCGCGGCGATGACCAGCGGATGTACTTCAAGATGATCTGTTTTGATATGCGACAGATTGAGCAGAACAATCTGAAAAAGGAAGCTGCCAAGCGTCCCAAGAAAATCCAGCGTTACTCCATGATGATGCTCATCTGTATCATGATCATCTATCTGGTGGTCCTCTGTACCGAGGTTATGGGCTCCTTGGGCGCTTTCTTTGGATAATCGGACTGCGAATGGAACGGCCCCACATCTGAATGTGAGGGCCGTTTCCTATAAGAGCTCTATGGTTTTCTCTGCAAGATACAGCGGAAGATTCGTGATAAATGATGATGCACATTCGAGGTGTCCACATTTTTCTTTGTTTTGCAATTCATTTTTTCACATTTTTCTGAATGTATGAAGCAGAAAAAACACATTTTTCTACCTCTTGCAGTGTAAAGGAGGTAAGTGCTTGTTCTATAGCGGATTTTTGTAGCGGTAGTCAGCTGCCGTCATTTATTTCTGGGCCAGCCTGTCATATACAGGCCGGCCCTTATTTTAAGGAGACTTTTATGCCTAAGAAAAAATTTTCCCCGTCTGGTGGCGCACGGGAAGAAAAGCGCCGTTTCCGATGGCTTCTGTATCAAAAGCCGAAAGCCTATCCCAGCCGGCCCATTTCCAATAAAAAGGACATGCTCAAACCGATTCGTCGTTCTTGAGCGGTGAGCAGTCTTTTTATAAAACCATCAACATCAAAACAATAAAATTTCAGGAGGTCTTACCATGAGAAACTTTACCACCCGTATCCAGAACAAGGCGAATGCACTGGCCCTTCGTGCCCGTATGGCGCTTTCCAACCAGCGCGGTGATTTTTACATTTCGGACGCTGTTAAGATCATCATCGCCGTAGTGCTGGGCGCCCTTCTTCTGGCGGCCCTGACCCTCATTTTCAACGACACGGTGATTCCGCGTATCACCAGCGAGATCGAGGGCCTGTTTGGCTAAAATCACCGGCGGGGATCGGTCTGTGGGTTTCCACGGCCGGTCCCCGCTTTTTAGTTTTTGAAAAAACGAATAACGGAGGTAGAGGATGAAATCATCCTGCAAAATTTATTCTTTCCTGCGGGCTGTTCGCGGCAACTGGCGCAACGCTATCTTTGTAAGCTGCGATTGCGGCCACTGCATGTGCGGCCGGACAACGCCCTGTTCCGGTTTTCTTCTGGCTGTGGATGAGTGCGGACAGGTTATGCTGCTTTCTGCCGAGGACATCCAAAGACTATCCGGAGAAACTGTAGATTCGTCTGAGTGCATTGCCATTTTGTCCCGGCGCGCCTTTGACGCCGCCTTTTCCAAGTACATCGAATGGCACACACCGGAGCCTTCCGCCTGTGCGCTCAGACAACTTTCTCTGGACCCGGGCTGCAATTAACACTGTTTTTTCACACTGAAAGACGCCTTTGCGCCGTCATCTATACGCATTTGGAGGTGATGATTTTTATGACGAAGCAAAAACATATCCAATGCCCTTATTGCCATGCTAACGCCTCTCTTCGCCCCGCCAGCACAGTCTATGGCTGTAACCGCCGTTCCCAGGGCAAATATATCTATCTCTGTGATCGCTGGCCGGCTTGTGATGCCTATGTGAGTGCCCATGACCGGACACACCGGCCTATGGGGACTCTGGCAAATGGGGATCTCCGGCACAAACGAATCCTGGCTCACCGGGCGCTGGAGCATCTGCAGCAGAGCCGGCACATGGAAAATGGGAGTCTACATCTGGCTCCAGGCCAAACTGGGACTAAATGACCAGCAGGCACATATTGGCATGTTTTCTGACGGGATGTGCGATGAGGTAATTCGCCTCTGTTACAAAGCCGCTGCTCCTTTGGGCAATCTGCATTCGGCGCTTAAAGGGGGGTGAAACGATGACCAGTTTAACAGAACAGCAGCAGGAACTTGTTGCCCGGAATCTTTCTATTGTACATTGGGTCATTTGTGACTACATCCATGTTAATCCGACTATTTGCGGTATGGAATATGGAGACCTGTTCCAAGAGGGGTGCCTTTGGCTCTGTAAAGCCGCGTCTACTTATAAGAATGACGGACGGGCCCAGTTTTCTACCTACGCCAAAACGGTCGTTAAAAACGGGCTTCTGTCCTATTGCCGGGCGATCTGCAACAGGAAGAAAAAATTCAGCAGGCTTATTATTGGAGAACATGGAGAACTGGCGGCAGACGGAGAGGCCCTGGAGTCCCGGCCCGACACCTTTAACACCCAAGTATCTCTGATAGAAACTCTGTCATTGCTGGATGCCTGTAAAAAAGATTACGATGGTGTAACCCGGCTTGGCATTGAGGCGCTTGCCCTCAAACTTCAAGGAATGCGGGTCACAGACATCGCGGAGCTTTATCAGGTGCCGCCCTCCCATGTGGGGGCATGGATCTCGCGTTCCACCGCAAAACTGCGCAGAGACTCCAAGTTCCTGAAAAGCCTGCTCTGAATTTGTTGAAAACCGCGGCCTTTCCGCAGTAAAGGATATATAAAAGAAGGAGGTACTGATGAATGGAACAGAAAACCCTATATACTGCAATCGGCCGTCTGGACCGGGAAACGAATGGCTGTGGCCGGTCCTGCCCGGTCATCCGCCTGAGCGGGCAAACTTACATGGTGGATATGCAGGAAATGGTCGTTTGGACCGCCCTAAACTGGCGAATTTCTAAACGAGAGGATATTTCCCTCCAGTGTGACAAGCTGGTGTCCTCTCTGGGAGATTGTATTTCCCGCTCTTGGGATGCCTGCGTAAATCGCTGCTCACCCGAGGTCTGCTGGTATCTGGCTGCGGTGAAACGGAATACGATGCTCTGTATGATTTGTTGAGTTCTCTCGGCATTATTCCAGCCAGCGGATCAATGCTGATGAGGAGCATCTCATTTGTCAAACTGGTGGCAGGCCGCCGAGTCCCTATTCAACAGGCGCTAAAATTATTCCAAAAAGACCGGCGTACCGACTATGAGACCCGTGTTATGAGCTGGCCCAGCAAGCTCTGCTGTCCACCGCCGAGATCATCAAGTGTGTAGAGCAGGATGTTGCCTATCTTCCAATGAGCAGTTCTTGATGGAGCCGTGTACGGCGACGACGAAACCACCTGCTATAATATCGCCGGCATAATGAAAAACAGCCGGAGCAGTCAGGCAGTAACGCTGGCCGTTGCCAACCTCTACCTGCGCCAGCAAATCATTTTTGAGAGGATTACCACATGAAGAATCAATGGAACCAATTCCCGTTCGTGCTGCGGCGAAAGATTTTGTTGACCTTTTTGGCCGGGCTCGCAAGCATTGCCCTCAGCCTAATCATCTTCATTATTACCACAGACCATATCCTGCTGGTACTGGGCAGCATAATCTTTCTTGCCTCTCTGGTACTGGTTAGGAGCTTATGGAGCACCATCGCCCGGGGCCAGTATGAGATCGTAGAAGGCGTCTGCTCCAGCGTTGTCTCGCCTATGATGCGGCAGTATCGCAAGATCCAACTAATAGACGAACAAGGTGCGGAGCGCACTTACTGTTAAGTAAGTCCGCCAAGTTCCAGATTGGCGCCCGGTATCGTTTTTACTTCAAAGCAGCAGCCACCCCACTGTTGGAAACGACTATCTGGACGCGGCTCTCTCCACCAACAGCTTCCTGGGATATGAGGCCCTTGGCGAGCCGGCTGTCCAAGAGGAACAGGCTAAGGAGAACGGCTAAACCTACGGCAAAATAGGAAAGGGATACGGTGCAGGCTACATAACCACAGCATCGTATCTCTTTTTCTTACTCCTCTATCCACTATTTTTACAAAGTTTGATTTGCTGCAGAAAAACGGGGGATTTTTCCTATTTAATAGGTAGAATCTAAAAAGGAGGCTACCCCCATGTACAAACCACACACGATTGAGCAATACAAAATCCAACAGTTTCTGGATCATACCTTTGCTATGGAGCACTTTCTGGTCTCTCCATTATCCCGCTCCGCACTCATGCTGGAGGACAGATGCGGTGAGCGGATTGCCTTTTCCTTTTCAGACAACGAAGTGCGTGAAATCCCAATCCCTTCTGCGCCATCCCCGGACAAGGTGAAATCGTTCATCCGCAGCTTTCGGGCGCTTGGAGCTAAACCACATCTGCGCACCTTTGAAGATGTCACCCGCTGGTGGCTGAATCACCCGAATCCGCTGACCTACCAACAGGCTCTCGGTCTGCCGGATGAACTTTACCGCCGTTTTCTTTCCTCCACCCTGATTGAAGACGAAGACGCCCAGCGTCTGGCCGCATCAGGGCTTGTTTCGGAAGATGCTTACCAGGACATTCAGCTCTGGTATCTCAACGGCAACACTGCCGACTGCTGGCTCGGCCCCCTCGGTATAGATGGAACAGGCAATCTCTATGCGCTGACCTTCAACTATGGTACACCCCGGGCCAAGGAACTGAAATTCTACCTGTTGGACGATTACTACCGCCACATGAACCACATATTGTAACTCGCCGGGCTAAAATATCTATATATAGTATTATATCACTTGACAAACACAAGATACGGTGTTACACTTAACCTGTAATTGATTTTTGTGCGTTCCCCATGTGGGATACAGATGAAACATCTGTACCGCAAGGCCCAAAGCCCTGCATTGCACACGCAGTTAAGTTTGTATGCTGTATCAAGTGTCAGTGGTATTGCCACGCCCTTTTCGGGTTGGTATCCGCTGGCACTTTTTATATATAGATAGTAACGCCGATGGCGAAGAAAGGAGTGTTATGGCACAAATCTATGTATTTGGCCGAGTCATGCACGAGCTTACTCCCAAAGAGAGCCAGTCAAAGCAGCCGTATGTTTGTTTTGATTTGATGGAACGCTCCGGAGGTGAACATCCGAACTTCTATCAAGTATGGGCCCGCGGCGACCAGGCTGCCCGGCTCGCACGGCTCAAGGTCAAAAAGGGAAGCATGATCTGGCTCACTGGATCGCAGAAACTGGTGGATGTACGGCAAAAGGACGGGGCCACAGTCAAAAAGTTGAAGTATGGCTGACGGACTTTGGCTTTCTTCCTGGGCAATCTTCCAGAGCAAAAGCGGAACATGAGCAGCATGACTCTGACGCAGCGGCAACCGCTCCAGCCCCCTCCGAGGTAATGGACGCGACCGCGAATCCCTGCCGGAATAAAATCCGGCACTGCAAGAGGGACCGTATCAAGTTTTCAGAATGACTGAAGCTTGGTGCGGTCCCTTTTTTTGTTTTCAAGCAAAACTTAAAAGGAAGGACGGTAACAACATGAGTAACGACAAAGGACTTTTGAGCGGCAGCATCACAATCCTGATCGGTGCTGTCATCGCCATCATGGCTTTGGTACGCGGACCCTGGCAAGCGTGGCTTCTGATAGGGGTATTTACCCTCTGGGGGCTTTGGGTCGTGCTGATCCTCCTGCTCCCCTATATGCAGCAGGCCAGGCGCCGCCGTCAGCGTCAGCAGAGGGAACGCCAGCTCCATGCCGAGGGTATCGCGCAGAACACCTTTACGGTGCCGGAGCTTGAAGGACCTGTACCAGACGATCTGCTGCTCCGCTATGCCAACCACCGGATTTTGACTTATCTGCGTTCATCTTTTCCCAACGCCTGCTTTGAGTGGTGTGAAAAGAGGCCGGCGGATTTGATTCGCAGCAACGGCACAGGGCGTATCCGCCTTTACAATGTGGAGGCGTTCGACCATGCGGACATCACCTTCGGTAAGGACGCAACCATTCGCTGTGACCTGCTCAAGATCGTACCGCTGTCTAAAGCGGGGACGGAACAGGGGGAACAGGCAGACATCCCGCCCAACAAGCAGCCTATCGACCGCGTATCTGGTATGAGAACAACGGGCGCACAGTCATGGAGACGCTGATTGCTGACCTGAACTCACGCGGCCACAGCAAACTCACACTGAAAGAAAACGGGGACATCTGCATCCAGCAGGGTGAAGAGCTTGTCCCGCAGGAACATCTTTCCAACTTTCCGGCAAAGGTCTACTGCCTCGTCTGGTGGAAGTGTTTGAGAGCAACGGTCTGGCTGCTGAAACAACAGCGCAGGGCATCCAGGTCTCCTGGTAACCGCCATCGTCATGAGAAGGGAGTGAAATAACATGAAATCAGGGATCAGTCTTGTGGAAATGGCACAGGAAATCCAGCGGCAGAACGATTTGAAGGCCGATTATATGCTGGACACCCGGAGTCTCCGGTTGGAGCCTTTTGGTGGCGGGCTGTATCTCAACGCTTACGACCAATCCGGTGATTATGCCGTAGAGCCGCTGGAGGTCAACGCCATCGCACACAGGCAGATCGGAACGCACCTCAAGATCCCGGCAGCCTATTATGACAAGATGCTGGAGGAATACCCCGAGCTGCTGGCGCAGAATGTGAATGCCTGGTTCCAGCGGGAGCCGGCTGTGCGTATGGTTCGCACCATAGACGGCACAGCGCGGGCGTTTCTCAGCAACCGCTACCGGCGTATCGACAACCTCGATATTGCGGGATTGTCCTTCCAGTCCTTCAGGAGATGGAAGGGATGCACTTTGAGAGCTGCCAGCTCACCGACAGCCGTATGTACATCAAGGTTGTCAACACCCGTTTGGAGGCAGAGGTCGTACCCGGTGACATCGTGCAGTCCGGTATTATTATCAGCAACAGCGAGGTAGGCCTGGGCTCGGTGAGCATCCAGCCGCTGGTCTATCGTCTGGTGTGCAGCAACGGTATGGTGGTAAACGACGCCCAGACGCGCCGCAACCATGTAGGCCGTGTCAATGAGGCTTCGGAGAACTACCAGCTGTATTCGGAAAAGACGCTGGAGCCGATGACAAAGCCTTCGCCATGAAGATCCAGGACACGGTGCGGGCCGTAGTAGACGAGGTACGCTTTACCCGTGTGGTCAACATGATGCGGGAAGCCAAGGATGCCCCCATGAATACTGCCGCTGTCCCTGGCATTGTGAAGCTCGTAAGCAAGGATTTTCACATCACGGACGATGAAAGCTCCGGTGTGCTGCAGCGGTTGATTGAAGGCAACGATCTGACCTTATATGTCTGTCCAACGCCGTAACGCGCCACAGCCAGGATGTTAAGGACTATGACCGGGCAACCGCGCTGGAAGCATCGGCTACAACATTCTCTCCATGCCGGCACGCAGTGGAGCCGAATTAACCAGATGGCCGCTTAAATGGCTGCCATCCATCAAAAAATTAACAGGAGGAATGAACTATGTACGAACAGAACACTTCTATGGTGGCCGCAAACGAGCAGAACAAATTCTTGCTTCCGGCGATGGTGGAGGGCGACTTCAGCCGCGATGAGATCGCAGAAGATGCGGATGGGCTTCAGATGATGAGCTTCCAGCGGGTGAAGATTCCCGCCGGCGGCGCCTGCAGTTTGAAGTTCCCACGGAAGATCCCGACAATCCGGATTATACCGGACGCTGGAGGGCATCATCCTCTACAACCACTCTGCCTATACTCTGTGGCCGGAAGGCAGCGAGTATGACGAAGACACCAAACCGCTCTGCTCCTCTGTAGATGGCAAAACAGGGATCGGCGTACCGGGAGGTGCGTGTGCTACCTGCCCCATGAATGCGTATGGATCGGCCAAGGATGGCGGCCGCGGCAAGGCGTGCAAGAATATGAGGCATCTCTATCTGCTGCGCAGTGGTGAATATATGCCTCTGCTGGTCTCCCTGCCGCCCACCAGCATCAGCCGTTCAAGGAGTTCCTGAACAGGGCTTTTGTCTATCGCCAGCGTGCCACCTATGGCAGTCTGGTCCAGATCGGCCTCAAGAAAGATAGCAACGGCAGCAATGATTATAGCGTTGCAACTTTCCGCCTTTTGCGTGATTTCCAGGGGGAAGAGCTGGCCCAGATCCGCGCCTATGCCAATGTCTTCAAGGGGCAAATCAAAACTATCAACATTCAGCGGGCGCTGATCAATGAGGAACAGCGGGCCAACGATTGCGACTATGAGATCCCGGAATCTGCCACTGCGGCCCCGGCCTCGGATGGAAGCTATGTGGTCGGCGAGATCAACGGCGACTATGAACAGTTGCCGGCGTAACTGTTTTTGTTGCGGCAATGCCGCATGATACATCATCAAGGACACCTCCGGCGTAAGTCGGAGGTATCCCTTTTTTATTTAGAACGGAGGAAAATTTATGTTGTGTGAAGTACCGTTGACAAAGGAGCAGCAGGATTTTGCCGCTGAACACCATGGCCTGGTCTATAAATTTCTCAATGACAACCATCTTCCAGAGAATGAATTCTATGATGTGGTTATTTTCCCGTATTTGAAGGCTGTGCAGGACTACTGTAATAGCGCATCTGCACAAAAGTATTCTTTTAGCACTATTGCGATTCGACAAATGAAATTTCGCTTATACGATTATTTCCGTACACAGGCGCGCCGCAAGCGTAATACAGAAGTCATCAGCATCCATCTGGGCCTATACTCGGATGGCGTTCCGCTGGAAGAGGTGCTGCCGGGTCAGGACCGTCTCATGCAGGAATTTGAAATGCAGCAGATGCTCCATGATCTGGCTTCCCATGTTTCTGAACAACAGATGAAAATTGTCCGCATGAAGGGTTACGGCTATGGCATCAGGGAGATTTCCAGCCACGAAAAAATACCGATGAAACGCATCCAGGAACTTCTTGATGAGGTCCATACTGTGTTTTTGAGGTTATGCCGCGAGTAACCCTCTATCTACCACAAACAGAATGGAGGTCGAAGTATATGACGAAATCAAAAAAATCTATTGTGATGCGCGGAGCACTTCTGCGTCCGCTGGTGATTGGACAGGGCGCACTTCTTCATGCAGGCGGTAAGATCTATCATACCTCCCGTGTGGTAGCCATCCACGATCAGTCAGATGATATGGTACGCTTTGAAACGCTCAACTCCAATTACTGCCTCTCAATGGCCCCTTTTCCGCTGGCGGCCTGCAACCCGCTCCCGATGGTGAGTCTGGCCGTGTGCGCGTAAAGCGGTTGTAAGAAGATACCGGGACAACAGAGCTTGTCCTATATGTTTTGGGCCGTGACGGATTTCCCGCCACGGCCCTTTTTTCGGAGGATTGTCATGGATGATCAAAAAACAATAGTAGTGTCCGTTCATGCCAAAGACTGTGTGGACTACCAGTGCCGCAGGTGTGGACAATGCTGCCGTCATATCAAGGATAGTTTGATGGTGGAGAGCCTGGATGCTACCGGTTGGCAAACTATTTGCGTGGCTGTGATCCCAACATCTGCACTATAGACGATGTGTTGACCCGATACTGCGAGCCTATGCCGCTGACCCAAGAGTGCTTTCCCATCTTCATGCTGAAAACCACGGGGCCGGACGATTCCTGTATTTTCCTGAAGGATGGGTTGTGCAGCATCTACGAGGCACGCCCACGGACCTGCCGGCTCTATCCCTTTTCTGTAGGACCCGGCGAGCGGGGCCGTGATTTTG
>ENA-OQCX01000859-OQCX01000859.1-human-gut-metagenome-genome-assembly--contig:-NODE-859-length-15217-cov-2.436779_pt1 | contig 15217 bp, 18 predicted proteins | sample MGYA00242762_ERZ504587 | MGnify/ENA primary metagenome ERZ504587 (study PRJEB26092, sample SAMD00036337) | human gut metagenome | host: Homo sapiens | study: EMG produced TPA metagenomics assembly of... | reverse complement strand
CATATGCGCCATATTACAGGAAAGGGTCAGCGGCATCGCATATTACAATCAGCGAAATTGATGCGATTGACCTGACAGATGTAGAACTGGTTCATGTGACTGGAATTCCACCGGCACTTTCGCAAAGTGCAAGAAAAGCAACTTTTCGCTTGATGGACAGAGCAAAGGAAGCTGGAATATTTATTACATTTGATCCCAATCTCAGACCGGTGTTGTGGAAGATGAAGAGACGATGTGTACTGTGCTCAACCAGCTGGCAGCGAAGGCAGATATAGTACTTCCGGGGATCGGTGAGTGCAAGATATTAGCAGGAACAGAAGATAAGAAAGAAGCAGCAGATTTTTATCAGAAGCTGGGTGTGAAAACAGTGATTATCAAAGATGGATCGAAAGGTGCCTATGTGCAGACTGCAGACGAGAATTATGATGTAGCAGGCTATAAGGTAGAGAAAGTTGTAGATACCGTTGGAGCTGGTGATGGATTTGCAGTCGGAGTTTTAAGTGGAATTCTGGAAGGATTGGATCTGAAGGATAGTGTAAAAAGAGGAAATGCGATTGGAGCAATTCAGGTAATGAATATCGGAGATAACGAAGGGCTTCCGACACCGAAAGAATTAAAAACATTCCAGGAAAGCAACTAGACAGAAATATATAAAGAAAAATAAGGATTTTACTTTTTTAGACAGAATGGATATGTTAAAATAATCAGAAGAGTGAAATCTTAGATTAAGAGGTATGAGATGCGTAATTCCCATGCCTCTTTTTTAAAGACAAAGGAAAAAGAGGAGGAAATGAAATATGGAAAGTCATAAGATTATCCAGGTAGAAGAAAAAGTACCATTGAAACTATTGCTGCCACTTAGTATCCAGCATATGTTTGCGATGTTTGGGGCATCGGTGCTGGTTCCGTTTATATTCGGAATCAATCCTGCGATCGTACTTTTTTATGAACGGTGTGGGAACGCTGATCTTTATTGTGGTGACAAAAGCAAAGTCGCCGGCGTATCTGGGATCCAGCTTTGCATTTCTTGCGCCGGCGGGTGCCGTGATCAGTAAGATGGGATATCCGTATGCATTGGGAGGATTCGCAGCAGTTGGATTCTGTGGATGTATCCTGTCATTTATTATTTACAAATGTGGAACGAAGTGGATCGATATTGTGCTTCCGCCGGCAGCTATGGGGCCCGTTGTTGCGCTGATCGGACTGGAATTGTCAAGTTCTGCTGCAGGTAACGCAGGCTTGTTGGAGGATAAGATTGATCTAAAGAATGTACTTGTATTTGCAGTGACGCTGGGGGTTGCGGTATTTGGAAATATTTTATTCAGAGGATTTTTATCAGTTATCCCGATCCTGATCGCGGTAGTCGCAGGATATCTGACAGCACTGGCATGCGGAATTCTGGATTTTACACAGGTAGTAGAAGCTTCATGGTTTGCGATCCGAATTTTCAGGCACCAAAGTTCGATATGGGTGCGATTCTTATGATCCTTCCGGTACTGCTGGTTATCACATCCGAGCATATTGGACATCAGGTTGTGACAAGCAAAATCATCGGAAGAGACTTGTTAACAGACCCAGGACTTCACAGATCCCTGTTCGGGGACAATTTCTCAACAATGGTATCAGGACTGATCGGATCAGTACCGACAACCACATATGGAGAAAATATCGGAGTTATGGCAGTGACAAAAGTATACAGCGTCCGTGTAATCGGCGGGGCTGCGGTTCTGTCTATTATCTGTTCATTTGTTGGGAAATTGTCGATGATGATCCAGACAATTCCGGGACCGGTTATCGGAGGAATCTCGTTCCTTTTATATGGTATGATCGGAGCATCTGGTCTTCGTATTCTGGTAGACTCCAGAGTAGATTACGGAAGATCCAGAAACCTGATGTTAACATCCATTGTATTTGTAACCGGTCTGTCCGGAATATCTGTGAATATCGGAACCGTGTCATTGACAGGAATGGTTCTGGCATGTGTTGTTGCCATGCACTTAGCCTGATATTCTATATCTTAGATAAATTAAAGCTTACCAATGATCGGGAAGCGTAAGGTCTTCTTTTCTCATGGCGAGTGAAGCACCAGGGACGGAGAAGTTTGGCATACCATCTTCGTTCCAGAAGACTTTTCCTATATAAGCATTTCTTCCGGCATCATAGAGTGTTGATAATCGCCTTCACCTAAGTAGCGTTCTTCCTGACGTGCGTGATAGACCATAAGATCTTCGGTATCGTCAGTGGAGCGGGTGAAGCTGTTGTGTCCGGGACCAAAGAATCCGGTAGTGCGGCTGCTGTGAAATACAGGATAAGGAAGTTTGGTCCAGGAAGAAGAGTCCAAAAGATCCGAGTCTTCTTCTGCATATAAAAGTCCCATGTTATAAAGAGCATCTGTACCACTTGCGGAGAATGTAAGAAAGATCCGACCTTCGTGTTTGATAACGGCAGGTCCTTCGTTTACCGCAAATCCGTGAAGTTCCCAGTTATATTCGGGATGAGTCAGAAGAACAGATGGAGTACAGATCGTCCATGGATTAGATAATTTTGCAATAAAAATATCGGAAATATTATTCGTTTTCTGTGCCCATACGAAATAATCTTCCCCTCTATGGTGGAAGAAGGTATGATCCAGAGAAAAATCGGTAAAAGCAATATCATTTTCCACAGTTGTCTGAATTGGACCTTGGTGATCCAGGGATCATTCATTGGATCATTGCCGGTGCAGGCAAGACAGTGCGGACGGATCTGCCATGAAGAATGGTCGGAAACGGTTGTTGTGTAATATACATACCAGCCACCCTGGATATAGTGAATTTCAGGAGCCCAGAGGTGTGGACTGACACGGTTCGGACCGATGGGTTCTCTTTCGTATATGACTTTTTCTGTATAACGTCCGGAATTATCGGTCAGATCTTCGAGTGTATCAGCGCAGCGGAGAATGATGTAAAGATACTGATAAGTACCATTTAAGTTATGTCCGGCATCGGTATGGGAACCAAGGAAATAATATTTTCCGTCGGTGTGTTTATAAATATAAGGGTCGGCGCGGTGACTGATGATTGGTGTTGCATAATCATTATCCTGAATGTGTCCGACACCGTTTTCGTTTTCGGATGATATTACGGTTTTCTTTCATTCCGTTTGTATACGTGATCTGTACAGTCTCAGATGTAGATGTTGATTTTTCTACAGACTGAATGCATACAGGTTCCGGTTTCCCATATTTGCTCTGTAAAGAACAGAGGGAAACAATTGGGATAGTTTCACCATTCGGATTTTGATTTCTGAGTGTGTCGGTAGCAGAAAGTTCATCGCAAGGAAGTGTAATCGGAAATCCACCGTTAAGTGCATACCAATTCTTTCGATTATAGCTGTATTCAAGATAATAATGGTTTTTTTCTGGTTTTTCCCATGAGACATTCACGGATCGTATAAAAGCATATGTCTGCTTATCATGATATAATTTATCTGCCATAGGAAGTGTAAGTGATTGCTTCATAAATCCTCCTCAGGCATTGTATTTATTAGAAAAATAAGGCTTGATTTATTTTAGCATAGAATTAATTGGTTGACAAGATAGAAAAAAGTGTTCTAAGATAGTAAAAAAGGGTGACAAATATGTGATTTAAAACCCAAAAATGAATAAAGGGGAAATAAAAATGGTTACGATTAAAGAGATTGCAAAGGAATGCAATGTCTCTGTCGCAACGGTATCAAATATCTTGAATCACAAACCAGGCGCCAGTGCTGAGACTAGAAGAATCGTGATGGCTAAGATAAAAGAGCTGAATTATAAGCCGAATACTGTGGCGAGGAATCTGAAGACCAAGAATACAAGGACAATAGGAGTAATTGTTGAGGATATGACGATCTTTAGTATTCCGGATATTGTAGACGGAATCACGGAGCATTGTGAGGAAAATAATTATCAGATCCTTTTGATTAATCTGAGATTATTTAAGAAATACAATGATTTCTATTATCACAGAGATGATTATTATGGACGGGTTGAACAGGAAATAGATAAATTAATCGCAAGGCAGGTGGAGGGAGTTATCTATGTAACTGCTCATGAACGAGTTATGAAATGTATCCCGGAAGGACTTCCCGTGCCGGCTGTCATGGCATACGGATATACACAGAATAAAAATATCCCATCTGTTGTGGTAAATGATGAAGATGGAGCACATCAGATTGTCAAGTGTCTAATTGACAATGGGCACAGGAAGATAGGAATCATAACGGGGAAACAGGATAGTATTCATACACAGGAAAGACTTTTGGGTATGCAGCGAGCACTTTATGAGAATCAGATCCTGTATAATCCGGAAATGGTATATTATGGGGACTGGAGCAGACAAAGTGGTTATAATGGTACGGATCAATTGCTGGAACAGGGAGTTACAGCAATCTGCTGCATGAACGATCTTATGGCCGGTGGTGTGTATGACAGAATAGAAGAAAGAGGAATGTTTCCGGGAAAAGAGATTTCGATTACCGGATATGACAACCGTGAACTTTCCGGATATTATAAGCCTCCGCTTACTACGATAACCTTGCCGCTTCATGATATTGGTTATACAGCAAGCGAAGTGATCATGTGTATGGTGGAAGAAAAAGAGTTAAAAGAGCCAGATGGTATATATCGTGTCGGATGTCATATGTTAGAACGGAGTTCGGTCAGAAGTCTCAATGAACTGTATGATTGAAATAATGAAAATCAGAAAAAATAAGCACTTACAGAAAGAAAAAAATGTCTGTAAGTGCTTATTTTATTAGCGATTTGTGCAATGTGCATAAAATTAAACGTTTAAGTTTTACTTGCATTTATCATAAAAGTGAGCGTATAATCTAATCAAACAAAAAAACAGGCAGATATGATAAAAAAATGAGCCTGAATAAAGAAAAATGCATTGTATAATTAGAAAAAAGGGAAAATGTAGAGAAAAAATATTAAACGATTAAGTCAGGAGACCAAAGGTAAGGCTATGGGAGAAGTTATGAATGACAAGAAACTGAAAACAGTACCGTTGAATAAGATTAAGATATCAGATCAGTTTTGGGACAGATATATACATCTGGTGAAAAATGTGCTGATTCCGTATCAGTGGGATATTTTAAATGACAGACTTCCGGATGTGGAGACGAGTCACTGTATCGAAAACTTCAAGATTGCGGCTGGAGAGTCTGATGGTGATTTTGAAGGGGCTGTATTCCAGGATACAGATGTTGCGAAATGGCTGGAAGCAGCCGCTTATTCACTGGCGGCGGAGCCGGATGAACATTTGTCTTATCTTGCAGATAAAACGATTAACCTTATAGGACGTGCCCAATGTGAAGATGGATATCTGAATACATATTTTACGATCAAGGATCCGTCAAAACGTTGGACAAACTTGAAAGAGGGACACGAATTATATACGGCAGGACATATGACAGAGGCAGCAGTTGCGTATTATAAAGCAACCGGCAAAACAGAGTTTTTGGATATTATGAAGAAATTTGCAGATCTCATCTGCAAGACATTCGGACCGGATGAAGGTCAGATTCATGGGTATCCGGGACATCAGGAAATCGAACTCGCACTTATCCGTCTGTATCATGTAACCGGTGAAAAGAAATATCTGAAAACAGCAAAGTATTTTATTGATACCAGAGGAGTGGGAGAAAATTATTTCCTGGAAGAAGAAAAGAAAACGGAATACAAACAGATATTTCCGGAATTTACAGGATATGATCCAAGATATTCGCAGTCACATCAACCGGTAAGAGAACAGAAGACGGCTGAAGGACATGCAGTAAGAGCGGTATATATGTATTGTGCAATGGCAGATCTGGCATATGAATATAAAGACGAAGAAATGTTAGAAGCCTGCAAGACATTATGGGAAGACATGACGAAGCGTCAGATGTATATTACAGGAAGCATCGGAGCATCCGGTCTTCTGGAACGCTTTACAACTGACTATGATCTTCCGAACAACTGCAATTATTCAGAAACATGTGCATCGATCGGACTTGCTCTCTTTGGAAGAAGAATGGCACAGATCACAAAAGATGCTTCTTACATGGATGTAGTAGAAAGAGCACTTTATAATACCCTGTTATCAGGAATAGCACAGGATGGAAAGAGCTTCTTTTATGTAAATCCATTGGAAGTGTGGCCGGATAACTGTATTGACAGAACTTCAAAGGAGCATGTAAAACCTGTGAGACAGAAATGGTTCGGAGTTGCATGCTGTCCGCCCAATATAGCGAGAACACTGGCGTCCATGGGACAGTACATATATTTCACGGATAAGAATACAGCATATGTGAATTTATATATTTCGAATGAAACTCAGATTGAACTGGAAGAAGGATCATTAAAGATTCAGATGAAAAGTGACCTGACGAATACCGGATGTATCCAGATGACAATAACTCCTGATGGAGAGGGTGAACACAGACTGGCACTTAGAATACCGGATTATGCGAAGTCTTATACCATCAAAAGAGATGGTAAGATTCTGGAAGATTTCAAGATCATTCAGTCTTATCTTTTAATAGAAGATATCGAAGAACAGATAGAGATCGGAATTGACTTTGAGGTATCTGCGAAATTCGTAAGAGCGAATCCGAATGTCAGAGAAGATGCAGGAAAAGTTGCTCTGGTAAAAGGGCCGTTAGTATATTGTCTGGAAGAAACAGACAATGGGAAAAATCTCCCATCGATTTTGTTGATACAAAACAGGAGCTGCAGGAAACATTTGAATCGGAACTGCTTGGTGGAGTAACTACGATTCGGTTTACCGGAAAGAAACTGAACATGGATACATGGCAGGATGGTGCGTTATATGATGCCAGAGAGCAAGTGCTCGAAAATGTAGAACTCAAAGCAATTCCATATCATTGCTGGGATAACCGCAAAACCGGTGAGATGCTGGTATGGATGAAAGAAATGTTTTAATTATTTTGAATCTGTCAGGGAACATAGACCCTGTAGAGAAATAAATACCTAATAGAAGGAGGAAAATCTATGAAAAAGAAAGTAGTGTCAGTGCTTCTTTGTGTAGCTATGACAGCAACTATGCTGCTTGGATGTAGCGCAGGAAGCGAAAAGAGTGATTCTAAGAAATCATCTAAGAGCGAATCGGGCGGAACAACAGAAATGAAAGTTGATGGGGATGCAACAACGATCAATGTGTGGACATTCATTGAGTTGCATCAGGAATTCTACACCAACATGGCTAAAAAATGGAATGAAGCACATCCGGATAAGAAAGTGAAATTAGTACTTTCTAATATGCAGTACGATGATATGCACAACAAATTATCGCTTGCGCTGGAATCAGGAAAGGGAGCTCCGGACGTTGTTGATATTGAGCTCGGAAAATTCCCTTCATTCACAAATGGTAAGATCGGACTTATGGATCTGACAGATGCGATCACACCATATAAAGATAATGTGGTTGAATCCCGACTTGACATCTACGGAAAAGATGGAAAATATTATGGATTCCCAACACACGTTGGTACAACAGTTGCATTCTACAATGACGATCTGTTAAAGGCTGCAGGAATTGATTATACAACAATTAAGACCTGGGATGACTTCAAAGCAGCTGGTGTGAAATATCATGAAGCAACAGGTAAGAATTTTGCATGTGCAGAGACAACAGCTCAGTGGATGGTTAACCTGATGCTGGCTCAGAAAGGTACAGATTATCTTGATAAAGATGGTAACCTGGATCTTACAAATGATAAAGTTGTAGAAGTGCTTCAGTACATCAAAGATATGCAGGATGCAGGTGCACTTGCAACAGTAGCAGGCGGACAGCCGGATAATGAAGAAGCTTATCCGGAATATAACAGTGGTAACTTTGCGGTACAGATTATGCCATTCTGGCAGACATCAAGATTTACAAACTATATGTCTGACCTTGAAGGAAAGATTGCTATCGCAGCTCCTCCGGTATTTGGAGATAATGATGCAGTTAAGACGATCGGTGGCGGTGGAACCGGTACAGCAGTTGTAAAATCTTCTAAGAATGCAGAACTTGCAGCTGAAGTATTTGCTTACATCAAACTGTCTGAAGATGCGAACAAAGAAGTTTGGAACGTATTAGGATTTGATCCTGTTAATACTTCTGTATGGACAGACACAGAGCTGACACAGAATCCGGATAACCAGTTTGTAAAATACTTCAAGACAAAACCATTCGATAACTTTGCTTGAACTTCAGGATAGCATTGGAGGAACTTGATTCTTATACAAGTTCAAAATACCCATCTATCAACAATGAGTTCTGTACAACAACACTGAACAATATTTATGAAGAGGGAATGGATGTGAAAGATGCTCTGAAACAGTCTCAGGAAACTCTCGAAAATGAATTCGGTGGCAAATAAGATTTGCAATTAAGCAATTAGCAATGTAATAATCAGGGGGTTGCGAGCAAAACTGCCGCAGCCCCTTCTCTAATAAGAAGGAGGATACATAAAATCATGAAGAAATTTTTCTATTCTCAAAAATTAGCTCCGTATGTGTTTATCCTTCCTTTTGTCCTTACTGTTATATTTTTCTGGGCAGTTCCAATCGCGAACGGAGTCCTTTTAAGTTTTCAGGATGTATTACAGGATAAATGGGTTGGGTTGGATAATTATAAGAGACTTCTGTCCGATAAAATCTTTTTAAAAGCTTTGTTTAACAGTACACGTTATATGATTGGAACGCTTGTACTTCTGATCCCGTTTCCAATGTTATTTGCAACACTTCTGAATAGTAAGCTGATGAAGAAACCTGGATTTTTTAAATCTATCTACTTTCTTCCGGCATTAACATCTGTCGTAGTTGCAGGTACGATCTTCCGTCTGATGTTTGGTGAGATGGAGACATCTTTAGCTAACCAGGTGATTGGGATGTTCGGACTTGGACCGATTAAATGGTTAAAGAATGATCTGACCGGATATTTTGCACTGTTACTTTTAGCATGTTGGAGATGGACAGGTGTTAATATCCTGTATTTCCTTGCAGGATTACAGAGCATTTCAACAGATCTTTATGAAGCGGCTTCAATCGACGGAGCGAACAAGTGGCAGCAGTTTACAAAAATTTCCCTTCCGCTTTTAAAACCTACAACGGTATATGTGTTAACAATCAGTATATATGCCGGACTTGCAATGTTCAATGAAGTTATATGTTATGGAAAGGCAACAACTCGCCGCAGAATATCGGGCTTACGATTGTTGGGTATCTGTACAGGCAGGGAATTGAAAAACGTGCAATGGGATATGCCTGCGCTGTAGGTCTTGTGCTTTTGATCATTGTCATGATCGTAAATATGATCCAGCTGGCAGCTACGGGAACGTTTAAGAAGGAGGAAAGATAGTATGGGCGAAAAGAAAAAAAATAAAGACCGGCTTTGTACTGTATTGATGATCATCTTCTTCTCAATCTTGGCTATTCTGGTAATCCTTCCAATCTATACGATCTTTCTTGCCAGCTTTAAACCGGGCGGAGATCTTCTGCAGTATGGTCTGAACCTTGGAATCGACTGGAGCCGTATGAGTCTGGATAATTACGTACTGTTGTTTACAGGACAGCATGATTACTGGAGATGGTTCTTTAACAGTATTTTCCTTACGGTTGTTACAGTGGTAGCAACACTTTCTTGTAAGCGCATTTGTAGGATATGGATTTGCAGCCTATGAATCAAAGGAAAGAATTTAATGTTCGTTATTGTGCTCCTAATCTTATCTGTTCCGCTGGAAGTTATCATGCTTCCGCTGTACAAACAGATGACAAACTGGGGACTGATGGATAACTATATTGCAATCGTATTACCATTCGTTGCGCATGCATCCACGATTTTCTTCTTCAGACAGTATCTCCTGGGACTTCCGAAGTCGCTTCTGGAGGCAGGACGAATCGATGGGGCAACAGAGTATGGTATCTTTTTTAGACTGATCATGCCGATTATGAAACCGGCTTTTGCGGCAATGGCAATCCTGAATGGTATGAATGCATGGAACAATTACCTGTGGCCATTACTGGTAATCCGTTCTTCGGAAAAATATACACTGACACTTGGACTGAACACTTTGATCAACCCATACGGAGATAATTATTCACTCCTGGTTGTGGGTTCGTTCTTCTCGATTATACCAATCTTTATACTGTTTGTATGTTTTCAGCAGTATTTTATTGAAGGTATGACGGCAGGTGCGGTAAAAGAATAATCATTGCAATAATAGGAGGGTGAAAATGAGTAAGACAGCAAAGATGATCATTGATAAAGATTTCCAGATTTCAAAAGTAGATGAAAGAATTTATGGTTCTTTCATTGAACATCTTGGACGTGCGGTATATGATGGATTATATCAGCCGGGCAATCCGTTGTCAGATAATGATGGATTCCGTAAAGATGTCATTGATCTGGTAAAAGAACTGGATGTACCGATCATCCGTTATCCGGGTGGAAACTTTGTATCTAATTTCTTCTGGGAAGACAGTGTAGGACCTGTAGAAGAACGTCCGGCACGTCTGGAACTTGCGTGGAGGAGCCTGGAAGAGAATAAGATTGGATTAAATGAGTTCGCAAAATGGACAGATAAAGTAAATTCCAATATGATGATGGCGGTAAACCTTGGTACAAGAGGGATTGCAGATGCCTGCAACCTTCTGGAATACTGTAACCATCCGAGTGGAACAAAATACAGTGACCTTCGTATCAAACATGGTGTAAAGGATCCTCACAACATCAAGGTATGGTGCCTCGGAAATGAAATGGACGGACCGTGGCAGCTCGGACACAAGACAATGGAAGAATATGGACGTCTTGCAGAAGAGACGGCAAAAGCAATGAAACTGATCGATCCGTCGATTGAACTGGTATCCTGCGGAAGTTCTGCACTTGATATGCCGACATTCCCGAAATGGGAGTCTACAACACTGGAAAGTACCTATGATTATGTAGATTATGTATCAATGCACCAATATTATGGTAACCGTGATGATGATACTGCAGATTTTCTTGCATGCTCTGATGACATGGATGAATTCATCCGAACAGTCATCGCAACATGCGATTATGTAAAAGCGAAAAAACGTGGAAAGAAAGACATCAACATTAGCTTTGATGAATGGAATGTATGGTTCCATTCAAATGCAGCTGATGACGACATTACCCAGAACCACCCATGGCAGGTAGCACCTCCGATGCTGGAAGACATTTACACATTTGAGGATGCACTGGCAGTTGGTCTGATGCTGATCACATTGTTAAAACATGCAGACAGAGTAAAGATTGCCTGCCTGGCACAGCTGGTTAATGTTATCGCACCGATCATGACAGATCAAGGCGGCGGAGCAGCATGGAAGCAGACGATCTTCTATCCATTCCTTCACGCTTCCAAGTATGGTCGTGGCGTAGCACTGATGCCTCTGGTACAGACAACAAAGCATGATACGGCAAAACATGAAAATGTTACTGACGTAGAAAGCGTTGCAGTGTATAATGAAGAGAAAGAAGAGCTTACAATCTTCGCTGTTAACCGTACACTGGAAGATGATATTGAACTGACAACAGACTTAAGAGGTATGGAAGGATTCCATCTGGTAGAGCATATCGTTATGGAAGAATCTGATCTGAAGCTGGTAAATAGTTCTTACGAAAGAAAAAGTAGTACCAAAGACAGTAAATCGTTCAAAGATGGATGGTGGAATCATGACAACTCTTCTTGGAAAAGCATCTTGGAATGTAATCAGATTAAGTAAGTAGAGGCGGTTAAGATATGAAATTTTGGGCAATTGACAGTCCGGTAATGAGAGTGCTTGGACGACTGGGGGATATTATTATATTGAATATGATATTTGTGGCTGGATGTATTCCGGTGCTTACCATCGGAACGTCCTTAAGCGCTCTGTATACGGTAGCAATGAAGATGGCAAGAGGGGAAGATCCGTCGGTATGGAAGGAATTCTGGAAAGCTTATAAGAGAAACTTCAAACCGGCAACCATCTGCTGGTTGATCATGCTGTCATTGCCATATTGCTGTTCATGGATTTTCGCTTGATCGGAGTCCTGAAGGGAAGCGGTATGTACAGTATTATGCGTGTTGTGCTTGCGGTAATCCTTGGAACATGGATCTTGATGTTTCAGTATCTGTTCCCATATATTGCAAGATTTGAAAATGGAATTTTTGCGACATTACGCAATGCATTGCTTCTTGCGGCAGCGCATATTCCGTCCACAATCGTAATCGTGGGACTGAGCGTTGGATCCGTGATTTTGACCTTGTTCACATCCAGATCATTTGTCGTTGCAAGTATTATATGGGTGTTTTTTGGATTTGCGCTACTGACGTATGTACAGGCGTTTCTATTGTGTAGGATTTTTGAAAAGTATGAATAAGCAAATTGTATTATTATTGTTCCAATTATCTCCTCGTAGAGGATGAAAACGGGCGCTGTATTATGCAGCGCCCGTTTTTAAAGCTCATCAATAATCTGCTGTAAGATCTTCTCTACAGAATCGGTAACATGAGTTGCGTATTTATCGATGCCTGGTGCTGCATTTGCCATGGCATAACTCGTTCCGGCGGTCTGCAGCATCTCAACATCGTTATACTGATCTCCGAATACGACGCAGTCTTTTGCATCGATATGTAAATGATCGATCAGATCTTTCAGTGCGCTTCCTTTGTTGGCGGTCGGACAAATAAAGTCTACCCAGAGATTGCCGGAAGTAACCACTTTAATGTCGGAAGAAAACATTTCCTTTAAATGTTTTTCGCATTCATCAGTTCCGCTGTAGTCGCAGACTGCAATCTTCAGGATTGGTTCCGGAATTTCAGTTTTAGGATCATCGATGAATTTCATGTTATTCTTAATCATATTTACCATGTGATCATAGAATTTCGGATTTTTTGAGGTGCTGTAGCAGACACGCTCGCCGGAGATAATGCAGTTGTATTGTGGATATTTGGCAACTTCATCCAGAATGCGGTAAGCAAGATCCTGTTCGATAATCCCTTTGGAAATGGTCTCTTCATTATATATGCAAAGAGAACCATTTTCAGCTATATATGCGATATCATTCTGAATAGGAGTGAACAATCTGCGCAGATTCAGATACTGGCGTCCGCTGGCCGCTGCAAACAGGATTCCATGCTCTTTCAGTATACGGATCTGGTCGAAAACAATTGGATTTACATCATGTGCACCATTTGAAGTAGTGTGCCATCAAGATCGCTGGCAATTAATTTAACCATAAAAAACTCCTTATATAAAACATTTCTGAAAACATTGATATTTATTTCGCTACTAATTATAATATAAATGAGTAAAATATGAAAGATAAAGGTAGGAACGATAATATGAAGATTGGAATTGCGAATGATCATTCAGCGGTAGATATGAAGAATGAGGTTGTGGATTATCTGAAGAGTCTGGGACACGAAGTGGTGAATTATGGAACGGATTCGTATGAAAGCTGTAATTATCCGGAATATGGTGAAAAGCTTGGTAATGCAGTGGCAAGTGGAGAGGTCGATCAGGGAATTGCAATCTGTGGAACCGGAGCAGGAATCTCTCTTGCAGCGAACAAAGTGAATGGTATCCGTGCGGTTGTATGCAGTGAACCATATACTGCAAAGATGGCAAAAGAGCATAATAATGCGAATGTGATTGCATTTGGAGCACGTGTGATCGGTATTGAAACTGCAAAATGTATTATTGATGCATGGCTGAATGCTGAATTTGCAGGCGGAAGACATGGGATGAGAGTGGACATGATCATGGATATTGAAAAGAGAAATCACAATCTTTAGAAGAACATATGTGATATGTGGTTATGAAAAAAGCACATGAAGTAAGACGTGTGAAAAGCCCGGATGAAAAATCCGGGCTTTTCGTATGATGATAATTGGAGAAATGAATAATAAATGTATGAAGTATATATTTATTTCTGATGTTCTGCTTCATACTCTCTGAAAGCATCTACCTTTGGCTGAGAAGAGCATCCCGGAACGAATTCGTTTGTCAGGAAAGCATCTGTTAATTCTTCTCTTAATTTGTTGCCGATTGTGAAAGCTCCCATACATGCGATGTTGGCATCGTTGCTGAGGCGTGCTCTTTTTGCTGAGTAGATGTCTGAAAGTAATGCCGCATAAGCCCTTTACTTTGTTTGCTGCGATGGAAACACCAAGACCTGTTCCACAGATCAGGATTCCGCGGTCATATTCACCGGAAGCAACAGCCTCTGCAACTGCAACTGCTGTGTTGGCGTAGATTGGATCTTCGCTTCCGAAATCTTTGATCTCTCCATAGCCTTATCTTCCATAAATTTGATCAGTTCCTCTTTTGCCTGCTGTGCGTTTGGATCACATCCGATTGCGATTTTCATAATAATTATCCTCCTTGAATTATGAATTGATTTTTTTATTAAAGTAACATCTGATAAAATGTCTTCTTACTATATAAAGAAGCTTTATTTTGCGCCATGTGCGCTGATTGCATCCCGGATCAAAGTATTGAATTTGTCTGCCTGCCATGCGGCACGTCCTGTGAACAACCCGTCGATGGATGGCTGAACGATCAGATCACATGCATTGCCAGGATTTACGCTTCCACCGTAAAGTGCCGGAATCTCATCGGCTGCATCACCGAAGATCTCACATAAAGTTGCTTTGATGACTTTGTGCATTTCTTCTGCATAATCAGCAGAAGCAGGAGTTCCGTTGACTCCGATGGACCATACAGGTTCGTATGCCACCCAGATGTTCTTGGCGTCTTCGGCAGATACACCATGAAATCCTACCTTTAACTGTGTGCGGAGCACTTCGGCGCTGATGCCGAATTCTTTTTCTTCTGCAGTCTCTCCGATACATAAAAGAGTCTTGAATCCATGTTCCAGTGCGCAGAGAACTTTCTTGTTCTCTTCTATATCGGTCTCGCCGAATACATGACGGCGTTCGGAATGACCGATCATGACAAGGCCGATGCCTGCTTCCTGAAGCATCAGAGGAGAAATCTCTCCTGTGAACTGTCCCTGCTCTTCCCAGCACATATTCTGTGCACCCAGACGGATATTTTTCTGGTCGATTGCTTTCGAAGCACTATCCAGAGTAGTATAAGAAGGAATGATGAATAATTCGATTTCATCCCTGCTTATATCTTTTGTCAGAGATTCCAGATCCTGAAGATAGGAAACGGTATCTTTATATTCTGTATTTC
>ENA-OQCX01000858-OQCX01000858.1-human-gut-metagenome-genome-assembly--contig:-NODE-858-length-15229-cov-6.599060_pt1 | contig 15229 bp, 23 predicted proteins | sample MGYA00242762_ERZ504587 | MGnify/ENA primary metagenome ERZ504587 (study PRJEB26092, sample SAMD00036337) | human gut metagenome | host: Homo sapiens | study: EMG produced TPA metagenomics assembly of... | reverse complement strand
AAACCGACGTCTGTGCAGGATGGCGCTGGAGCGCGATCCCCTGGCCATCCGCTTTTTCAGCCCCGAACAGCTCACGCCGGAGGTCTGCAACCGGGCGTTGGCCCGTGCCGACGACCTGCGTGTCCTCCGCTATATCCCTTTCGAGGATATACACATGAAGCGTTGGGGTTCTATTGCACGAATTACGATAAGACCTTCGATTTTTTGCAGCACATGAACCCGGCACACGTCACGCCGAGGGTGGCCCGGGAGATCTTCGCCCTGGAGCCGGAGCTGTTCTACAACTTTCCCGACCACGCCAAGAACGAGGAGATGTGCCGCCGGGCCGTCGGGCACGACGGGAGCTACCTGCAATATGTCCCCGAGAAGTGGAAAACGCCGGAGTTGTGCATGGAGGCCATACGGCGCAGTCCCTATGCCATCGCCCACCTGCCCGAGAGCATGAAAAGCCCGGATCTATACATGAGCCTGGTGCGGGAGAACCCGCAAAACCTGAAAGGCGTCCCCCGCGAAGCCCGGACGCCGGAGATGAGCCGGGAGGCTTTCGAGCGTACCTACGGGAAGGACAAAACCGATTTCTCGGTTATCAGCGCGTTGAGCACCCCGCCTGGTCTTGCAGGTGTTCCGCGAGCAGGACGACCCGCAGCAGATACACCGGTTGATGAGTGTCCTGCACCTGAACCGCCGGCTTGTAACGGAGGAGGTGGCGTTGGAGGCCGTTCGCAAGGATGCGGGGGTGCTGTATGACATTCCCCAGACGGCCATCACGCCGCTCGTGGCCGATACGGCCGTGCGGGGCGACCCGAGGATGATCCAGTGGGTTCCGAGGGAGCTTCGCACGGCGGATCTGTGCCTCTATGCCGAGGCCGCCCATCCCGAGTTGCGGGTTTACGTTCCCGACGAGATAGCAAAGGGACGTAACATCTATTCGTTCCACCGTCAGGTGGACGCGAAATTGCGGCAGCCGCTCGAATACGAACAATACAAGACCCTCTACTCGGGCGGCGCGGTGCGTGTGAACAACGTGTGGACGTCGGTTGCGGGTGAGATTGACTGCTGCGAGGTGCGTTACGACCGTAAGACGGAGAAACTCAAACTGCGTATCGTCGAACCGCCCAGGGAGAAGAAGGCGCAGCCGAAGGTCGCGCCCCGCAAACCCGCCCGGGGGCCAAAATTGTAGGACGGCGGGTAGTTCTTTGGCAGGAAGGTTGTTAAAAATCGCACGTATTGTCGCCGATACCCGGATGAAATCGTTATATTTGCAATCGAATCCTCCGGCGGCGTGCCGCCGGGCGATTTACATACGGAAGGAACACATTATGGTGGGGCATTGAAAACAGCCAAATTTTAATCCGCTCGCAAAATAATGGGTAGTTCTCTTCTTCATCGTCGTGTCTATATGCGTCAAGCGTATGCGATAGCGGCGTGGGGAGAAATTATCTATCGAGTGGATGGGTGCTTGGCTGTACCTCAATGCCGGTATTTAACGTATTCTCACGCCTTTTTCGTATGGTATTTGTCTGAACCTAAAGAAAAGCGATATGGAAACGAAATCGACAAATGAGGTAAAGGGTGATTACGACCGGGTATCGGCGAGTGAATGCCTGGGGTCGCTAATCGAGTTGCACGGGATTGTCATGGAAGACGATCTGTTCGTCATTCCCGATGCGGATGGCACGGCAGTATTATACAATGACGGGAAGATACGTTTTGACGAGATCGCGACATCGAGGTCGGCTCGGTGTTCGTGGGCATCCTGCTCCGCAACGGCTATCTGTTCTACCTTTCCCGTACCGAACCGCTCAAGACGTGCATATACACGCATGGCGGGTGGGGTTCAATCTCTGAAATTTCTCCCCGTGGCATTGCCGGACATATCGGGCGTGAACTGCACGGGAAGCTGGGCGACCATACGGCGGTCGATTGACGGGAAACAAAATCGGACGGTTGTTATCGTCCGATTTTTTTCGCGTCGTATTTTCACGGCCGTTGCCCGCCGTGTTCCCGTTTCCGCCTTTGCAGGGCGAGCAGTTGCCGCAACATGTAGGCATGGTTTTCCCCCACGGTATGCCCCGAGGGCATCAGGTAGGGACTTGCGAGGCACTCCCGGCATTGGCGTACCGCCTCTTTTAAGTCGGTAACGGTTATTTCCGCTCCCGTGATGTCTTTAATCTTTGTTTCCATTCTTGTCCTGTTTTTTGGGTTCGTACCAACTGTCCCGGTAATTTTCTCCCACGAGCGAGAAAATTCCGCTCATGCCGCTTTCAGCGGCGAAATTTTTGGCTTCCCATATACCGGAAAACTCTCCCAGCAGCCGGTAGCCGATGAATAATTTGTACTTGCGCATGATTTTATCGTTTTTCCAGGTTGATAATCGGTGTGTTCTTTTGCAGCCATTCCTTCACGCTGTCCATGTTGTATTCGGATGTGATAACCGCCGTTCGGTCGTCGATTTCGGTGAAGCGCGTAGTTTCATACCCGTCGATCCACTGCTTCAGCGTGGCAACGCCCCACACCTGCGGGTCGTCGAACATGGTGTTGAGCCGCCCGATACCCTCGCCGAAGGTTACGAGCAGCGTTTCATAGGAGATTTCCTTGTTTACTTCATTCGTTTTCATATTCTCGCTTTTTACGGGCGGCTTTTGCCGCCCCGAAATTTTTTAATCAGACAAGTTCCACTCTAACCCTGCTCATGTTCGCCCAGAACACGCCGTTGCAGTAGTAGGCGTAGCCGTTATGCCAGTTGCTCCTGCGGCGTATCACGTCCTGCTCGGGTGGTCGTATCTCGATACTCGTGGTGTAGATGTTGTGTCCCACGGTAATGACGAGGTTGCACCTTCGCCATATCTCGGAATGGGTTTTGAACCCGTTTTTCCCCTCGACGAGCGCAAGGGCCGTCTTGACTGCTTCCCGAACTTCCCAATCCCACTCCCCGAAGTTTGAGCGGGGCGTGCCATGTAGCTTTTATAGATGATTTTCATTGTTATATTTTTTTTTTGTAGGGCGGCTTTCGCCGCCCCGATTTTATAATTCGACAATCCTTTCCACTCTGCCGTACAACATGGAGCGTATGCTCGTCTTGTCCACGCCCTTGTATTCCGTGTAATGCCCGTACTGCTTTACCACGAATGTTTTCAGTACATCGACAAAGTTGAAACGATACCCTAAAAGCGGAATGGAGTCCTTGAAATAGGTGTTATGGTTTACCTCACGGGTAATCCAGTCTTTCTCCTCACGGGTGAGCGTTCCCCCGTCATTGAGCCGTTTGCGTAATATGTACGCTTTTGAGCCTGCAAGGCTTTCGAGTGCGGGAACGTCCCACGACACGAATTTATATGCTATTTGGTTCATTCTATTTTGTTTTTGCGGGCGGCTTTCGCCGCCCCGATTTTTATGCTGTCATTCGTTTCCGTATAAGGGACATGTTCCCCTTCATCAGTTTCAGTATTTGCCCGTGGTATGGGGTATTCTTGTTACACACGCCACGGCTCTGCACGACCTCCATGCGTTTTAGGGACACCTCTATCGTTTCGATACGTTTGCCGTCGATTGTGGCCGAGAGTATGAGCGAGTCGGCTTTCAGATAGTATTCGTTGGTAAACACGCAATGGTGCATGGCCTCGCCCTCCTGCCGTATGGCTTCAACGCTGTCCAATACCTTGATGCAGATTTCCCCGTCGGAAAACTCCACTCCGAAAAACCGCCCTTTGGCTTCGACAAACGAGGCTTCCTGTTCCAACGCCTTGCGCCGTTCCTCCTGCCGCCGTTCCATTTGCATGTGCCGCCGTTTTTTTGCCATGTAGAGGTCATGCGCTGCGGGCAGGTCTGCGGGACACACGAAATGGGCGTTATGCAGGTCTTTCCCGAAAAATCGCAGCAGGTCGATGTAGTCGCACCATTCCGTCGGTTTCCCGATAGCGTACCCGTTACGGATGGCGATACGGATGGCCGGCCAATAGTCTGCGATATTGCGGGAGGAACGGGCGAAAAATCGCACGAGTGCCGTTTGTCCCGCTTTAAGCAGCGTTTCGGCCTTGTTCTCCGAGAGCAGCAGGTGGATAAGGTCGAAAGGGGTTACATCGGGGAGTTGTTTGCCGTAACCGCTTCGGCGCAGTTCGGGGATAAGCCGTTGTCGGGGATAGATGCGTGTGGGCGTGATGTTGTATTTCCCGTCGTTCTCCGCCCGCAGTTCCAATGCGCTCGACCAACTCCACCCGTGAACGAAGAAGCCCATCGGGCGCAGCCGTGCGAAGGTTGCGGAGCGTCCGTCGGGGGCAATCCACCGCTGTACGGCTTCGATATGGGTGTAAACGGGCGTCTGTCCCACTTTCGCCCAACACTCGATATAGACGAAGCGCAGGACTTGAAAACCCTTGCAGCGGGTTACGATGCACAAATACTCGTAATCGTTGAACTTGCGGCGCAGGGTGGTTTCCACTTTCAGCGGGGTGTGGCAGTGCGGACACTCGCACCCTAACAGATTGTCCGTGAGTTCTCCGTTTTCGCTCTGCCACGTGTGGCCGCACTCGGTGCAGGTGATAAGTCCTTTCGGCGTGCGGCGTCCGATATGCTCGATGCAGTTCTTGTACCCCCATTCGATTTGTGCGGGGGTAAGCGGCGGCAGGTGTTTACTTGCCGCCACAACGCTCTGTTGGAATTTTGTTCTCGGTTTCATAACTAAAATAGACTGGGCATTAGTTTGTTATCTTCGATTTTCTTGGGTTTGGACTTGGCTTTCGCAACTTGGCGTAGGCTTCGCTCTCGGCCTTCCGTATGGCGTTCCGCCGTGCCTCGGCTTTTTCCTCCTCGGTCAGTTCGACGGTGTGATTGACCACTACCTTGCAACTGACGGGTTTGCCGATGTCGATGTCCTCCTCGTCGTAATAGTGGAGTGCCATAGAGTATATTTCCTCGTCGGCAAACCCGTTGCAACCGCTCTGCCGTACTTGGTTGATGATGAAAGTGCAGCAATCGTCAATGTTCTTTTTCGGGTTGGCGTATCGGGGTGCGAAAAGTTCGTCCTCCCGTGCCCGTGCGTCGAGATAGTTCTGTATCGTCAGTTTGAAATAATCTGTTCCTTGTGCCATGATTTTTTGGTATTGTGGGGCGGCGAGCGCCCCGTGTTCAACATTTATTCGTCCTTTCCGAGAAGCCGCCGCACCTCGTCCTCTTTGGTCTTTTGGAAAATCCATCCCGCTCTCTTCTGCCCGTCATGCGTCAGCCGTGCGTTGAAGCGTCCCCCGAGTGCGTGAAGGGCGTCCTTGACGGGCTTGGTGTCCCCGAATACGGCTATCGCCTTCTCGGAATAGTCCACGATGATAAACCCGCCTTGCACGCTCGTTTCAGTGCGTTCCGCCCGTTTTTCGTCTTTCGGCTCGGGCAGACATATATTCTCCTCGTTTCCTGCGATATATGCCAGCCTGTCGATGTACCCTTCACGTGTGTAGTGGGTCAGTTTGCAGACACTCCACCCGTATTTCGGACTTTTGCCGAGCGTGAAAACGGGATAGCGGTGTTCGTTCTTGGGGTCGTATTCGGAGAGGTGCGCCGTTTGCGGGAAATTGGCCGCCGCCTTTCTCAACTCCCCGAAGCCGTTGCGGGAGGTGGCCGAAAAGCCGAGAATGACGGTACGCACGCTTCGGGTGGTCGAACACTCGTAAGAGGGGTCAGTGTATTCCGTTTCGTTGAGTTCGGCGATGATTACGCCCTGCACCCCTTCGGGCATGATGCGGCGTAACCTCTGCGCTCCTATTTCCGCTATGCGTCATGCTCGGCTTTCTCTTTGGCGGCGGCGATGGCCTGCGCCGTGGCTTGCTCTTCCGCCTGCCCCACGAGCAAAGCCACCTCGAAAGCGTCCATGAACTCGGGGTTCACGTCGTCGTAGTACCTGCCGATACCGAATGTTTGCGAGAGGGGTCGCAGAATGTCCGTTTGGCTGATTTCCTTTGTTTCGGTATCGACCATGTGGTACACGTAGCCACGGGCGGTGTGTTCCACCTTGTAAACGACGTAACGCTTTCTGCTCGCACCCGCACCGATACCGATGATTACCTGGTTTTCCTTGACTACCTGCACCCGTGTGTCCGTGGTAGTCGCTCCGAATAATGAAATGTACTTTGTCATACCTGTAATAATTTAGAAGATGTGAGTGAATAGGAAATAGAAAAAGCCGGTTAGAGCCACGAGAGAAACAAGGCAGGAGAAAATGCCCCGCAGGATGTCATAACAGAACGTGAAGCCCAAAACGACCCAAATAAAGTCGATACCCCACACGTGGAAGCCCAAAGCCACCGCCCCGACCTTTACCGCCAACCCGACCTTTGCCTTTATGCCAAGTGGAAGGTTGGAGGATTTCTGTTTCCATTTATTTTTCTCTTCGTTTCTCATAACCTTTGACTTTTTTTTTATGCCGTAGCGGAGCCGGTATGGATGGAATCTGTTTCGGTAGCATCAAAAGGTGTCGGGGATAGCTGCTGCAAGATTTTGTCGGAAAATACGCTCGCCCGCAGGGAAAGAGGAAGATTTTGCGGCAAACCGCCCCGCGGCCCGATCTTGCAGCAGCGTGAGCCCCGTAACTACCTTTGCTACTGACAACAGATTTCCATACCGCGCTCCGCGGCATGAAAAAAAGAGAGGAAAAGGTTATGGGAGAGAAACGGGGAGAAAACGATATGCCGTGAACGCTCGCGAAAGTCGGTTCACGGCTCACCCTGCATGGAATGATAAATCGCCCGCGAACATTTCCTTTCACGGGCGATTGGCGTATCGGAGCGTGCCGATCCCGTATCGGCGGAGGATCGTTTCCGCCGGACGTGGCGCCACTCGCTGCCACTTTTAAGACGGATACGTCCATATACCACTGGCTGATAACAAGATACTGTTCATTTGTGTACTTTTGGGCATCCGGGAAACAAAAAATGAAACAGAACATGGAAATAATAAGTATGGACGTGAAGGCTTTCGACGCGCTGGCAGGGCACGTGGAAGCCATTGAAAGAAAAGCCGAGGCGTTATGCCGCAGGCAGGAGGACGTGAGTTTGAAAAAATGGCTGGACAACCAGGATGTCTGTGACGTGCTGGGGATATCGAAACGTACCCTGCAAACCTACCGGGAGAAAGGGTTGCTGCCTTTCAGCCGCATCCGTCACAAAATCTTCTACAAACCGGAAGATGTCGGGAAACTGCTGCAATCGTCGCACTATCCTAATACCGCCGCGTTATGAGCCATTATTTCATCGACAAGCACGATCCGCGTGTGGCGGATCTCTTCCGGCGTTTGGAAAAGGCCGGCAAGGCACTGGATAAACTGGAATCCTCCGGAGGCCGGACACTCAAGGGAGAGCGGTTCGTCACCGACGAGGAATTGTCCCGGCTGCTGAAAATCAGCAGGCGTACATTGCAGGAATACCGCACGGCGCGGATCATTCCCTATTATTTGATTCAGGGCAAGGTACTATACATGGAATCCGAGATACAGAAATTTCTGGAAGATTCCCGGAAGAAATGTATCGGGGGACAGGAATGGGTATAAAAGAAGAACGGCCATCACGGCCGTTCTTCTTTTTCAGTTCAATATCGTGTTCATGCCGGGGAGCTGCCAGACGACGGCGGTCGTCGTGGCCCTTCGGACAAGCCACCGTCGGAAGGCTTCGGCATTCCCGGATTTTAAGCGGAAAGCCAGCGCGGCGATCATTTCGAGCGAATACAGCTCGACAATACCGCCGTCACGGTTGCGCTCCCGGCGGTAAACCCGCTCCTCACGGAGTATGCCGCTTTTGAGTATGGAGCGGATGTTGCTCCCCACGGCAGGAACGAAGACTCCGAACAGGTCGGCAATCTGGTGGCGCGTGAGCCATACACGGTTCTCCGGCGTGTGGATTTCCACCCGCCCGTTTTCAATGCTGATAGGTTCTCTTGTCGTCATAGTCATACAAATTTATCAATTTTTGTTATACTGTTCAACCGTTTACCGTTATAATATCTGCCGTTTCCGGTTCGTCCTCCTCGTAGAGATTTATTTTCCGGCCTTTGGTCTGTTCTTTCAGACGTTTCATGTCCTCGTCCACCTTGCGGTCGGTCACTTTGGCGTAAATCTGCGTGGTGGAAATGCTCTTGTGTCCCATCATGCGGCTGACAGTTTCGATAGGCACACCCAGCGAGAGCGTGATATGTGTCCCGAAATTGTGCCTCGCCTTGTGAAAGGTCATGTCGAAGCCGTATGTCCGTCCCAGTTCTCTGGTGAGCTTGATGAGATACCCCCGGCAATAGAGGTTGAAAATCCTGTCGCTTTTACGCTCGTGGCGGTATTTCTCGATGATCTGCAACGGCACGTTCAGCAGGCGGATGGCCGAGGGCGTTTCGGTCTTCTGGCGCCGGATGTGTATCCAGTACGTTCCGTCGTCCGACTGCGTGATGTCTTTTTCGGACAAGCGTTTCAGGTCGGCGTAGGACAACCCCGTGAAGGTAGCGAAGAGAAACCAGTCCCGCACCCGCTGGAGGTTGGGTTTACCGACGGGAGTTTCCATCAGTTTTTTGAGGTCTTCGAGTTTCAAATGGCGGCTCTTGCGCCGGGGCAGTTCCGGGTGCAGCTTCCCGTAAGGGTCGCGCCGGAGTGTACCCTGACTGACAGCCCGCTTGGTCATTTTTTTCAACCGGTAAAGATGCTCGTGTACTGTCTTGGGTTTCATTTCACGATCTGTACGCAGGAATATTTCAAAATCATCGTAGAACTCCCGGTCAAGGCTCCGCAACGCTACATCCTCCTTTTCCTTCCTTTTTTTCACGAAGGAGGCTAAAATATTATAGGAGTTCTCGTAACTTTCATAAGTTTCTTCCTTGCGATCCACGCCGATACGCTTGCGGAACTCCTCGTTATGCTCGCGGAACAAGGCAAGGAGGGTGAACGGTTTCTGCCCGATTCCTTCCACGGCGTTTTTGACCAGCTCGGCCGTCACGAAACCGAGGCTTTTACGAATATGACGGTAATGTCCGGTGATTTTTTCGGTCAGTTTCTCTATTGCCTGGTTTACCGTTCGGGCGTTCTCGCTTCGTCCGTTCGCCCTTTTGGTTTCCGGATTCCAAAGCGATGGATCGACAAACGCGTTGATATTGATCGGGGCCGACTTGGCGTCGATGCTTACCTTGCATAACAATTTACATGTTCCGTCCTTGCGGACTTTCGTGCGGTTGATGTAGAACAGCAGGGAGAACGTGCTGCGGCGTTTTATCTCTTTATTATTCGTTTCCATAATCGTTGTGAATTTGATTGTCAATGATAGATTAAATAGCTACGGAGAAGCGGCCGGCAATCTTTTCCTCTAAAGACCGGGTATCCATGTCGATCTTGTCATCGGTCACTTTGGCGTAAATCTGCGTCGTGGAAATGCGGCTATGCCCCAGCATTTTACTGACGGTTTCAAGCGGGACACCATGCGAAAGCGTGATCTCGGTGGCGTAGGTATGGCGTCCGCAGTGAAAGACGAGCTTCCGTTCAATTCCGCAAATGGCGGCAATACGTTTCAGTGTCCGGTTGAGTTCGTTGTTGCTGTACATCGGCAGCAGTTTTCCTTCCGGGGCCATATCCCGGTACTTGTCGAGGATGAGCAACGGTATGTCGAGCAACGGCACTTCATAGTCGATTTTCGTCTTCTTGCGGGCGGTCTTGATCCATACCTCACCGTCCTCGGCCACTTCCAGATCCTCCGTCGTCAGGCGGCACATGTCCCCGTAAGGGATACCCGTGTAGCAGGAGAAGAGGAACAGGTCGCGGATATGGTAGAGTTTCGGGTCGTGCAGGGGTGTGGTCATCAGCCGTTGTAACTCTGCGGCGGTAAGGTATTTCTGTTCCCGCTCGGGATGTTCGGCTTCATACCCCGCGAACGGGTCGGCAGTGATAATCCCTTCCGCGATGGCTTCCCCGACAATCGTGTTCAACCGTGTGACAAGCAACACGATAGTTCCCAGGGCAAAGCGGCGCTCCGTGCGTAGGTAGAGGTCATAGTTGTCGATGAATGAACGGTTCAGGGCCGTGAAAGGAACATCCGACAACTTGTATTTCTCCTGGATGAAAGCAGCCACACAGTTACAAGCATAGCGGTAAGATTGTGCTGTTCCCTTTTCCCGGTTCACGCCGACACGTTTTTCGAAATGTTCGATGAACGTCCGGAAATAACCCAACAGGGTTTCCTGCCCGAAAGCCGTCCCCAACAACAGATTCCTTATTTCTTCAGCCGTTACATTCTCACGGGTGGCTGACAGTTCGTCATAAATGGAAATGGCTGAAGCTCGCAAATCGTCCAGTTGCCGGTTGATTTCCCGCGCGGCGTTACTTTTACCCGTGGCACGTCCGGATGCCCACAGTGCAACGGGTACGGACATTTTCGCACTAAAAGCCGCTTCTGAAAATTTGCCGACGGCAAGTTTCGCCATGACCGGGCAATGTCCCTCGTCATTCATTTCGCTCTTTTTGAGGTAGAACGTAACCGTTACATCCGTCTGTTTCATAACTCTATTTTTTTATGTTGCAAAATTACTTGATATAGAGTTATTTACAGTTATGAAAATTATAGCGGAACAAAGAATAAAACCCCGGATGCCGGTAACATAACCTGTATTTCCATGAAAAACGGAAAAAAACGGTTATCTTTACGGGCAAAATATAGGTTCTTTGCATGGTGAACGGTAAAACCGCAGGTGGTTAAGCGTTATTTTGCCGGATTATCCGGGGCTAAAAAAGGCAACGGATAAGTAGCAAATCTTTCTCTTAACCTTTCATTATCCTGCATTTTAGCGATTTGGAAAGGTATAGAAGAATTTGGCTTAACTCTCCTCAATACCAAACACTTACTTTATTTATCCAAATTTTGCCGTTTTTTTGCGAGTTCTTTGTATATTTGTTGCAACGTATAAAATAATATGATATGGACACAAAAGATTTATTGAACGACAGCAGCATACATCACGGACGCAACCTCGTTTGCCTTATGAATAGAAAAGGATTTAAAGTGGAAGACCTGGAAAAGGCACTTCAATTGTCACAAAAACAGGTAGAAGAACTAACAGAGATGAAAAAAGAAGCCGGAGAATGAATAAGAGCATCGTCCTATATTTGTTACTCGCAGGACTGCTTACCTGCTTTTCCTGCACACATACGAAACAACAACCCGAAGAAGAAGGAGTCGACAGCGAATGGCTGGACAGCTGCAACACGTATATCAATATGGCATCTGCATCGACTCGTTGGACGTGACGGAGTACAAGATGAGAAACGGCGATAATCCCGCCGCAATCTTTTCAGCCCTCGGTTTCTCCGCCTTGAAAGCAGACAGCATTACGAAAGCCTCCATCCATGTTCTGAACCCGACCAAACTCCGTGCGGGTATGAACTATTATACATTTACAACTCAGGACAGCGTTGCCGATATACGTTATATCGCCTTTGCCAAATCACTTGTCGATTATGCCGTCATCGACCTGACAGGCGATTCGATCCTGGCATACGAATTCAACAAGCCTATTACCATCAAACGCCATTACACAGAAGGGACAATCAATTCTTCCCTTTGGAACGTGATCAAGGCAAGTGGAGCGGACCCGTTACTGGCAATCAAGATTTCGGATGTATATGCCTGGCAGATCGACTTTTTCGATGTAAAAGAAGGAGACTCATTCCGGGTGTTGTACGACGTTGCTTATATAGACGACACGACAGCCCTGAATATCACCTCCATCGAGGGAGCCGTATTCACGCATCAAGGAAAAGATTTTACAGCCATACCATTCACCCAGGATAGCGTTTTCGAATATTTCGATCTTGAAGGGAACAGCCTCAGGAAGGCTTTCCTGAAGGCTCCGTTGGATTTCTTCCGTATCACATCGCGTTTCACGAACGCCCGCTTCCATCCGATCCTGAAACGCTATCGGGCACATCATGGAGTAGACTATGCGGCTCCCGTCGGAACGGAAGTCAAGAGTATCGGAGCGGGGACCGTCATCGCCAAAGGTATATGGGCGGAGGAGGCCATACGCTGAAAGTAAAACATAACTCCGTATATACGACTTCCTATATGCACCTGAGCAAATATGCCAAAGGCATACAAGTCGGCAGCCATGTCGAGCAGGGACAGGTTATCGGCTACGTTGGCTCGACAGGGCTTTCGACAGGGCCTCACCTCGATTTCCGGGTATATAAGAACGGACAGCCGATCAACCCGTTACAGATGGAAGCTCCGCCTTCGCTGCCGGTCAAACCGGAACTGCGCGACAGCTTTGCCATCGTGAAACAGACGGTGTTGGCAGAATTGGACAGCATGAGAGTAAAAAAATAATTTATAATATTGATGCTATGAAATTTTTGGGTAATATCATTTGGCTTATCTGCGGCGGGTTGCTTACCGCTGTGGAATATCTGATATCCAGCTTGCTGCTGATGATTACGATAATCGGTATCCCTTTCGGGTTGCAGACATTGAAATTAGGAATGCTGGCCTTTGGCCCTTCGGCAGCCGGGTGACGGACAACGGTAATTCAGGTGGTTGCCTGTGCCTGGTCATGAACGTGATCTGGATCTTCATCGGTGGCTTCTGGATCTGCCTGACACACCTGTTTTCGGGTTACTGCTGTGCATCACGATTATCGGCATTCCTTTCGGCAGACAGCATTTCAAGATGGCCGCACTGGCTCTTTCGCCGTTCGGAAAAAATATCGTTTAAGAGAAAAGGACAGTCTATCACCAGATAGTCCAGTCGTGCTTCCACACACAAGTGCAAGCGTCGATTGGCAGATTATTCATTCAACCAATCGAATCTGTTCCACCTCTACCGGATGATTCAAGAAAACAGAGGCGGCATCGGAGAATTTGGCAGCGGACTCGGTGGTCAGGAAACGACAGTTCCCTGCTTTGTCAAACGGATATCCATTTCGGGATGACGGCGTAGATAGTCGGTCAGGCTCGCGGCTACGTATTCTCCCTGCGAGAATAAAGTAATTCCCTCAGGCAGGAATGCTTGATCTTTTCGATCAGCAACGGATAATGCGTGCAGCCCAAGACGAGCGTATCGATCTCCGGATCGGCAGCCAAAATATGTTCCAAATGCTTCCGCACGAAATAATCCGCTCCCGGTGAATCGAACTCATTATTCTCAACCAGCGGAACCCACATCGGGCAGGCTTCACCCGTCACCGTCATATGAGGAAACATCTTTTTTATTTCCAACGAATAGGAGTCGGAAGTTATGGTGCCGGTCGTCCCTAAAATACCGACATGCTTGCTCTTGCTGATCTTATCCATCAGCTCCACCGTCGGACGGATTACGCCCAACACCCGACGAGCCGGGTCCCACTGTGGCAAGTCCCGCTGTTGGATCGTACGCAATGCCTTTGCCGATGCCGTATTGCAAGCCAGGATTACAAGCTGGCATCCCTCATTGAAAAGCGTCTCCACAGCCTGCTTTGTAAAACGATACACGACTTCGAACGAACGCGTACCATAAGGAGAACGGGCATTATCGCCCAAATAAATATAATCATACCCCGGCATTGCTGCTCTGATCTTATCAAAAATGGTAAGCCCCCCGTAACCGGAGTCGAAGATACCAATCGGACCTGGTACTGATGAAAACATGAGAGAAGTTGTTTATTTATATATAATTCAAGCACGGATTTCACTGAAAACGCGGAAAGAAAATAAATTTATCCGTGTAAATACGTGAAATCGTGCCTTAAAAGATAATAGCGAGGACTTCTGTCTTCGCTATTTTATGTTTGCTAATTATATTAGTTAATACCTAACTTAGCTTTTACGAACTGAGTTGCGTCAACTGCAGCGTTACCCTGATAAAGAACAATCTGCGGATCCAGAATATAAGTATATCCTTTTTCGTCACCGACTGCTTGATTGCATTTTTCAGTTTGTCCTGGATCGGAGTAAACAACTCACCCTGCTTCTTCTGGAAATCCTGCTGAGAAATCTGGATGAAGTTCTGTGTACGCTGTTCCATATCCTGCAATTCCTGCATTCTTCTCATTTTGATATTTTCTGTCAATGAATCCTGCTGTGCAACAAAATCGGAATATTTCTTCTTATATTCATCCTCCATCACCTGCATTTCGCTCTTATATTTGGCTTCCATGTCAGCCATCTGTTTCTGCATATTAGCAAATTCCGGCATAGCTGGATCACTTCCTGCGTATTTACAATCGCAATCTTAGATTCTTGAGCAAAAACGCCCAGCGGAGCATCATCAAACAAAAAAATAATCAGTTTCTTCATTTTCCTATAAAATATTACTTGTTATTAATCATATTCTTAATTTGCTTCATTAAAGCGCACAAATGTAAGCATTTATTTTGAATATCCTAACTTTATCAGGACTTCATTGCTTATATCGATCTTCGGAGAAGCAAAAATGATATTCATTGACGACGCCCGATCCATGACCATCTGATAACCTTTATCTTCGGAGATTTCCTTCACAGCATTGTAGATCTCATCCTGTATCGGCTTCATCAGGCTTTCACGTTTTTTAAACAGTTCGCCTTCAGGACCAAAATATTTACGTTTCAAATCCTGTGCCTCCTGTTCTTTCTGAACGATCGCTTCTTCACGTTTCGACTTCATCTCGGCAGACAGAAATACAAGATCGCTCTGGTAAGTTTTGTACATGTTCTGCGCTTCCTGCTGGATAGCATCCACTTCGTTTTGCCATTTTTTGGAAACCTGACTCAACTGCTCATTCGTCATTTCATAAGCCGGAATATTTTTCAATATATATTCCATATCTATTAATGCAAACTTTGTGCGTGCCCTGCAAACGAGCAGAGGAACAACAGACAGCTTAAGGCAATAATCTTTTTCATACACATGTCATTTATAGTTACACCTTCTGACTGCAAAGATAAGAGAATTGAAATTTGAAAGTTGAAAATTGAAAATTAATAAGATACAATTAACAATTTAACAGACTTGCCAAGTACGGTTCAAAGAATGCCCAAACGCAAAAAAGACAACCGGAAACAAAATCCGGTTGTCTTTTCTATCTCATATTGAACATTCAATATTCAATTTTCTAAAATTCCTGACCGATAATGAAGTGGAAGTTGCTACCACCTCTCTGATCGTATCCATCAGGACGGTCGAAACCGTAAGCCCAGTCGATACCCATCATACCAATCATCGGGAGGAAGATGCGGACACCGACACCGGCAGAACGCTTCAATTGGAACGGATTGA
>ENA-OQCX01000857-OQCX01000857.1-human-gut-metagenome-genome-assembly--contig:-NODE-857-length-15230-cov-2.352976_pt1 | contig 15230 bp, 17 predicted proteins | sample MGYA00242762_ERZ504587 | MGnify/ENA primary metagenome ERZ504587 (study PRJEB26092, sample SAMD00036337) | human gut metagenome | host: Homo sapiens | study: EMG produced TPA metagenomics assembly of... | reverse complement strand
ATATGAAAGTACATTGTCACCTGGATAAACTTCAAGGAAATTCACCAGCGCAGTTCCTACACCTTTCCATCTTTATGATGAAAAAGGTATCCGCGAGAATGCAAAGGCAGTGAAAGAAGCATTTGCATGGAATAAGGGCTTCAAAGAATTCTTTGCTGTGAAGGCAACTCCAAATCCATTTCTGATCCAGATCCTTCAGGAGTATGGCTGTGGCTGTGACTGTTCTTCCATGACAGAGCTGATGATGTCCAAAGCAATCGGATGCAAAGAGGGAGATATCATGTTTTCTTCCAATGATACACCGGAAGAAGAATTCAAATATGCAAATGAAATCGGCGGGATCATCAATCTTGATGATATCACACATATCGAGAGCGTAGAAAGAGCCGTAGGATATATTCCGAAGGTGATCAGCTGTCGTTATAATCCGGGCGGAGTGTTTAAGATCAGCAACGATATTATGGACAACCCCGGAGATGCCAAATATGGTATGACAACAGAGCAGATTTTTGAAGCATTCAAGATCCTGAAGGAAAAAGGTGCCGAGGAATTCGGTATCCATGCATTCCTTGCAAGCAATACTGTGACAAATGAGTATTATCCGATGCTGGCGAAAGAGATGTTTGAAATGGCAGTGAAACTTCAGAAGGAGACAGGCGCTCATGTGAAGTTTATCAACCTTTCCGGTGGTGTTGGAATCGCTTACAAACCAGATCAGACTCCGAATGATATCAGAGAGATCGGTGAGGGTGTCCGCAAAGTATACGAAGAAGTACTTGTTCGGCCGGAATGGGTGATGTTGCAATCTATACAGAGATGGGACGTTTCATGATGGGACCGTATGGCTGCCTGGTAACTAAGGCAATCCATGAGAAGCATACTCATAAAGAATATATTGGTGTGGATGCGTGTGCTGTAAACCTGATGCGTCCGGCAATGTATGGCGCATACCATCACATCACTGTTATGGGAAAAGAAGACCAGCCATGTGATCATATGTATGATGTGACAGGTTCTCTCTGCGAAAACAATGATAAGTTTGCAATTGACCGCTATCTTCCGAAGGTTGATATGGGAGATCTTCTTGTGATCCATGATACAGGAGCTCATGGTTTTGCCATGGGATATAACTACAATGGTAAACTGAAATCTTCTGAGATCCTTCTCCATGAAGATGGAAGTTTCGAGATGATCCGCCGTGCCGAGACACCGAAGGATTATTTCGCAACATTTGACTGCTTCCCGATTTATGAGAAATTACTGGAAGATATGGAATAATGCTGTGATTATTCTGTAATTTACTATCTTGTGGTATTGCCGGGGCAGATATGACATAAAAACACACAAAAAGAAAGGTACTGATCTGTGCATGATGCTGGAAGGTTAGTGCCTTTCGTTTTGCATGGAGAAACAGTGATTTCAGAAGAATGTACTGTAAAAATTTTGTCTGTTCGGAGGTAGACATATGATTAAATATGAATATGAAACAGGAATGTGTAAACAGCTGCATTACAATGGTCTGTGGAGTGTACAATATGAGGGTGTTCCCGGACATTTTAAAAAAGTAAAGATGGTCTGTCCCTGCATCAGAGACGAATGTGATCAGGATTGTGAAGTGTTTAGGAACATACCGGAAATAAAAGCAGCAGATCAGGAATGGCATATGAGAGATGAGAGATAGAATAATGGGAGATAAGAAAAAAGAATACAGAGACAAAAGAACAGGCATGCAGACTGTAAGGTCTGCCATATTTGCTATTGTGCTTATAATTACAGGTTTTATCAGTATAATATATGTGGCAGATAATACTTATGCAGCAGACGAATATCGAGTGCATAAATCTGAGGTGGTTGTAAAGACCGGTGCCACTTATACAGTAAAGATCCTGAATCATGATACAAAAGTGAGTCCAAAGAAGTTTAAATGGACCAGCAGTAACTCAAAATGTGCAAAGGTTATAAATGGCAGGATATATGGTTTAAAGCCCGGACAGGCAACGATCACAGCACAGATGAGTGGACTGAAAGTAAACTGCGAGGTTTTTGTCTGTAATAAAACGGAAACAGTTCTTTTTAAGAAATACAAAAAACAGGTGAAAGTAACAGCAGGAAAGACAGTTATTCTGGAGCCGCAGAAGTATGGAAAAAGGCTGACTTATACTTCTTCTGATAAAACGGTGGCAACTGTATCAAAGAAAGGAAAAGTTACTGCAAAAAAGGCGGGAAATGTCAAAATCACCAGTGTTTCTTATGGTACTGACAGATATGTATCAGAGATAGAAGTGATCGTCCTGCCGGCAGCGTCAGAAACTCCGGAAATTACGCCTACACTGACGCCGGATGAACCAGCACCATCTGTGACCCCGGAGCCGACGGTAACGGTCACGCCAACTCCGAAAATCACACCTGCACCGGAAGATGAAGAAAAGTTCCGGAAACCCCTGGATGGAGTTACTCATTATATTTTGCACAGAGGTGAACAGACAGCAGCACCTGAGAATTCCATGCCTGCCTTTGAGACGGCAGGAGCAATGGGGCGGAGTTTGTGGAGACAGATGTGAGAGAGACCGCAGATGGAGTTCTGGTTGTCTCTCATGATGATTCTTTGTTGCGGATGTGCGGGGAGGACAGGTTTATTTCAGAGATGACTTATGAGGAGATAAAGCAGTATCCGATTATAAATGGAAGAAATGCTTCGCAGTATCCGGATAATCTTATTCCTACACTGGAACAGTATATTGCATGCTGCAATAAGTACTCTGTGACGCCGGTGATTGAAATAAAGTCAATCCGTACGGAAGAAGCCATGAATTTGTTCATGCAGCTTCTGACTGAATCACAGAAAGAGCCGGTACTCATCTGTTTTCGCATAGAAACACTTGGTAAACTGCGTGAGATGGGATTTACAGGAAAAATGCAGTGGATCCGTACAGTGCGCATGAATGCTTCTATGATACAGCAGTGTAAGAAATATGATCTGGACATAAGTGCAGAGTATAAAAATATCAGTATGAATGATATCAACAATGCTCATCAGAATGGAATCCGCATATCCGTATGCTTTGCCGGAATGAGGATATGGTAGACATTTTCAGGAAAATGGTGCGGATTATATCACGTATGAGAAGTGGAATACAGATGAAGTAAAAATAAGTTACTGTTCACTCCGTTCACAGTAACTTAGCCAAAATTCATTCCAGATTGCCTGCGGCAATGGAATTTTGGCTTGTATGTCTCGGGATTTTGGCATATTCATGCCAAAACACCTCGCGGGATAGTGATGTGTGAACAGTAGTAAAAATACGACAGGATTAGCAGAAAATCAAGGTAGACATTTAGCAGAAAAATAAGTAAAATACAAGATGTAGATATAAATTGTAAGCAGAACAGTAACAGTTCACTATTGCTATAAGAAAGGACTGAACAGTTGTATATATTTGATATACTGCTGAAAAAGAGGAGGAGAGAGTAATGAAAAAAATAGCAGCTATGGTGCTGGCAGGTGTTCTGGCAGCAGTTCCGGTCAGTACGACCGGTGCAGCGGAATTTCAGGATGGAGCAGATACACAGAATTTCATCTGGGCAGCCGGAGAGGAAACTTCAACAGACACAGATGAAAGCAAAGGGGTAAGTGCAAATGACAGTGTCGTTGAAGGACTTGACAAACCTTTGGTTTTCTATCCCAACACTTACTATAAATTTAATGTGACCGGTGCCGGAACGCAGAATACGAATCCTGTTGAGGGAGATGTCAGATGGACACCATTATACTGGAGTCTTTCTCTCAAACCGCAGGAAAGCGATATTCACAGGAAATGGGAAATCGGTTCTGCAAAGGGTATTTATACAAAGGTGGAACGTGCATACAATATATATGTCTTTTTCCAGAGAGAAGAATATACAGGAGGTATATGGGAGAAAAACGATATTGTACAACCTGTGAGATATCAGTTCAATGCAGCTCCGTTAACTGAACAGGGTGGAAGCTATAAGTACCTGATAGGTGGAATTGGCTATAAGATTTTGAATGAAAGAGAAGTAAGCGTTACAGGTCTTGCTGCGGAATATAATGTGATACAGATTCCGGCTACAGTTGTGATCAATGATAAAGTTTATAAAGTAACTACAATTGACAAGAATGCCTTCAGCGGGAACAAAGAAATTACAGATGTTATTTTTGGAAATAATGTAACAACGATTGGAAAATATGCGTTCAGCCAGTGCCCGAATCTGCGGAACATAAGATTTGGTAGCAGAGTAAAAAGAATTGGCAGCAACGCATTTGCACAGTGTACAAAACTGCGAAATTTCATACTTCCTGCCAGTGTCAGACATATAGATGCCAGAGCTTTTTACCAGTGCCCGGCAGTCAAAGTGATCAGGATCAACAGTACAGCACTGAACTATGTTGGAAAAAAGCTTTTGCGGTCAACAAAACCGTAACTATCAGACTTCCTGAGAAGCTGTTTGCCAGATATCAGAAACTGATCAAGGCAAGCAATGTGTATTCTAAAACGAGGTTTGTGAAAATATTAAAAAAAAACTCAAAAATGCCCTTGCCAATTTCGACAAAAACGTGATATGATAATATTCGTTTCAATGCCGGCATGTCGGAATGGCAAGACGAGGCAGACTCAAAATCTGTTGTGGGCAACCACGTGTGGGTTCAAGTCCCACTGCCGCACTAAAAAGTAAGCGAAGCCTTTGTTTGTGAAGGTTTTCGCTTTTTTTTTTATTTGCCGTATTGAACAGTTCAGATAATTCTAAAATCTTTATGAAATTTATCTCGCTTTTCTTGAAAAAGAGATGAATAAGTGATATGGTACATCATAACAAAACGAAATGGAGGAAAAGCCAATGAACCTTGATAATAAAAAGCCTGGCAGAAAACCGCTTTATGTATATTATATCATTGCGGCAGTTATTATCATTCTTCTGAATGTGCTGTTACTTCCTGCAATTGAGGGACGAAAGGTACAGACGACTGATTACAGTACTTTCCTGACAGGAGTAGAGAAGGATTACGTTAAGACAGTAGAAATTCAGGATGATTATATTTATTATGTAGCAGAGAGTGACGGACAGGAGGGTTATTTCAGAACTGTCAAGATGAATGATCCTGACCTTGTAGACCGTTTGCATGATGCAAATGTCAAGTTCGGTGCAGCAGCACCACAGCAGACATCTATCTGGATCAGCCTGATCGCAGGATATGTACTGCCGATTGCCATCTTTATCCTTCTTGGAAGGTGGCTCAGCAAGAAGATGATGAGTTCCATGGGCGGAGGTCCCGGTGGGGCAATGTCATTTGGAAAGAGTAATGCGAAAGTATATGTGAAATCATCTACGGGAATCAAATTCTCAGATGTAGCGGGAGAGGACGAAGCCAAGGATCTTCTGACAGAGATCGTAGATTATCTTCATAACCCGCAGAAATACAGAGAAATCGGTGCATCTATGCCGAAAGGAGCCCTTCTTGTAGGCCTCCGGGTACAGGTAAAACACTTCTTGCAAAAGCGGTAGCCGGTGAAGCGGAAGTTCCGTTCTTCTCCATTTCCGGTTCTGAATTCGTGGAAATGTTTGTTGGTATGGGCGCTGCCAAGGTGCGTGATCTTTTCAAACAGGCGAATGAGAAAGCTCCATGTATTGTATTTATCGATGAGATCGACACAATTGGCAAGAAACGTGATGGTGCCGGATTTACAGGCGGCAATGATGAGCGCGAGCAGACTCTGAACCAGCTGCTTACAGAGATGGATGGTTTTGACGGCTCCAAAGGTGTTGTGATCCTTGCGGCAACCAACAGACCGGATTCCCTTGATCCCGCACTTCTTCGTCCCGGACGTTTTGACAGACGTATTCCTGTTGAACTTCCGGATTTAAAGGACGTGAGGAAATCCTTAAAGTCCATGCAAAGAAGATTAAGATCGCAGATTCCGTACGTTTTGATGAGATTGCGAAAGCTGCAGCCGGAGCTTCCGGTGCAGAACTTGCAAATATTGTCAATGAAGCAGCACTTCGTGCAGTACGTGACGGCAGAAAATTTGCCACCCAGGCAGATTTTGAGGAGAGTATCGAGGTAGTTATCGCAGGATATCAGAAGAAGAACAGAGTTCTTTCCAATAAAGAAAAACTGATAGTTGCTTATCATGAAATCGGACATGCGCTGGTTGCAGCAAAGCAGACCGAATCTGCACCGGTCCACAAGATCACTATTATTCCGCGTACATCAGGAGCACTCGGATATACCATGCAGGTGGATGACGGAGATCATTATCTGATGACAAAGGAAGAGCTTGCAAATAAGATAGCGACCTTTACAGGCGGTCGTGCCGCTGAGGAACTGATCTTCCACTCTATTACAACCGGAGCATCCAATGATATCGAACAGGCGACTAAGCTTGCAAGAGCAATGATCTCCAGATATGGTATGAGTGAAGACTTCGATATGGTTGCCATGGAGAATGTGACAAATCAGTATCTGGGCGGAGACTCCAGCTTAAGCTGTTCTTTTGAGACACAGACTCTTCTGGATAAGAAAGTTGTGGAACTTGTCAGGATGGAACACCAGAAAGCACTGAAAATCCTTCAGGACAATATTGGAAAGCTCCATGAACTTGCAAAATATCTGTATGAACATGAGACAATTACAGGTGAGGAATTTATGAAAATCCTGAATGCACCTGTACAGGTTCCCACTGCAGTGCGGAATCTGAAAGTAATACAAAGTCTGAGAACAATGCAGAATCCGAAAACAGTACAGAAGCTGACGCAGATACATCTTCCGGGAAAGTAAATCTGCAGAAGTGATATTTTTTCGAGATATACAAGTCAAAAGTCCATTGTCGCAGGCAATCCGGAAAATTGGCTATATCACTGAAAACTGAGTGAACAGCAATGAAAGCAGCAGAGGCGATTTGAGCTTCTGCTGCTTTTTCTTGCCAATTAACTCCGGTTCGGTTATAATTCGTAATAGTGAACGCAGCATCCTGGATGTTTTTTGGAAGAAAGAAGGGAATGAAGATGGATTGCCAAACTGCAGAAGGAATGGTGAGCAGGTATATTAAACATGATCTTCCGTTAAATGAACTGGAAGAGTTTCTTGATCATGTACAGAATTGTTCTTCCTGTTATGATGAATTGGAGACATATTTTATTGTCCATGAGGTAACACATCAGCTTGATGATGACAGCAGCGATTCGGTCTGGATTTCAAAAAACTGCTGGAACAGGACATCCGGAAATCCAGAAGATATATCCGCAAGAAGAAAAGTCAGCTGGCTTATGTTTGGCGTGAGTATATGCCTTCTGATCGCTACGATTGCGGCAATACTGATTTTTGTAATGATGGAGACAAATTACATTCTATAAAGACACTGGAGGATTTTATGAGCGAAAAAATATTACTGATTGACGGACACAGTATTCTGAACAGAGCTTTTTATGGTCTGCCGGATCTTACAAATTCAGAAGGAAAACACACAGGGGCAGTATATGGTTTCCTGAATATCCTTTTTCGGACGATCGAGGAAGAGAAGCCTCAGTATCTGACGGTGGCATTTGACCTGAAGGCACCGACTTTCCGCCATAAGATGTTTGAAGCATACAAGGGAACACGTAAACCCATGCCTGAAGAACTGAGAGAGCAGGTACCGCTGATTAAAGAAATGCTTACTGCAATGGGTGTGAATGTTGTGACAAAAGAAGGCTACGAAGCGGATGATATACTGGGAACTCTGGCCAGAAAAAGCGAAGCGGCAGGAATGGATGCGACAATCCTTTCCGGTGACAGAGATCTGCTTCAGCTTGCGACAGATAAGGTTATGATCCGTTTGCCAAAGACTGTAAGGGGCAAGACCACCATAGAGGATTATCATGCACAGCAGGTGATCGAGAAATATCAGGTGACACTCCCCAGATCATTGAGTTAAAGGCTCTGATGGGTGACAGTGCTGACAATATTCCGGGAATCCCGGGAGTAGGTGAGAAGACTGCCACAAAGATTATTGTGGAGTATGGAAGTATTGAGAATGCTCATGAACATTTGGAAGAGCTGAAGCCAAACAGAGCCAGGGAATCAATGAGAGAACATTATGATATGGCGCAGATGAGCAAGGCTCTGGCTACAATCTGTACGGACAGTCCCATAGAGTTTTCGTATGAAAAGGCAAAACTGGGAAATCTTTATACAAAAGAAGCTTTCCTTCTCTGCAGACAGCTGGAATTTAAGAATCTGCTTAACCGTTTTGACTCTGCGGCAGTACAGGAAGATACGCTGGAACAGGAGTTTTTCACATGTGCAGACCTGGCAGGCTGTGAAGCGCTGTTTGCGAAAGCGGAAGCAGGAAAGACAGCGGGTGTTTCTCTGGTTACAGAGAATGGCAGGGTATTTGGTGCAGGACTTGCGCTGAATGAAGAGGAAATTTATTATATTCCTGTGGAGGGGATGATCACAGAAGGATATCTCTGCGGAAAATTAGAAGAGCTTTTTCGTAAGGTATCTGAATATAATGCAGAGAATAATATGGAATGTAATGCAGAAGATACAAAGGGAAGTTCAGAAAAAGAGATATCTGATGTTAATGCAGACGGTACTCTGAAATATAATAAAACACATACTGTCTGTGCATTGGATGTAAAGGCATTACTCAAGTATATACAATTTGATGATCCGATGGCTGTATTTGATGCAGGCGTGGCTGCATACCTGTTGAACCCGCTGAAATCCTCCTATACCTATGATGATATGGCAAAGGAATATCTGAGTGGTCGTATCCTGCCTGCAAGAGAGGAACTTCTTGGAAAGAAAACAGTGGAAAAAGCATGGGAGGAAAGTGCAGAGGGACTTACAGCCTGGGGCTGCTACATGGCCTATACAGCACTTGCCTGCCGGAAACCTATGTGTGAAGCGTTGCATGATACAGGTATGTGGAACGTATATACACAGATTGAACTTCCGCTAATCTTTACTCTTGATTCCATGGAAAAATGGGGAATCAGCGTGAAGAGTGAAGAACTGAAAAGCTACGGTGAGAAACTAAGTGTACGTATTGGAGAACTGGAGAAGCAGATCTGGCAGCAGGCAGGGGAAGAGTTTAATATCAAATTCTCCGACAACGAGGATGGAGTGATCCTGTTTGAAAAGCTTGGCCTTAAGGGTGGAAAGAAAACAAAGACAGGTTATTCCACAGCGGCAGATATTCTGGAAAAGCTTGCACCGGAGTATCCCATTGTAAAGGATATTCTGGAGTACCGTCAGCTTGCGAAACTGAAATCTACTTATGCAGACGGGCTTGTTGGTGAGATCGCAGAGGACGGCAGGATTCATTCTACTTTTAACCAGACAATTACAGCAACAGGAAGGATCAGCAGCACAGAGCCGAATCTTCAGAATATCCCTGTAAGAATGGAGCTTGGAAGACTGATCCGTAAGGTATTTGTTCCGGAAGAGGGATATGTATTTCTGGATGCGGACTATTCCCAGATCGAGCTTCGTGTTCTGGCACATATGTCAGGGGATGAGAAATTGATCCAGGCATATAAAGAAGCCCAGGATATCCACAGACATACAGCATCAGAGGTATTCCATGTGCCCTTTGATGAGGTGACAGATCTGCAGAGGAGAAATGCCAAGGCAGTAAATTTTGGAATCGTTTATGGGATCAGTTCCTTTGGGCTCAGCAGGATTTAAGTATCACACGAAAAGAAGCAGCCGAATATATTGAAAGATATTTTGAAACTTATCCAAAGATCAAAGGTTTTCTTGACGGACTGGTGGAAGAGGGAAAAGAAAAAGGATATGTGACTACCATGTTTGGCAGACGCAGGCCGATCCCGGAACTGAAATCCGGTAATTTTATGCAGAGGTCTTTTGGGGAGCGAGTAGCCATGAACTCTCCAATACAGGGAACTGCGGCGGATATCATTAAAATTGCAATGAACCGTGTGTACAGACGATTAAAGGATGAGAATCTTAAATCCCGTCTTGTACTTCAGGTACACGATGAACTTCTGATAGAGACCTGTAAAGAGGAAATCCCGCAGGTTTCTGCTATTCTTGAAGAAGAGATGAAAGGTGCCGCAAAGCTTTCCGTAGAACTGGAAGTCGATATGCATCAGGGTAATAACTGGTATGAGGCGAAGTGATGATGATAACAATAGGAATTACCGGCGGAGTGGGTGCCGGAAAAAGTACAGTGCTTGATTTTCTTGAAGAAAAGTATCAGGCATATGTGATGAAAGCAGATGAGATCGGGCATCTGGTGATGGAGCCGGGGCAGTCCTGTTATGAACCGGTGATTGCACTATTTGGAAGACAAATCATAAAAAATGATAAAACTATTGACCGCAGACAGGTTTCGGATGTAGTATTTTCACATCCAGAGCTTCTGGAGAAATTAAACCAGATCATCCATCCGGCTGTGAAACAGTATATCAGAGAGCAGTTAGCTGTAAAGAAACAGCAGGAACAGAAGATATGTGTGGTGGAAGCTGCACTCCTTCTGGAAGATCATTATCAGGAGTTTTGCGATACGATATGGTATATTCATACGGATGAAGAGATCCGTATCAGGAGACTGATGGAGAACCGCGGTTATACAAGAGAGAAATCAGTCAGTATCATTGCCAGTCAGGCACCGGAGACTTTTTTCGGGAAAATGCAGACTATGTTGTGGTAAATAACGGAGATTTTGCACAGACCAGACGGCAGATTGAGGAAGGAATCAGAAAATATGAGACTTTGTAGCATTGCCAGCGGAAGCAGCGGAAACTGTATTTATGTGGGCTCAGATAATACCCATCTTCTGGTGGATGTAGGCATCAGCGGAAAAAGAGTAGAACAGGGATTGAATTCTCTGGAATTGACAGGAAAAGATATTGATGGTATCTTGATTACACATGAACATTCGGATCATATCAAAGGTCTGGGCGTGATCGCAAGGAAACATCAGATACCGGTTTATGCGACAGAAGGAACTGTGGAAGCTTTATCTCACATGAATCTTGGAAAAATGCCGGAAGGGATTTTCGTGAGATACACGAAGATGAGCCTTTTGAGATTAATGATCTGACAGTGAATCCTTTTACGATCCCTCATGATGCTGCACAGCCTGTAGGATACCGGTAGAGTGTGGAGAGCATTCTGTGGGGATTGCTACAGACCTTGGAAAATATAATGAGTACATAGTCGGTAATCTGCAGAATCTGGATGCGCTTCTTCTGGAAGCAAATCATGACATCCGTATGCTGCAGGTTGGAAAATATCCCTATTATCTGAAACAGAGAATCCTTGGAGACAGGGGACATCTTTCCAATGAGAATGCAGGCAGGCTTTTATGCAGGCTGCTGCATGACAATATGAAAGGGATTTTCCTTGGACATCTGAGCAGGGAAAATAACTATGAGGAACTGGCATATGAAACCGTCTGTTCAGAAGTAACCTTAGGTGACAACCCTTATAAGTCGCGTGATTTCAGAATTCAGGTGGCACAGAGGGATTGCATATCAGAAGTAATTACAGTGTAGAAAGGACAAAGAACTTATGAAAAAGACAATCATCACAGTAGTAGGAAACGATACCGTAGGAATTATTGCAAAGGTTTGTACTTATCTTGCAGACAATAATGTAAACATTCTTGATATCTCCCAGACCATCGTACAGGGATATTTCAACATGATGATGGTAACAGATGCCAGCAAATGTGAGAAAGACAACGGAGTTCTTGCCAAAGAACTGGAAGCCCTTGGAGATAAGATCGGTGTAGTGATCCGCTGCCAGCATGAAGATATCTTCAATGTAATGCACAGAATCTGAGAAAATCTAAGCAGGTAAGCCACTGAGGGACTTTCCTGTATCAGATTGCCTGAAAAATGCTGAGAGAACATACAAGGGAGAAAAACAAAAATGATCAATATTTTTTGAAAGTAAATGAAAACGAATAAAATGATCGAGCAGGAGAATCTGGATGTGCGTACCATTACTATGGGTATCAGTCTTCTGGACTGTATTGACAGTGATCTTGCTGTTTTAAATGAGAAAATCTATAAAAAGATCACAACCTGTGCAAAGGATCTGGTATCTACAGGTGAGGCTATTTCCGGTGAATATGGAATTCCGATCGTAAATAAAAGAATTTCCGTAACTCCGATCGCATTGATTGGCGGAGCTGCATGTAAGACAAAGGAAGATTTTGTAACTATTGCAGAAACTCTGGATAAGGCTGCCAAGGTGGTAGGCGTAAACTTTATCGGCGGTTATTCTGCACTGGTAAGCAAGGGAATGACTCCTGCTGAGAGACTTCTGATCGAATCTATCCCACAGGCTATGGCGAAGACAGAGCGTGTCTGCAGTTCTGTAAATGTTGGATCCACACGTACAGGTATCAATATGGATGCTGTTAAGCTGATGGGTGAGATCGTTCTGGAAACAGCGAAAGCTACCAAAGATCAGGATTCCCTGGGATGTGCGAAGCTGGTTGTATTCTGTAATGCACCGGATGATAACCCGTTTATGGCAGGTGCTTTCCATGGTGTGACAGAAGCAGACACTATCATTAACGTTGGTGTCAGCGGACCTGGCGTTGTTAAGACTGCGCTGGAACAGGTAAGAGGTAAGGATTTTGAAACTCTTTGTGAGATGATCAAGCGTACTGCCTTCAAGGTAACACGTGTTGGTCAGCTGGTAGCACAGGAGGCTTCCAGACGTCTTGGTGTTAAGTTTGGTATCGTGGATCTGTCTCTGGCTCCTACTCCTGCAATTGGTGACAGTGTTGCTGAGATCCTTGAGGAGATTGGTCTGGAGCATGCAGGTGCACCGGCACAACAGCAGCGCTTGCTCTGTTAAATGACCAGGTTAAGAAGGGTGGAGTTATGGCTTCTACAGCAGTTGGTGGTTTGAGTGGTGCATTTATTCCGGTCAGCGAGGATCAGGGTATGATCGATGCGGTGAATGCAGGGGCACTGACTCTTGAGAAGCTGGAAGCTATGACTTGTGTATGTTCTGTAGGTCTTGATATGATTGCAATTCCCGGAGATACGAAGGCTTCTACGATTGCGGGTATTATTGCGGATGAGTCTGCAATTGGTATGGTGAACCAGAAGACTACGGCGGTTCGTCTGATCCCGGTAATTGGTAAGGGGGTTGGCGAAGTGGTTGAGTTCGGTGGACTGCTTGGTTATGCACCGATCATGCCGGTGAATCAGTTCTCCTGTGATGCGTTTGTGCAGCGTGGCGGAAGGATTCCGGCACCGATCCATAGCTTTAAAAACTGATAAAAAAAGGCCAGAAACTTCGGAAAAGGGGAGTTTCTGGGCTCTTTTTATGTTCAAGAGGGACGCGGAGCGGAAAATATTTTGTCTGGGGTGCGGTTTCGGAGCCTAAGATATTCTAAGTTTCCATAAATCTGCTAAAAGCATGAGCCGTCTTGTCAAACTCGCTCCGTTGCAAACTTCGCTCAGACAGTGAGGCAGACGGCTCATAACGCAGATTTCTGGTGACTAAGAATATCTAAGACTCCTGCAAATGCACCCCAGACAAAATATTTTCCGCCCCGCTGGTAGCTGGTTTTAAGCTATGATGGATTGGATTGTTTGTATTATTTTATGGAATTACTATAAATAAAAGAAATGTCCTGCTTTAAAGGGATTCCAGTATATGCAGAAGTCGGGTGTTGTCTTCGGGGTGCATGATGCAGAAGCGGATGTATTCGCCGTCCAGGCATTCGAAGGAGGAGCAGTCACGGATCATGAGACCCTGACGGATGCAGGCGTCGAAGACGTCCCGGGAGGTCAGGCCGGGCTTCTGGATTTTCAGGAGGAGAAAGTTGCGTAGGCCGGGTAGGTTTTGTAAGTGGGGATATTCTCCAGTGCTTTGAGCAGGCGGGTGCGTTCTGAGAGAATGAGGTCTCGGGTCTGGCGGATGTAGTTTTTGTCCTTGAGCATCAGCTCGCCGGCCAGGGCTCCCAGACTGTTGAGGGACCATGGTACCTGTTTTTCTTTCATTTTTTTGAGAAATTCCAGGTTCCCGGTGATTCCGTAGCCAAGACGCATACCTGGGGCTGCGTAGAATTTTGATACGCCGCGCAGAATCATAAGGTTCGTGAATTCTCTGGTAAGGCTGACAGCAGTGATCTCATTGATATCCGGGGCAAATTCTACATAAGTTTCGTCGATCATCACGAAAATGTTCCGCTCATTGCAGAAGGAAACGATTCTGCGCAGGTCATTTATGCTAATTGCAGATGAGGTAGGATTATTTGGGTTGCAGAGGATGAGAAAATCGTATTTTCCATCCAGGGTGTGACAAAGATCATCTACATTGAGGACAAAGTTATCCTCTTCGCGCAGATGGTAATATTCCTGTGTACTTCCGGAGAAGGAGAGTTCCCTGGAGTATTCTGAATAGGTCGGACCCAGGATAAGGGTATGCTTTGGATTTCGTTCCTGTATCAGCAGTGCGATCAGTTCGCTGGAACCATTTCCGGGAAGGATGAATTCAGCAGGAATATTACAATATTCTGAAATTGTGCTGCGAAGTGAAGTATAATCTCTGTCTGGATAAGAAGACAGGATATCCAGCCGTCCTGCAAGCTGTTCCTTTACATGCTCGGAAAGCCCCAGCGGATTTACATTAGCCCCAAACTTCACAATTTCCTCCGGCTTAAGCTGATAGACCTCACATATTTTCTCAATATCACTCCCATGAAAAACCATTTTTGCTGTTGACATATAATATCCCTCATTTCTATATAAATAATCTATTTAAACTTAAAATTACCACATAGCAGATCGCAGATCTTTTCTGAACATTATTTTAACACTTATCACATCGTTCTGTAAACATCACTGTTTACATATTGCTATCCTGAAATATACAGGTCCCAATATCATTGCAGCAGGCATTTAACAGAAGGCAAGTCCCCACCCACTGCTTATTGCTTTTCGCAACCACCGCAGGGGATTTACTTGATCCGATTAAATAAGTCTCCTGCGGTGGTGCAGAAAGCAAGCAATTCGGCATGCTGTCGAAAATGGAATATATGTCAATTTGTCAGTACACAGCGAAGGAATGGGAAGGGATTTCGGGCGCATTTGAGGGTTCATAGTAATTCTTGGTATTTGGGAAGCTGCGTTATTCAAAAAATCTCACTGTCTGAGCGAAGCGAGTTTGAGATTTTTTTGAATGCTTTTAGCAGCTTCCCAAATGCCTTAGAATTACATGGTTCCGAAAC
>ENA-OQCX01000856-OQCX01000856.1-human-gut-metagenome-genome-assembly--contig:-NODE-856-length-15244-cov-2.039294_pt1 | contig 15244 bp, 19 predicted proteins | sample MGYA00242762_ERZ504587 | MGnify/ENA primary metagenome ERZ504587 (study PRJEB26092, sample SAMD00036337) | human gut metagenome | host: Homo sapiens | study: EMG produced TPA metagenomics assembly of... | reverse complement strand
GGATTTCATGAGAAGTACGGAAGCCGTCGAAGAAATTAACAAACGGTACACGAGCTTTGATAGTTGACAAGTGAGCAACACCGGAGAGGTCCATAACTTCCTGTACAGAACCTTCGGCCAGCATAGCAAAACCGGTCATACGGGTTGACATAACGTCTTGGTGGTCACCGAAGATACACAGAGCGTGAGAAGCCAGTGTACGAGCTGATACGTGGAATACGCAAGGCAGGAATTCACCGGCAATCTTGTACATGTTCGGGATCATCAGCAACAGACCTTGAGATGCAGTGTACGTTGAAGTCAACGCACCGGCTTGCAATGAACCGTGAACGGCTCCGGCAGCACCGGCTTCCGATTGCATTTCCTGTACCAATACTGTTTCGCCGAAGATGTTTTTACGACCTGCGGCAGCCCATTCGTCTACGTATTCAGCCATAGTAGAGACGGAGTGATGGGATAGATAGCAGCTACTTCAGAGAACATATACGAGATATGTGCTGCTGCCTGGTTACCATCACAAGTGATGAATTTTTTTGTTTAGTCATACAATTACTAATTATTAGGTAATAAAATTTATTCTCTATCTCTTAATATAAAAAGCCGAAAAGCCATAATGGGATCATATTTCCGTGTCCTAATTCCAATTTGTGTAGGGCATAATACACGTTTGGATTATTTTTGAACTTGCACCTTCTGCGCAAATACGGAAATGCAGTCCGTTGTCTACCATAAATGAAGTGCCTTTATCGCCTTTATATAGTTTATGGTCCTTATACAGGGTATTCATGAAAAATGTATCCAGAACATCCTGTTCTTCGACCTTTACCGGATAAATGGAGTACATCAGGTTGGTGTTGTGCATCATCAGTTGGAAGGTTTCTTGGGAAATTCCTCTCCCTTGGGATAAACCATATTGATAAGACGCGCATCTGCCAGATACTTAATGTAATTCATCACCGTGGCACGTGAAGTTTGAATCTCCGTGGCCAGCTGGCTGACGTTCGGAGCAACGGGTCCGTCCACAGCTAGCAAATATAGTAATTTTTTTATCTTTGAAAGATATTTCAGCTCAATTTGTTTGATAAGAAGTATATCTACTTCTATCATCATATTCATGGTTTTTAGCAGATTCTCCGAAAAGTTACGTTTTTCCAGAAAGAATGGGTAGAAACCGTGATGCAGATAGTCTTGAAAATAATCCAACGGCTTCACGTTGCGCAGGATGGTTTTCGCTATCTGTTCGTGATTCTCCAAAATTTCTTGTAAGGTATAGGCACGGAAACAATTACCGCTTTGCAGATTCAGGTATTCGCGGAATGAGAAACCTCTCAGGTAGTATACCTTGACAATGCCGCTCAGTTCTGGATTTTCTTCTTTCAGTCGCATCACGGATGATCCGGTGAATATAATCTTCAGAGTAGGAAACATTTCATAGCAAGCACGCAGGTCGTGGCTCCATTCGGGATACTTGAACACTTGGTCTATCAACAAAACTTTTCCTCCTCGTTTTACGAATTCTGCGGCAAACTCCACTAACGTATATTTAGAGAAGTAGAAGTTATTCATGTTGATGAACAGACATGAGTGATCCGTTCCGAACTTTTCTTTTGCATATTGCAGGAGGAAAGTCGTTTTCCCTACGCCACGAGTACCTTGATGCCGATCAGTCTGTCGTTCCAGTCTATTTCGTCCATCAAGTCCCGGCGAACAGGAGCATTTGTATGTTCCACCAGATAACTGTGTGTTCTGTAAAAGGTTTCCATGGTTGCTTTTTTATCGGTTGCAAATATAGCAATACTAATTCAAATTGCAAACTGGAGATAGCAAAATATTATTTTTTTTCAACTAAAAGACGAACAAGAGAAATGGTTTGTACTCTAAAACATTTATCTTTGTGTCCGGAAATGGAAGCGCTTTATTTATTCAATCCGGAAAATGATATGGCATTGGCTTGTGGTGATCCTTATTATATGGCACCTGCCAGTGCCCGGCGAATGGCGGCCGAGTTGTCCGTGTTGCCTGCATGGTATGCAGAACAGGGAGGAACTGTGTGGCTGGATTCTGCTCTGCGTATGAAAACAATGGAAAGACAATCTTTTTTGCCGCCTTCGGTCAATTGGACTTCAGAATTCCTCCCCATTTATAATAAGGTGATTCCTTGGGGATGGAATCCGTCTTTGGTGCGTCGTTTGCAGGAAGCTGGATTTCCTGATACAGCATATCCTTCAGTAGAGCGTATGAAGCGTATCCGTCAAATATCCGGACGTCAGACGGCTGTAAAAGTGTTACGACGCCTTTGTAGGCATATAGGTGGGAATATTCCCACATTGGGGGAGGCTTTTGTATTGTCATCAACAGAGGAAGTGAAGGCTTTTTGTATTGTCTCATCCTCGTGCTTTGTTAAAAGCTCCATGGTCTGGTAGTGGGAGAGGGATACAATATGTTTCAGGTAGTTTTACCATCTCTGGAAGGGTGGATTCGACACATACTTACCACTCAGCATGAGGTGATAGGAGAGCCTTTTTATGATAAGCTTTTGGATTTTGCCATGGAGTTTTTTGCAGACGAGTGGGGACAGGTACATTTTATAGGGTATTCTTTATTCGAAACAGACAAGAGAGGTGTTTATAAAGAAAACTTGTTGGCTGCGGATCGGGTTATTGAAGCAAGGATATCCACATATGTTTCTGCGGAAATCTTACATCAGGTTGGGAGGGCGTTACAGGTGGAATTGGCGGAAGTGATAAAAGGGAGTTACGAAGGCTATCTGGGGGTGGATATGATGATATGCCGTACCCAAAACGGCGGGTATGCCATTCATCCGTGTGTGGAAATAAATCTTCGTATGAATATGGGAGTGGTAGCACGTTTGATATATGATAACTATGTGTGTGATGGCGTGCAGGGACGGTATGTTATAGAATATTATGCAAAGCCGGTGAGGCATGGCATTCTCATCTTGCGCTTCAAGAAAAGCATCCTTTATATCTGGAAAATGGAAAAGTGAAGTCGGGTTATTTGTCACTTACACCGGTAGAGAACAATACGTCCTATCAGGCATATATCTTAATTTGATTTTCCGGATAAAGGAAAATCAAATTAAGAGGGGATGGTTACCATCCACCCCTAATGCTTTATACAATTTTACTAATGTAATTTGTTTGTCTCTTATTGCATTACTTAATCCTATTTGTGCATCGAAATAGCTACGTTGTGCATCCAATACATCCAAATAGCCTATTACTCCATTGATGTATTGCAATTGGGCCAGTTCCATTGTTGCTTTAGAGGAACGTTCCAGTTGCAGACGCGATTCGTAGATATCTTTTATCTTATTGAAGTCCACAATGGCATTGCGGGCCTCTTTGAATGCAGTCAGCACTGATTTTCATAGCTGTAGCATTCCTGTTCGTATGCGGCTTTCTTAGCCTTTAGGGTTGCTCTGTATTTTCCCATGGCGAAGAGAGGAGTGAGAAGATTGCCACTGATATAATGAATGGGTGATTTAAAGAAATCAGAGAATTCTTCACTTTCTACGCCATATTGTGCTGTGAGGCTGAGTCGTGGGAACATATTGGTATAGGCAATACCTACACTGGCATTGGCTGCTATTAATTTCTGTTCTGCTTCGCGTACATCGGGACGACGTTCCAACAGAGTGGAGGGTAGACCTACTGGTAATGTTTCAGGTAGTTTTACCTCTTCGGGCAGAATGGAACGCTGTATGCGGTGCGGGTATTCGCCTGCCAGGAATGCGATATCATTTTCTTTCAATGAAATTTTCCTTTCCAGTTCAGGAACTAAGGTTGCGGTACGTGCATACTCCACTTGTGCCTGTTGATAAGAAGTTTCTGAAGTCAGTCCTCCTTCAAAACGAAGCTTTGCCAGGCGTACTCCTTCTTTACGGGCATAGAGTGTTTGACGAACGATGTTCAGCTCATTGTCTAATGCGACCAATTCAAAATAGGCTTGTGCCACTTCGGACACAATACTCATTTTCAAGGCACGTTGCGCCTCGATGCTTCCCAGAAATTGTGCTATGCTTTTGTCTTTTGCCCAACGCAGGTTACCCCATAAGTCTAATTCCCAAGTCACGGTAAGTTTACCACCCTGTTCGGGGTCATTTTTATAGTTGTCACCACCATAATTACTTCCTTCTTTTTGGGCATAAGCGCTTCCGTTCAGTTGGGGGAAAAGGTTGGCAAAGTCTATGCGCTTCATTGCGGCAAGTTCTTTTACACGTGCCGCAGCTATTTTCATGTCTTTGTTGTTATCCAACGTCTTTTCTATCAGGCTTTGCAAGGTTGTGTCCGTATAGATTTCCCACCATTGCATATCGGCTATAGATAATGTATCCTGTTGTCGTAATGTATCTAATTGTTGGGGAAGATGTAAGTCGGGACGTGTGTAGTGCTTACCTAATTGGCAAGAAGTCAGCAAAGTCATTCCTGATACGGCTATATATAATAATGTATGTTTCATCATTTCTTTCATCTTTTTATATCCTTATTTTTGTTTCATCTTCGCTTTCATCTTGTATATCAGTACAAAGAAGAAAGGTACTAACAAAATTCCCACAGTTACAGCAAAGATCATTCCGAAGAATACACCTGTACCAATAGCCTGACGGCTGGCTGAACCTGGCCCGCTGGCAATGACCATAGGTAACATACCTAAGATGAATGCCAATGAAGTCATCAAAATAGGTCGGAAACGGAGCTGTGAAGCATGAAGTGCAGCTTGTACTACATCTACTCCTTTGTCTACTTGTTCTTTGGCAAACTCTACAATAAGAATTGCATTTTTGGCGGCTAGTCCTACCAACATCACCAATCCGATCTGGAAATAGACATCATTCTCCAGTCCACAGCCCCATACACCTAGATAAGCACCTAATGCGGCTACAGGCAAAGAGAGTAATACTGCAACCGGTACCATCCAGCTTTCGTATAAGGCAGCAAGGAACAAAAATACGAACATGAACACTAATGCCAGCACCATGCCGGTCTGTCCACCTGCCTGTTTTTCCTGGAAGGATAGTCCGCTCCATTCTACACCGATATTTTCCGGTAGGTGTTCGCGGGCTATTTGTTCGATAATTTCCATAGCCTGTCCTGAACTGTAACCGTCTGCGGCCTCACCGAGAATCACAGAACTGTTGAACATATTAAAACGTTTGATGCTGCCCGGACCAGTGGTATACGAAGTGGTACCAGCGAGGTGAGCGGTATCATGGCATTGTCTGTACCCCGTACAAAAAACAGGTTGATATTCTCCTTATGTTCCGGTAGGGTGCTTCTGCTTGAATATATACACGGTAGATGCGGTTAAACATATTGAAATCGTTTACATATACCGAACCTGTATAAGCTTTCATAGTCGAGAATACATCGGCTAAAGGTACTCCTGAGAATTTTACTTTGTCACGGTCTACATCAAAATAAAGTTGGGGGATATCCGCTTGTAAAGCCGAAGATAAACCTGATAATTCCTTACGTTTTGATGCATAATACATCAATGTATCCGTAGCTTGTACCAAATTTTCGAAAGTGGCATCTCCACGTGCTTCCAATTGCATTTCGAACCCGCCCGAACTGCCCAATCCCGGAATAACGGGAGGGGTGGAAAGATATACCTTGCATTCGGGGTATTGTGACATGTCTTTTTTTACCTGTGCCATAATATTGTCAATAGTTTGCGAGTCACGTTCCTCCCAAGGTTTTAAGATGACAGTCAGTTCACTTCGTGCCTGACTGGTTCCTACACGCGGACTGCTTCCCGCCACGCTTTGCACATATTCCACTGCCGGATTTTTCATCAGGTATTCCACAGCACGTTCTGTTACGATACGTGTACGTTCCAACGTTGCACCTTCGGGTAGCTCCAACTCTATTTTAAAATACCCTTGGTCTTCGATGGGGAGGAAGCTGGTGGGAATAATGCGATGGATTAACAGGATGGCGATCAATACCATGCCGAATGTGCTCAGTACCCGACGCGGGTGTTTCACAATGTGTTTGATAAGCCTACATATTTATGATTGCCGATAGCCAGCCACTCATTGATACGGCGGAATACGATATTCTTTTTCTTGTTCGGATCTTCCGGTTTCAGGATAAGCGAACACATGACTGGACTCAATGTCAAAGCTACTACCGTAGACAGCAATACGGATACTACGATGGTTACCGTAAACTGGCGATAAAGTTGTCCGGTAATTCCACCTAGAAAACTTACGGGAACAAATACTGCTGCCAGTACCAAAGAAGTGGCGATAATGGCTCCTGTAAGTCCTTCCATAGCTTTCTTGGTAGCTTGGTAGGGAGATAGTTTCTCCTCTTCCATGATACGCTCCACATTCTCTACTACCACGATAGCATCGTCCACCACAATACCGATGGCAAGTACCAACCCCAACAGGGTCAGGATATTAAGCGAGAATCCGAAAATCAACATGAATCCGAAGTTCCAATCAGTGAGATAGGTACGGCAACTAGTGGGATAACTGTTGCACGCCAGCTTTGGAGTGAAAGGTATACTACGATAATAACCAGTATCAGGGCTTCAAACAGTGTTTTGTACACTTCATGAATAGATTCCGAAATATATGTGGTCATATCGAAAGGTATCTCGTAACTCATTCCTTCGGGGAAATTCTTGCTGATTTCCTCCATAGCTTCTTTCACGCTTTTTGCTACTTCCATAGCGTTGGCTCCCGGTAACATATAGATGGCCAATACCGCTGCATTTTCTTTGTTAATGGCACTCTCGGTATTGTATGATTGTGCTTCGAGTGAGATGCGGGCCACATCACGTAAACGGATGATGGAACCATCGGCATTGGCACGGACTACGATTTCCTCAAACTGGCTTACAGTAGATAGACGTCCCTGAGTAGTGATGGGAATGGTTACGTCTAATCCTTGTACGGGTTGTTGTCCCAGTACACCGGCTGCTGATTCCCGATTTTGGTCTTTCAGTGCATTCTGCAGATCGGCTACGGTCAGACCGAAATTGGCCAGTTTGTCGGGCTGTACCCAAATTTGCATGGCGTAATATCGGCTTCCGATGTTTGAAACACGTCCTACGCCAGGGATACGGCGGATTAGGTCCAGTACATTCAGAGTAGCAAAGTTGCTAAGGTATATTTCATCGAATTTCGGGTCGTAGAGGTAAGGCATAGGGTTAGCAATTGACTGGCAGCCTGTTTCTCTACCGAAATACCATTTTGTATAACTTCTGCTGGAAGACGTGATTCTGCTAACTTGATACGGTTCTGTATTTCTACTGCCGCCAGATCGGGATCTGCCGAGATATCAAAAGTGACGGTGGCTGAAAAACCTCCCGAATTGGAACTGTTTGATTCCATGTAAAGCATTCCTGGAGTACCGTTCAATTCCTGTTCTATAGGAGTGGCTACTGCTTGTGATACTGTCAGGGCACTGGCACCCGGATAGGATGCGCTGATTTTCACTACCGGCGGGGTAATCTGCGGATATTGGTCAATGGGTAGCATCGTGAGACCGATGATACCGACAATGACTATTAATATGGAGATGACAGCTGAAAATACCGGTCTGTCTATAAAGAAACTAACTTTCATAATGTCTATTGTTTTTTTGAATGCGTAAATTTTCCTCCATAGGGGAATTCGTATTCGGGAGTGAAATTATCCGATCGTATCTTTTTCCTCCGTTTTTTTGTCTTCTACAGCAGGACTTACTTTTACTTTCATGCCTGGATTCAGCTTGTGGTATCCTTCTATAACAATGTCTTCTCCGGGAGCCAAGCCTCTTTCCACCACTACTTGATTCTGGAATTCAGGTCCTAATTCAATGAAACGTCTCTCTACTGTAGAATCTTTGCGCATTACATAAATATAGGCACCGCCTTTTTCTATGATAACGGACTTTAACGGAACTACCGTAGCTTTTTCTCTGACATCCAATAATAGTTTTACTTTGGTGAACTGTCCAGGAAGTAATATCCGTTCTGGATTCGGCATTTCGGCACGTACGGAGAATGTACCTGTGCGTGGATCAACTTGCGGTTCGGCAAAGTCTACCAGTCCTTTGTATGGATAAATAGTATTGTCTGCTAGAGTAATGGAAACATTGGGTTGCCAAGAGCGGTAGAGTCTTTTTGACCTAAGTTCACATTACGTTCTTTGCTTTTCAGATAGTCTAGAGCTGTCATGCTGAAATCCACTAATACAGTATCACTTTTTACTACGGTGGCAAGCAGTGATTTGCCACTTGGACCTACCAATGTCCCTAAATCCACGTGACGTTCACTGATATGTCCTGCTAACGGAGAACGAACTATCGTATAACCTAGTTCCAATTCTGCTTGATCAAGGTCGGCACTACTCATAGCTACCGAGGCTTCTGCTGTTTCATATGCAGCAGTAGCATTGTCCAAGTCCAACTGGCTGGCAGCATTTTGTTCATATAGCGGACGGATACGTCTAAATCGCGTTTTGCTTTTTGTGCCTGTGCTTCATCTTTTTTCAATTGGGCACGCGCTTTGTCAGCTTTGGCTCGATATTGATCTTGATTGATAACAAACAGCACTTGATTCTTAGTGACATATGTACCTTCTGCGAAAAGCATTTGTTCTAAATATCCCTCTACTCGGGCACGTACTTCAACGAATTGCTGTGCACGTACGCGTCCTACATATTCACCATATATTTCCACATCGTCTTGCGTTGCCGGTGCTATGGCAACTACTGGAAGTTCCGGCATCTTTGCCGGTCGATGGGAAACAATCAGGTAAATCCCGATAACTAGTCCAATACCTATTACTACAAGCGCTGTTCTTTTCTTTTTTAGCGCAATTTCTTTGTGTGTAAAAAAATAGTTTCATACTTTAGTTTTGTTATTGTTTAAGATGCCGTCAGTAGGAATACAAGCAGCGTGCCAAACTACTGTAAATAGCCTTTCCTTTTCATAATCAGTGTTTTATTACTGCCTTTTGTTGATAGGGAAAGTGTGGAAAACAGGCAACAGCTGTAGAATAATTCCACAGTAGGCGAATTAAATTTAGTAGAGGATTATCGATTTGGATGCAAAAATAGTAAAATAGTGGGTAATTTTAAAATATTTATTCATTATTCATTATGATGAGGACGATGTTGTAGTGTTAGCAGATATGTATGTAATTTAAATTTTGCTTGAGATCGTCATATCTGCAACCTTGTTGTTTTGAAATACGCTCCCTTTCATTTTGAAAAGGGTAGTGTTTCCCTTTTTTATGACTTCATATAATATCTGTTTGTTTATCAATTAGTTTATAATGTTGTTTTTTCATTTTGGCATAGTATTCGCTATATACTTGTCAAATATAAAAAGTATAAAAAGATGGGAGAATTTTATAATCCAGATAAATTATATAAAGGTGGAAGCCGGAATAATAGCTTGATAAATAAAAAAATGATATTCCGTGTATTGGGGGTATTACTTTTTATTGAATCTGCTATGTTCCTGCTTTGTGCGGCTGTTTCCTTATGTTACGGTGAGCAAGATTATCAATATTTTCTATATACCATTCTTTTGAATACATTGGTCGGTGGAGTTTTGCTAATTTGTAGTAGAGGTGCTGAGAATCGGCTGACACGACGAGATGGGTACTGTATTGTAACTTTTACTTGGTTTTTGTTTACGTTGTTTGGAATGTTGCCTTTTTATTTTAGTGGAGGAATCCCTTCGGTGACGGATGCCTTTTTTGAAACCATGTCGGGTTTTACTACTACAGGAGCTACTATATTGGATAATATAGAATCTCTTTCACATGGTCTGTTATTTTGGCGTAGCTTGACACAATGGATAGGTGGCTTGGGTATTGTCTTTTTTACTATTGCTGTGCTTCCTATTTTCGGGGGAGGAACTATACAACTTTTTTCAGCTGAGGCTATCGGAGTGACGCACGACAAAACACATCCCCGGATTGATGTGATGGCTAAGTGGCTGTGGATGATATATGCTATTCTTACAATTGCAGAAACTGTGCTGCTGATGATAGGAGGAATGAGTTTTTTTGATGCGGTATGTCATTCATTCTCTACAACGGCTACAGGTGGTTATTCTACCAAACAAGCTAGTGTAGCTTATTGGAACTCTCCGTTTATAGAATATGTAATAGCGATATTTATGATCCTTTCGGGTATTAATTTCTCTCTCTATTTTATGTGTCTGAAAGGGAAAGGCAAGCGTTTATTTCAGGATGATGAATTCCGTTGGTTTATGAAATCAGTGAGTATTCTGACACTTGTTATTACGTTTGCCTTAGTTTTCAGAATCATTATGATTGGGAAAAGGCATTCCGCAGGCTCTGTTTCAAGTGGCTACGGTGCATACGTCATGCGGCTTTGCAACGGATGATTATAACTTGTGGCCATCTTTTACATGGATGCTTCTTATTTTTGCTATGTTGTCAGGTGGATGTACGGGGTCTACTAGTGGGGGAATCAAAAATATGCGCCTTATGATTCTGGCGCGTAATATCAAAAATGAATTCAAACGGATGCTGCATCTAGGGCTGTATTGCCTGTTCGTGTGAACCGTCAGGTTATATCGCCTTCCATCATTGCTTCAGTGAATACATTCTTTGTATTTTATTTGTTCTGTATTTTGGCCGGATGGATACTGCTGATGTTTTTCGGGGTGGGGATAATTGAAGCGATGAGTACAGTAATTTCTAGCTTAGGCAATGTGGGACCGGGGCTAGGAGCATTCGGTCCTGCTTTTTCATGGGCGGCGTTGCCTGATGCTGCTAAATGGATATTGTCGTTCCTGATGTTGATAGGACGTTTGGAATTGTTTGCTGTGTTGTTGCTTTTTTATTCAGGATTTTGGGAAAGACGATAGTTCTCCGGGAAAAATTGATATGTATCATTTAATTAATGGGTATTCATTGAAATGAAGTTCTAGAAATATGTATTTTTACAAAGGATGATATATATTTGTGCTCGGATTTACAATACATTCATGTTATGGCAACTTCGAGAGAGATGACTTCGGGACGTCCGTTCCCTTTGATATTGAATTTTGCTTTTCCTTTATTGCTGGGTAATTTACTTCAGCAGACTTATTCCTTGATGGATGCTGCTATTGTGGGTAAGTTTCTTGGAATTAATGCTTTGGCTTCTGTAGGAGCTAGCACTTCGGTGGTGTTTTTGATATTAGGCTTTTGCAATGGCTGTTGTGGTGGCTTCGGTATTCCTGTCGCACAGAAGTTTGGAGCAAGGGATTATGGTATGATGCGGCGTTTTTGTGGCAGTTAGTTTACAATTGGCAGCGGTGATGTCTGTAGTAATTGCTATTGTAACTAGTATGTTTTGTTCGGATATTCTTCAGATGATGCAGACTCCGGAGAATATTCTTGAGGATGCTTATCTTTATTTGCTGATTACTTTTATCGGGGTGCCCTGTACCTTTTTCTATAATTTGCTTTCAAGTATTATTCGTGCATTGGGTGATAGCAAAACTCCGTTTTGGTTTTTGCTTTTTTCTACGATATTGAATATTTTGCTTGATCTCTTTTGTATTTTGATACTTGATTGGGGAGTGGCGGGAGCAGCTGTGGCTACGGTATTCTCACAAGGGGTTTCGGCTGTATTGTGTTATTTGTATATGATGCGTCATTTTGAGATTCTGAAGGGGACTCCGACAGAGCATAAATTTCGAGGAGCGTTGGCAAAGACTTTACTGTATATCGGTGTGCCGATGGGATTGCAGTTCTCTATTACTGCTATTGGTAGTATTATGTTGCAAAGTGCGAATAATGCATTGGGTACTGCTTGTGTGGCTGCTTTTACGGCTGCTATGCGTATTAAGATGTTTTGTATGTGTCCGCTTGAGAGTCTGGGTATAGCTATGGCTACTTATAGTGGACAGAATTACGGTGCGGGAAAACCGAAGCGTATCTGGCTGGGAATCAAGGCGAGTGTGTTAATGATGGTTATTTATTGTGGTTTTATGTTTGTAGTCTTGATGTTGGGAGCACGTACTTTTGCCTTGTTATTTGTTGACCCAGCAGAATGGGAGATATTGAAAGATACGGAATTGTTTTTGCATATTTCCGTTTCTTTCTTTCCGGTTTTGGGCTTACTTTGTATCTTGCGTTATTCCATTCAGGGGGTGGGCTTTACCAATTTGGCTATGTTGTCGGGGGTATCCGAAATGATTGCCCGTATAATGGTCAGTCTTTATGCAGTACCAATATTGGGCTATTTAGCTGTTTGTTTTGGTGACCCTACGGCATGGATATTTGCAGTTATTTTTCTGATTCCCGCATTTATATATGTGTATGGAAGAATAAAACGGATGTCTACTTCAGGAATGGTAAAATACTAATTTGGTGTGTGAGGTGCTGAAAAAAACTTTCAGCACCTCACAGATAAATTTTCTGAGCAAAAACTATTAGAAATTACTTTTCTTTTCTACAAAAATTATTTCTTTTGTTACAGGGTGAACAAACTCTAGACTTCAGCATGTAAATAAAGTCTGTCTGCTTTTTGTCCGTAGAGTTCATCTCCTCGTATAGGACAATGTAATCCTTCCGGATGGGCGGCATGTAACTCTTAATTGGTGTGTCCGTCCTGTCAATGGATAAAAGGCAATAAGTGTGTTTCCTTCTTGTTCGTTTAAAACCTGATATTGTGTGATAGCGGTTTTTCCATGTTCATGGTCTACTACTTGTCTGGGTCTGTCAAGAGGATCCATACGGAGGGGGAGTATTATGGTTCCTTCTTTAGAAGAAATCTTGCCATCCAATAAGGCAATATATTCGTTTCTTTATCATTCTATTCTTGAATTGTGCTTGCAGGTGCTGATGTACTTCTTTGTTTTTGGCTATTAATAACACACCGGAAGTAGCCATATCCAATCGGTGGACTATCAGAGGACCTGTGGCATCTGGATAAAGTATTTTTATATGTTGATAGACAGAGTCTATTTCTCCTTTCCTGGAACCGAGAGCATTCCTGCTGGTTTGTTGATTACGACTAGGTAATTATCTTCATATACTATCTCTAATGGCATTTCATGATAATGTTTTTTTAACAAGGGATTTTCTTCCACTTCCAGTCCCTGTAACATATGTCCCAGGATAGGTCCGCATTTTCCTTTACATGCAGGATAGTAGTATCCATGATGTCTTATTTCTGCTTTTGGAGAATCTCCCCACCAGAATTCTGCCATAGCAATAGGTTTTAATTGATGCTTATAGGCATATTGGAGTAATTTGGGAGCTGCACATTCACCGGCTCCGGCAGGAGGAAATTTTTGTATAGTTTGTGCAAAAATACGACATAAATCTTTTGTTTCTCCATGGGCGTTTAGTATCTGAAACTGCTCAAACAGCTTTCTTTGTAAAGTGGCAGAACGTTTTTTCCTTTCTATCTTCATCGTTTCTATTTTTGTGATGAAAGTATCGGCTTCTGCTTGTAGTGAAGCGATTTTTTCTTTCCATATTTTTTCCATGCGTTTTAATTCAGCTTTTTGAAACTGGCTTTCACGTATCATTGCAGCTAACTCCTTTGCGTCGGGAATTCCTGTCTTTGCGTCCGGATTTCTCTGTTTTTTTTGGCGGATTTGAAAAACTCTTTAGCTTCAGTCAATTCCTGCTGGGATTGTATTTTTTCTTTTTCAATTTGTCGGAGTAGATCTATGTAACGAGGGTCGTTCTGTGTCTTTTTAATGCATACATTGATGGCGGATATACGTTTTTCCTCTATTTTGAAGAATCCCTGTGGTTGTAACAAATCATAAATTGGCGGGACGAAGAAGGATGACAGTTTTTACCAGCCAATGTTCCTGAAAATGCAGCCAAATAACCTATTTTATTCTCGGGTGTTTGTACAATTAGGACACCAAACATTTTTCCTTGTTGCAATTCTTTTTGCCATTGGGATTGACTTGTCAGATAGGCTTGTACTTCTTTAGTCGCTATTATGCAAAGTGGATGAGGGGTATAGTGAAAAGGATAAGTGAACTTATCGGGTAACTTTATAGTGGCAATGGAATTCTTAAAAAAATGTATCATAGTTCGTTTAATATAGTTGCTAATGATTTGTTTTTCTTGTGAGGTCACTATGCGGACAACTCGGAATGAATGATAAAGTTTTTGTTTAATTCCTGTAATACTTCAGTTGACTGCTTTTCAGTCTGTAAGGGGAATATAGAGATACGATTTAAAGTTAGGATAATATCGCGTTGAGATTTGCGAAGTTCTATTATTTTTATAAGCGTTTCTTTCTCTCTTTTTACCATATAATTCACTTCTATTTTGTTCGTGTCTACATTGTTTCCTATTTTGAAATCGCTAGTTGTTTTTATGACGGTTATTTGTTCTTTGTAATCAGATGCCGCAATATGATTTTTTTTCTGTCTAATTTTATTTCCATAGCTACACTTTTATTTTGCGATTTTATATTCTTGGGCAAAGATAGGCATTTTCTTTCCAATAATCTTTTTATGTTGTGCAAATTCACTACAGATGCTATTCAACTGTTTTTTTTCGTATTTTTGCCGCAAATTTATAAGAAAATTGGATGTTAATTTGTTGTTTTGGATAAAAAGAGAAAATAGATATGAGAAAATTGTTGTGTCCGCAATGCAAAATTGCAGGGTTATACGTTAAAAATGAGAAGAAAGAAAGGTTGTTAGTTTATGTATCGGATGAAGGGGAAGTGGTACCGAGAAATTTGGAAGAGAATATGGAAGGGTTTGATTTAACTATTGTTTATTGTTTGGGGTGTTCATGGAGTGGCTCTCCAAAAAACTGGTGAAGAGGTAGGTATGAAAGGAAAACTTAAAATCTCATTTATTGGTGATAGACGTGTTCGATAAATTGTTGTTGAATGATAAATTGAACCCTAATTTGCCCATTGATGATTTGCACTTGAATGGGGCTGGATATCGGATATTAGTTTATACTTTGAGAGTGTTTTATGTTAGTAGGGATGAATGAAAATAATTGTTGAATTTAAATATAGGAATAGCGATGAATATTTTATTGGTGAGTAATAGTGACATATGTCGTAGTCGTATGGCACAGAAGATATTATCTTCTTTTGGACATGGGACAAAGATATTTACTTCTGGAGTTCTGCCGGGAAGAGTGGTACCATCTTCAGTGGTAGGGGTGATGGAACAGAATGGATACGATTGCTCTCGTAAGAAAGCTAGTGATGTGGATATATATTGCCATCAACCATGGGACTATGTGATTACTCTTTGTG
>ENA-OQCX01000855-OQCX01000855.1-human-gut-metagenome-genome-assembly--contig:-NODE-855-length-15246-cov-2.117799_pt1 | contig 15246 bp, 18 predicted proteins | sample MGYA00242762_ERZ504587 | MGnify/ENA primary metagenome ERZ504587 (study PRJEB26092, sample SAMD00036337) | human gut metagenome | host: Homo sapiens | study: EMG produced TPA metagenomics assembly of... | reverse complement strand
TGTTCTGTGAATATGCACCAAAAGAAGCAAAGATCACAACCATCGAAAAGTATGAAAGCGGATTCCGGTTGCAAAAGCAAATTTCCGGAAAGCAGGAAAAGAAGAACAGATTCTTTTCCTGGAAGGTGATGCCACAGAGATTCTGGCAAAACTGGAAGGAACTTATGATTTTATCTTTATGGATGCCGCAAAAGGACAGTATATTCATTTTTTGCCGGATGTGATGCGTCTGCTGAAAGTCGGCGGGGTTCTGGTTTCGGATAATGTCCTGCAGGATGGAGATATCATAGAGTCCCATTATGCGGTAGAACGAAGGAACCGGACGATATACAAACGTATGAGGGAGTACCTGTATGAACTGAAACATGACGAAAGGCTGATGACCAGCATTGTACCGATCGGTGACGGGGCAACGCTCAGCGTGAAAATAAAGGAATAATATGGGAGGACGAACGATGAGAAAACCGGAATTACTGGTACCGGCAAGCAGTCTGGAGGTATTAAAGACGGCGGTAATCTTTGGAGCAGATGCTGTTTATATCGGCGGAGAAGCATTTGGACTGCGTGCAAAAGCCAAAAATTTTTCCATGGAAGATATGAAAGAGGGCATTGCCTTTGCACATAAACATGGTGTAAAAGTCTATATAACAGCAAATATCCTGGCGCATAACCGGGATCTGGAAGGTGTGGAAGAATATTTTAAGGAATTAAAAGAAATAAAGCCGGATGCACTGATCATCGCAGATCCGGGTGTATTTGAGATTGCAAAACGCATCTGTCCTGAGATCGAGCGTCATGTCAGTACACAGGCAAACAATACGAACTATGCAACCTATCGCTTCTGGCATGCACTGGGGGCGAAACGTGTAGTTTCTGCCAGAGAGCTTTCCATGCAGGAGATCAAAGAGATCCGGGCAAACATTCCGGATGATCTGGAGATTGAGACTTTTGTACATGGGGCGATGTGTATCTCTTATTCCGGCCGATGCTGCTCAGCAGTTATTTTACGGGCAGAGATGCCAACCGGGGAGCCTGTACCCATCCATGTCGCTGGAAATATGCAGTGGTAGAGGAAAAACGTCCGGGTGAGTATCTGCCAGTCTATGAAAATGAGAGAGGAACTTATATTTTTAATTCCAAAGATCTCTGCATGATCGAACATATTCCAGATCTTCTGGATGCCGGAATTGACAGCTTCAAGATCGAAGGAAGGATGAAAACAGCGCTCTATGTGGCGACGGTTGCCAGAACTTACCGCAAAGCGATCGATGACTACCGAAAAGATCCAAAGCTGTATGAGGAGCATATGCCATGGTATCGTACCCAGATTGCAAGCTGTACCTACCGTCAGTTTACAACCGGTTTCTTCTATGGCAGACCGGATGAAAACACACAGATATATGATAATAATACTTATGTAAAAGAATATACGTATCTTGGTATCGTCGGTGAAATCGATGCAGACGGACGCTGCCGTATCGAACAGAGAAATAAATTCAGTATCGGTGAACAGATAGAGATCATGAAGCCGGACGGAGGGAATATCGAAGTAACCGTAAAGCGGATCCTGAATGAAGATGGAGAAGAACAGGAGAGCGCACCGCACTCCAAACAGATCCTGTATGTGGAACTGGAAGGCGGAAAGGCAGAAGCCTACGATATCTTAAGAAGAAAAGAGCCGGAAGACTGATATAACAGGATCAGTAAGCCGATCAGATAAAAAAGAAAACAGCAGTTAAAAATGCGAGCCCATGACGGACTCGCATTTTTGAATCATATTTTACTTCAGTTTCAGGTTTTTGTTCATACCGCTCTTTATCAGTTTCTTTTTAAAGGCAGCCACTTTTTTCTTGTTCTTTTTCAGGTTTTTAGGAACTTTCACGGTCATCTTGGAAGCAGTCTTTTTAAAGGCTCCGGATTTGACCGTTTTTACGGAGGTTCCCTTGAACGTTACTTTTGCAAGTTTGCGGCATCCATAGAAGCTGTTTTTCTGGATCGTGGTAACGTTCTTTCCGATGGTAACGGATTTCAGCTTCCTGCAGTTCTTGAAAGCATTTGCCTGGATCTGCGTTACCTTCAGAGTGATTCCGGTGCTGCTGTCTTTTATCGTTCCAGGAATCGTAAGATTTGTCTGTTTTGTGTTTGTTGTTTTTACAAAAGCAACCGTCTTTACAGCAGTATCCAGAACTTTGTACTGATTTTTACCAACCGAGATCACATCGCCTTTTTTCCGTGTTGTAAAAGAACCCTCTGGTATTACAGAAGTAGAAGGTGTTTCTGGCTTGGCAGAAGGTGTTCCTGGATTGGTGGACGGAGTTCCTGGATTGGTAGACGGAGTTCCTGACTCATCCGGGATCGACGGTACATTTTTCAGAATTACGGAATAAGTTCTGGTAGTCTTTCCATCTTCGGATACGGAGATGATCTTGATCTCGCGGTTGCTTACCGGGATAACGGTAACCGCAGCATTTTCCGGATTGGTAAAGCTTAATCCGTCAAAAGAACTCTCATCGATTTCATAACGGTCATCGCTTCCGAGAGTAAGATTTGTATTGCCGATCTTGATACCGGAAAGCTCTGCACTTGTATTTGTACGGTAAGTAGTGGTAGGAGTCATAACTTCTACTTCATTCAGACCAATAAAGCCAGTGTAGCGGAACGTGATGCGGATTGCGATCGGATTGATGGTTTCCGCAAATTTGTAGGTGTAACCTTTCGTCCATTTATGCAGGGAAGAGTCGTTGATCTCTTCTGGTTCTCCTGCCGGTTTGATCTCCTGCCAGCCATTGGAAACAATCTCTCCATTTTCATAACCACTGTTCAGGGTATATTCAAATTTTACCTTTGTCGGTAATTTGGACTGAGCATGGTCATTTGGCTGATAGAAATAGAACAGGTTGATCTGGTTGGTAGCGATCGCAGTAGCCCAGTCCATGGTGATCACGGCATCTTCATGTGTGGGGTCATCTTTTTTATTCCAGGTACTCCAGCGGGAATCACCGTATCCATTGTCGGAACGGTTTCCATCCTTAATAGCGGCCAGCGTGTCACTGTAAGGACCATTGTCCGTCAGATGCAGGGCGGCAGTTGCTACGTTGTCGTATTTGACGATCACCGGTTCTGCGACACGTACGCTTGCAGTGATCGGGTAGGTCTCACCAAAAGCAGAAACCTTGCCGTTGATGGTTACAATGTCACCAATGTTTTTGAAAGTATCTGCGGTGACACCGTTCATATCCCAGGTGATCTCGCGTGCTTCAAAAGCAGTTCCGTCTGCGTAGTAAGTCATGGCAGTTTTTGGAAGTTCCGGAATGGTATTTGGTTTTGTGATGCAGGAATAGTTTTCTGCAACTTTGATCTTGCCGTAAATATGTGCGGTTATGTAAACATCTACGGTTTCTGTTCCGTCTGTGAAGGAACCTTCAATACGGAAAGAACCTGCTGTTTTCAAAGCTGCTTTGTCATAGGTGCCCCATGTGATATTGTAGGTTTTTGTTGTTCCGTCTGCATAAGAAGCAGTCACACTTGCAGGAAGCTCAATGTCAGAAGATCCGACCGGTGCATACAGATGTTTTGTCATACGATAGCTTGTCATGGAAGTGTTGCTGCCATCCGAAGCACTGACGGTTGTTACGGTAGCTTCACCGCCGGTCAGACTGTCGGATTCTGCTTTTACGGTAAAGTTTCCGGCTTTGTTTGTAGAACGTACGATCACCAGAGCTTTTCCGGCATAGGCATTGATGTTTGCGGAAGTGGTGCTGGTGAGCACAGAAGCCTGCTGATATTTGTTAACGGTTGCCTGATCACCATTATCGACACCGACGATCTCGCCGTCACCGGTAAGGGTAAAGCGGATATTGTTGGTGGCTGTAGTATCCAGGTTTCCGTTTGCATCGGTAACATCTACAGAGATATAAGACAGGCTGCTGCCATCTGCAGTGATGCTCTCTTTGTCTTTGCTTACCACAAGTTTTGCAGGTGCATCCGGTGTGGAAACAGAAGCAGTTCCTTCAAAGTCCGTGATCTCTTTTCCGGATTCATCGTAAGCTTTTGCAGAGATCGTTCCCTTTTCGTAGGCTACGTTGAATACACTGTACAGAGATGTGGAATTTGTTCCGGACTGAGTTGTACATACGCTGCTGTCATCGGACTGTGTTGTGTAGGTATAATATTTATGACCTGCTGCGGTTTTGTTGACTTTACGTGTTGCAGTACCGACTTTTTTGCCATTGCGGTAAAGTTCTACTTTTGCGGCATTGGAGTAAACCCATACCGGAGTCTTGCCGTTACTGTTGAACATATTGTCGCTGTCCCATGCAGTTACAAGATGAAGCGTGGTGTCATCCTGTTTCCACTGGCTGCGGTACAGATAATAAGTATCTTTCGGGAAGCCGGTTGTCTCAACGATACCGAAATAGCTGCTGTTTGGATATGGATTTCCATTTGATTTTGAACCGCTGTTAATACCATTCCATGGAGTCGCTCACCGATGTAGTCAAATCCGGTCCATACACATTCACCGGCAACGGCATCTTTTGTCACAGTATCCCAGATAGAATCGTGAGCCGTTTTTCCCCAGCCTACTTTAGAAGTATCATAGGAAGTCAGATGGTACTTGCCGTCAACATTCTGATTGCCGTTGGCAGAAACATAAATACCGCGGCTGTTAGTAGCTGAAGAAGTCTCACTTGCCAGGATGACTCCGCCGTTATGGGATGCCAGATTGTTAAGCTCGCTGCTGCTTGCGTAGTTGTAACCGGCAATACCGCCGCTTACAACGACTTTAGCCATGGCACCAGCGATATTTCCGGTAGTTGTTCTGCGGTTGCTTCCGAGAGTCGCCGGATGCTGCGTATCTACTTCTTTGATCCAATTGATCAGGTTCTCGGCGATGGTCGGATAGTTTGCAGTACTTCCGGAACATCCCTCGTCAATCTCATTGCCAAGAGACCAGAGGATCACAGAAGGATCGTTGCGGTCACGTTTTACCATGGATTTGATGGCAAATTCTGCCCAGGTCATGGAAGTGTCACCGTCCAGGATCTCATTGTCACCGGTCAGTTTCCTGTTAAAGTAAACGGAGAAATCGTTGCTGTTTCCGTTCTTTGCAAGTTCCCATCCGTCAAAAGCTTCTTCGATCACAAGGATACCAAGTTCATCGCAGATATCGATGAAATCTTCGTCATACGGATTGTGTGTGGCACGGATCAGGTTCACGCCCATATCTTTCAGAATGGAAATCTGGCGATACATGGCATCGTAGTAGGCAGCAGAGCGAGAGCTCCCTGATCGTGATGCATGCACACACCGTTCAGTTTTACATTTTTACCATTTAAAGAAAATCCTGTGTTTTTTGTAAATTTATACCAGCGGAAGCCAAATGAGGTATCATAAGTATCGATCACATTGCCGCCGGAAAGGATCTCTGTGCGTACATAGTACTGCGTCGGATCATCCAAAGACCAGAGGGTCGGATTGGTGACAACGTTGTTTGTAGAAGCTTCCACAGAAGAACCGGCTTCAACCGTCAGAGTAGTTTCGGCAGATTCTGAAACTTTCTGGCCTTTTTTGTCGTAAACGGTATTGCGGACAGTGATGTTTGCAGAAGAGGTTCCACTGTTTGTGACATTTACTTTTGCAGAAACCGTTCCGGTACCATTTTCGATATCCGGAGTGGTTATCTGTGTACCGTTCGGACTTACATGAACCTGATCTGTAACGATCAGTTTTACATCACGGTAGATACCGCTTCCGGAATACCAGCGGCTGGAAGGGATCTTGTTTACTGCTTTGACAGCGATCACATTTTCGGTGAGACCATCGCATACAAGATATTTACTGATATCAAAAGAAAAAGAAGTATAACCGTAGTGGTTTTCTCCTGCTTTCTTTCCATTGACATAAACATAGGCATTCTGATAAACACCGTCAAAGCTCAGGATGACAGATTTTCCATTGCAGCCGGAAGGTACGGTGAAGCTCTTACGATACCATCCCGTTCCGCCCGGCAGAAATCCGCTCTCTGCTTCACCGGAAGTCGTAAAATTCTGGCTGATGCTGAAATCATGCGGAAGGGTTACTGAATCCCAGGAACCATCGTTGAAAGAGGTGCCTTCTGCACCGGAAGGATCGGAAAGAGAAAATTTCCATCCGTCATTAAAAAGTGTGCTTCGCTCAGAACCAAGTCCGGAGAGAGCGATTTCCTCTTCCTGCGTAAACGTAGTGCCGGAAGATGCAGCATAACCATATGCACCTGGCATTGCAGGGATACACAGAGCGGCTGACAGCATAACAGCCATTAACTGTTTCATTCTCTTTTTCATAGAATACTCCTTTAATAGAATAAAATGATGTTGGAGATAGGACTCCCCTAACGATATCAGTGACAGACGCTGTACAGCCGAAACGATTTACCGTGCCGGATATACAAACGTGTGTCATAATTTTAACATTAACAGGTGAAAATGACCATACCCAAAATAAACAAATTATATTTTGTCGGAAATATGCACAGAATCAAATTTCATTTCAATCAGACATACTTCGCTTTTTGTGCCAAGACGCATATTCGGCCCCAGATGCCGGCTCCCGAGGTCACAACACTGTAAGCATCTCCTTTTTTCAGGAGTCCGTAAGGATTCTCCCACATCAGACGAAGGAAAAGATTACCGGGAAAAAGCTGGCCGTTGTGGGTATGTCCGCCAAGGATCAGATCTGCACCGGCATCTGCGAGCAGGGAGAGTTCTTTTGGCTGATGGTCTATGATCAGGATCGGTTTGGAATGATCGAGATGTTCGGTAAGCTGCTGTGGAGTCATGCGCTCAGCTTCCGAGGCAAGTTTCTTGCAGCGGGCAGGATCTTTTCTGCCGATCAGATAAAAAAGTCGTCGATCAGACGGATCTCATCGTCCAGCAAAGTCATGTGGGCATCCAGGAAAAACTGCTCAAAACGCTCATCGGCGTCCTCTTTTTGTCCGCCAAAAGTAAAGCGGCAAGGATGGCTTCATCCAGATCATGATTTCCATAGCAGCAGTAAGTGCCGTAAGTACTTTGCAGACCGGCGAGGATCTCGGCAGATTTCTTTGGGTGGCGGATGGCATGAAATTCATTGTCAAAGGTATCTCCGGCGACCACGATCAGATCCGGCTGCAGTTTGTTGATGCGTTTCACCAGGCGTCCGAGGAGAAATTCGTCCGTATTGTAGCAAGGTGCAGATCGGCGATCAGGGCGATCCTAAGAGCAGGATGACCGTCACAGGCTTTATGGGAAATAATACGCCATTTTGTAGTATAAAGCTTCCTGGCATGAAGAAAACCGTAAATGCTGAAAAACAGGACACAGACTCCGGTAAAAAAGCCGGTGAAGGCAAACATCCATCGGGAGTGGAACCAGGAAGTTTTGGATAACCAGGAAAAATAGAGGATGATCCGGATCAAATCGGCAATCCCGATGCCAAGCAGGGCATAGAGGAAAGTACCGAGCCATAGGTGCTGATCTGTTTCAGCGTGCGATGAAGCCAGTCTGGTTTTTTGATCAGAAAGGATGAGAGCAGCGTCGTTGCAGTCAGGATATAAGTGCAGAAAACCCGCAGCGGAATACCGGAAGTGAAAAGACGTTGCTGCAGACAGCCATCCATTTGAGCATCCAGTTCAGAACATAAAAACACACCGCAAGATAAATGGGTGAGAGAAAAAGTGCAGCCATAAAGACCTCCTTTACAGGCATAAATGATTTCGTGTAATTGCCAGTATAGCACAGGATGGAAAAAGAAAAAAGTGGAAAGGCACGCTGAAGTGTATTTTCGCATAAGATAATATAAATCTGCTTCGAGGTTTTTCTTTGAAAACATTTCCGAAACCTCTTAACGCCAAAGAAGAAAAGTATTATCTGAAAAAATATCAAATGGGCGACGAGGAGGCAAAGCAGATTCTCATAGAACGTAATCTGAGGCTGGTAGCCCATGTGGCGAAAAAATATCAGCGTCCGGACGAAGAGACGGATGACCTGATCTCGATCGGAACGATCGGGCTGATCAAGGCGGTATCGACCTTTGATCATACAAAAAACAACCGTCTGGCGGCCTATGCGGCGCGCTGTATTGATAATGAGCTTTTGATGAATGCTGCGGTTAAAGAAAAAAGCTTCAAAAGAAGTTTCACTTTATGAGCCGATCGCGTTGACAAGGAAGGCAATGAAATCTGCCTGGTGGATATTGTGGAGGGAACAAACAAAGATCTGGCAGAGATTCTGGATAAAAAACAGGAAATCCGAACTATGTACGCTGTCTGGAGAAACTGGAGGAACGGGAGCGGCAGGTTTTGAGCATGCGCTATGGGATTCTGGGAGAAAAGGAGACCACGCAGCGTGAAATTGCAGCAATCCTTGGAATCTCCAGATCTTATGTTTCGAGAATTGAAAAAAATGCTCTGCAAAAAATGAAAGCCTGTTTTCAGGAACAGGAGCAGCAGAAAAGAAAAAGCAGGTGACATGCACTGCAAAGAGTGTTACACTGGAAGCGGAGGGAAAAAGAAGTGATTTATCTGATCAGAAAAACAAAAGAGGAAACGGTACAAAAAGGGGCAGAAAGAAGAAGGTTACAGAGCCGTCAGGCAAAGCAGCTTCTGCTGTATGGTCTAAGTCAGGAATATCAGCTCCGTAAACTGCCGGAGATGAAAAAAGGCACATACGGGAAACCCTGTTTTCCAGAGTATCCGGACATTCACTTTAATTACAGCCATGCGGATGCCGGGATTTTATGTGGGATTGCAAAAAAACCGATCGGCGTTGACATAGAACGGCTGCTGGATGAAAAGGAGCGCATCGCATCGTATATCTGCCATGAAAAAGAGCATCAGCTCCTTATGCAGGCAAAAGAGAATGAGAGAGGCCGGATATTGAGCAGAGTCTGGACGGGGAAAGAAAGTTATCTGAAATGTACGGGAAGCGGTATCCGGGAAAAGCTGTCAGATCTGGATCTTTCTGCATGTCTGCTTCATGGCGGCATCTTCCGAAAGCAGTATGAACTGCACTTTTTTTGATGGAGAAGATTACACGGCAGCCGTCTGTGTGCAGGGAGAATATCCGCAGGATGCCCTGGAACTTTTTAAGGTCGGACAGGATTTGCTAAAACAAATACAATAAGAGAAAGTTAAAAAGACAGTTGCAAAAGCAAAGACAGTATGATACAATACGGAAAACCAGAGTCAGCCGCGCGCTGACCGGGACAGTTCGCATGCAGATTCCCTGCATGCAGGTTTAAAATCTTTCTTCTGCCATTTCGGCACAAATCAGACAATAAAACAGAGGTGAAATATGTTCAGCAGAGTTTTCTCCGCAGCAGTCTGCGGGATCAGAGGATTACCTGTTGTGGTAGAGGCAGATGTCAGTGACGGGCTGCCTGGTTTTTCCATGGTGGGCGATCTCTCAGCGAAAGTAAAAGAGGCACAGCAAAGAGTGATGACTGCTTTCCGCAACAGCGGTATCCGTCTGAAACCAAGGCGTATCACCGTAAATCTTTCACCGGCAGATGTACATAAGGATGGAACGGGCTATGACCTTCCGATCGCACTGGCAGTTCTTATGTCGTATCAGCTTCTGGAAGAAAAAAGCCTGGAAGGAGTTCTGGCCGTTGGTGAACTGGGACTTAATGGAGCAGTAAAAGGGATTCGCGGTGCGCTGCCGGTTGTCCAGGCGGCAAGGGCACTTGGCTGTCATACCTGCATCCTGCCGGAAGAGAACCGTGCGGAGGGAGAGCGGATCGATGGGATCCGTATTATTGCAGTGGAATCTCTTTCCGAAGTGCTTGCCTGGTTTTGCCAGGGGACGCAGGCAAAAAAGAAGGCATCAGAGGTATATAATATAGAAGAAACAGAACTGCCGGATTTTCGGGAGATCAATGGCCAGAGTGTGCTGCGCAGGGCGGCAGAGGTAGCAGTCTGCGGAAGACACAATTTTCTGATGGTAGGACCGCCGGGAGCGGGGAAAAGTATGCTTGCCAAAAGGCTTCCGGGGATTCTGCCTGCGCTGACGCCGGAAGAAAGCCTGGAGGTATCAGCGATCTACAGTGTGGCAGGTATGTTATCAGAAAAAGACCTTTTATTACACAGAGACCTTTCCGATCGCCGCATCATACCATCTCACCGTCTGCGCTGGCAGGGGGCGGCAGGATTCCCAAACCGGGCGAGATCAGTCTTGCACAGTAAGGGGTTCTGTTTCTGGATGGAGCTGGCAGAATTTCGAAGGGAGACACTGGAAATTCTGCGTCAGCCGATGGAAGACAGAGAAGTCCATATCTCCAGGGTGCACAGCAGGGATACCTTTCCGGCAGAATGTATGATCGTGGCAGCAACGAATTTCTGCAAATGCGGAAATTTTCCGGACCACTCCAGGTGTATCTGCACACCATCCGAGCTGCGCCGGTATCAGAGCAGGCTCAGCCGTCCGATCCTGGACCGCATGGACATCAGTGTGGAAGCACAGAGACTGGAGTACAAAGATCTGGTCAGAAACCATGAAAACGAAGACTCTGCTTCCATACGCCGGCGTGTGGAGTGTGCGGGAGAGTTTCAGAAAAGACGTTACCAGGGCACCGGCTATACCTGCAATGCACAGTTGGATGCCTCCGGTGTACAGAAATACTGTGTTCTTGGAAGAAAAGAAGAACGACTGTTAAAGGAAGCCTATGACCGGCTGGAACTGACGGCAAGAGCATGCCACAGGATACGCAAAGTAGCACGTACGATCGCGGATATGCAGCAGAGAGAGCAGATCACAGAAGAAGATCTGTATGAGGCGATCAGTTACCGGATGTTTGAACAGCAGCAGATCTGGAGGTGAAAGGGTGACAAAGAAGGAGTATCAGATAGAAGGCTTCTGGCTGTGGCTGTGCAGCCTTCAGACAATGTACCGCATGAAAAGACAGCAGTTACTTGATTATTTTCAGACACCGGAAGAGGTGTTTCTGGCACCGGAAAAAGAGATCCTGGCATTTCCGGACTTAAATATCGTACAGAAGCAGGAGCTTCTCAAAAGCAGGAGCACATGGGATCTTGAAAAAAACAGCATCAGCTCAGGATGCAGGGCATACGGTTTATCAGCAGCAGTATGGAGGCATATCCGGAAAAACTGAGAAATATCTATGACTATCCGCATGGGCTGTTTGTAAAAGGAAGACTTCCGGATCCGCATATCCCAACAGCAGCAGTCGTGGGCGCACGCAGCAGCAGTGCTTACGGACGACATTTTGCAACGGAGATCGCCAGGGAGCTGGCGGCCTGTCAGATACAGGTAGTAAGCGGGATGGCAAGAGGAATCGATGGGATTGCCCAGAAGTCAGTGCTGGAAGCGGGAGGTGAAAGTTTTGCGGTACTTGGAAATGGTGTGGACATCTGCTACCCACAGCAGCATGAGAAGCTTTATCGGGAACTGACAGAAAAAGGAGGTGTTTTGTCTGAGTTTCCGCTCGGGACACAGCCGCTTCCACGTCATTTTCCGATGCGCAACCGGATTATAAGCGGTCTTTCGGATCTTGTGATCGTAGTGGAAGCAAGAGAACAAAGCGGATCTTTGATCACCGCAGACCAGGCACTGGAACAGGGAAGGGATGTCATGGCAGTTCCGGGGCGTACCGGCGATGCGTTAAGTGCCGGCTGCAACCGTCTGATCGCGCAGGGAGCAGAGATCTTTCTGTCAGTGGAACAGCTTGCAGAACGTATGAAAGTTAAGAAAAAAAGTCGTATAAACAGAAAAAAAACAAATCTTGCACTTGAAAGCGAAGAAAATTTGGTGTATAGTGTTCTGGAATTTCAGACGAAAAATCTTCAGAGCATTGCAGACGAGACAGCCTTACACCGCACCGGGCAAGTGCTGTGCTGGTTCGGCTGATGTTGCGCGGACTTGTCGCTGAGGATGTCAAAAATCATTATTCGAAAATCTGAGGGGAAACAAATGGCGAAATATCTGATTATTGTCGAATCACCTACAAAAGTAAAGACCATCAAAAAATTTCTTGGCTCAAATTACGATGTGGCAGCATCGAACGGACATGTAAGAGATATGCCAAAGAGTCAGTTGGGGTTTGATGTTGAAAATAATTACGAACCGAAATATATCACGATCAGAGGGAAAGGGGATATTCTGGCAGCACTTCGCAAATCGGTGAAGAAAGCAGACAAAGTATATCTTGCAACGGACCCTGACCGTGAAGGAGAAGCAATTTCCTGGCATCTGTCCAAAGCTTTAAAACTGGATGATAAGGAAATACATCGTATTACATTTAATGAAATTACCAAAAGTGCCGTAAAAGAATCATTGAAGCATCCAAGAGGGATCGATATGGATCTGGTGGATGCACAGCAGGCGCGCCGTATGCTTGACCGTATGGTTGGTTACCGCATCAGTCCGCTTTTATGGGCAAAAGTAAAGCGTGGATTAAGTGCGGGACGCGTGCAGTCGGTCACACTTCGTATTATCGCAGACCGTGAAGAGGAGATCGCTGCTTTTATTCCGGAAGAATACTGGACACTGGATGCAGATTTTGCGATTCCGGGGGAGCGAAAGCCTCTGACAGCCAGATTTTACGGAACGGTGAAAGAAAAAATGACGATCCATTCCAAAGAAGAACTGGATGCGGTCACAGAAAAGCTTTCCGGTGCACAGTATCAGGTCTCTGAAGTGAAAAAGGGGGAGCGGAGCAAAAAAGCACCGGTTCCGTTTACCACCAGTACGCTGCAGCAGGAGGCTTCCAAAGTGCTGAATTTTTCAACACAGAAGACGATGCGTGTTGCACAGCAGTTATATGAAGGCGTAGATGTAAAAGGAAGCGGCACGATAGGTATCATCACGTATCTGAGAACCGATTCTACACGTATATCTGACGAAGCAGATGCGGCAGCCAGAGCGTACATTGCAGGCAATTACGGGGCAGAATATGTTTCATCTGTGGTTCAGGAGAAAAAGACAGGCAAGAAAATACAGGATGCACACGAAGCTATCCGTCGACCGATATTACACGGACACCATTTATACTGAAAGAGTCTCTTACAAGAGATCAGTTCCGCCTGTATCAACTGATCTGGAAACGTTTTGCGGCAAGCCGTATGGCAAATGCACAGTATGTTACCACTTCTGTCAAGATCGATGCAGCAGGTTACCGTTTCCACGTTTCTGCATCAAAGAGAAAATTTGACGGCTTTATGGCAGTCTATGTACAGGAAGAGGAAGAAAAGGGCGAAGGAAACCTTCTGGTAAAAGAGATTTCTGAGGATACTCAGCTTAACTTCCAGTCCTTTGAGGAAAAACAGCATTTTACGCAGCCGCCGGCACATTATACAGAGGCAGCACTGGTCAAGACACTGGAAGAACTTGGCATCGGCCGTCCAAGTACGTATGCACCGACGATCACGACGATCATCAACCGCCGTTATGTGGCAAAAGAAAATAAGAATCTGTATATGACAGAGCTTGGGGAAGTGGTAAACAATATCATGGTACAGGCCTTCCCAAGTATTGTGGATGTCAATTTTACCGCCAACATGGAGTCATTGCTGGATAAGGTAGAAGAAGGTGTTGTCAACTGGAAAACGGTAGTCAGCAATTTCTATCCGGATCTGGATGAGGCGGTACAGAACGCAGAAAAGGAACTTGCAAAAGTAAAGATCGAGGATGAAGTGACCGATGTGATCTGCGAAGAGTGCGGACGCAATATGGTCATCAAATATGGACCGCATGGAAGATTTCTCGCCTGCCCGGGATTCCCGGACTGCCGCAATACCAAACCATATCTGGAAAAAATCGGGGTTTCCTGTCCGAAATGCGGAAAAGACATTGTTCTGCGCAAAACGAAAAAAGGCAGGAAATATTATGGCTGCGAGGACAATCCTGAGTGCGATTTTATGTCCTGGCAGAAGCCGTCAAAGCAGACCTGTCCAAAATGTGGCGGCTGATGGTAGAGAAAGGAAATAAATTACTCTGCATCAACGAAGCCTGTGGTTATGTTGAAAACAAATAATTGTAGAAAAAATGAGAAATAAATGCAAAAAAAGCTGCCCCTGGCGGCTTTTTTGCGTTAAATGTATTGAAAATTCATAAGAATTATGTTAAATTTAGAATATGCTGAGAAATAGAAGAAAAAGCAGTAAAAGACAAAAAATAACAGAAGGGAGAAGCGCAATGAGTGTACAGTTGTTGGACAAGACACGGAAAATTAATAAACTTTTACACAACAATAACAGCAGCAAAGTTGTGTTTAATGATATTTGCGAAGTGCTGTCAGAGATCCTGAAATCAAACGTACTGGTTATCAGTAAAAAAGGAAAAGTGCTTGGAATCAGTCTTACGCCGGAAGTAGAGGAGATAAAAGAACTGATTGATGATGAAGTGGGAGCCATATTGACGAGCTGCTGAACGAGCGTTTTCTTGGTGTTTTATCGACAAAAGAAAACGTAAATCTGGAAACACTTGGATTTGAAAATGGAGATGTAAAGAAATATCAGGCGATCATCAATCCGATCGATATTGCAGGAGAACGGCTTGGAACAGTCTTTATGTATAAATGCAATGAAGGCTATGATATTGATGACATTATCCTCAGTGAATATGGAACGACTGTGGTAGGGCTGGAAATGATGCGTTCCGTACATGAAGAAAATGCAGAAGAGAATCGCAAAGTGCAGATTGTCAAGTCGGCGATCAGTACACTTTCTTTTTCGGAACTGGAAGCGATCATCCATATTTTTGATGAGCTGGATGGAACAGAAGGGATCCTGGTGGCAAGCAAGATCGCAGACCGTGTCGGTATTACCCGTTCCGTGATCGTAAACGCACTGCGGAAATTCGAAAGTGCCGGCGTAATCGAATCCAGATCTTCCGGTATGAAAGGAACCTATATCAAAGTATTGAATGACGTGGTATTCCAGGAACTGGATGATCTCAAGAAAAAACGAAAAGAGAGCAGTCAGAACTAAGATACAGGACATAAAAGCCATTGCAGAAGAACAACACCTTTTGCAGTGGCTTTTAAAACTATGATATGAGTGTCAAAAGTAAATTTTGCCATTCATTGATGTATACGAATTGCTACATTGCTACGCAATTCACGCAATTCTCGACCACCTCAAACTCACATAAAATGCCGTATACACGACATTTTATTACGTTTTCGGTGTTCGGCGTGTCAATCAGTCTAAAGTGCTCATTTGTGCAAGCACAATCGCAATTTAGACTTTTGACACTTACATCAATCTATTAA
>ENA-OQCX01000854-OQCX01000854.1-human-gut-metagenome-genome-assembly--contig:-NODE-854-length-15261-cov-3.422294_pt1 | contig 15261 bp, 13 predicted proteins | sample MGYA00242762_ERZ504587 | MGnify/ENA primary metagenome ERZ504587 (study PRJEB26092, sample SAMD00036337) | human gut metagenome | host: Homo sapiens | study: EMG produced TPA metagenomics assembly of... | reverse complement strand
GGCAGAATCTTCGCAGACCGTGAGTCCTTTTTCCTCACAGTAATGGGCGTACTCCTCCTGCCACTCGGCAGAAAAATGATTGATGTAATCGAGCCAGCCGTATTCGCCGCTCTGCATCTTCTCGACGGTCCCTGGCCATGCAGATTTTTATTGCACTGGTCCTGGCGATCATTGCTGGTCTTCTGATGCAGAGTCATGCCAGCTTCGCCGAATCTTACATCAAACCGTTTGGAACGATTTTCCTGAACCTGATCAAGTTTATCGTCGTTCCGATCGTACTGTTTTCCATCATGTGCGGTATCATTTCCATGAGTGATATCAAGAAAGTTGGATCTATCGGTCTCAAAACAGTTGTTTTTTATCTGTGCACAACTGCTTTTGCTGTTACGATCGGTCTAACCGGTGGAAACCTGTTCAAAGGACTGTTTCCTGTAGTTGCTACCACAGACCTGACCTATGAGGCTGCTGAGGCAACTTCCTTCATGGATACACTGGTAAATATTTTTCCATCCAACTTCGTTTCACCGATGGTAGAAACAAACATGCTGCAGGTTATCGTAATGGCGATCATCCTTGGTTTCGCGATCATCCTCGTCGGTGAGAAAAACGTCCGCGTTGTAAACGCATTCAATGATCTGAATGAGATCTTTATGAAATGTATGGAAATGATCCTGAAGCTGTCCCCGATCGGTGTCTTCTGCCTGCTGTGTCCGGTTATCGCAGCCAACGGTCCGGCAATCATCGGTTCCCTGGCTATGGTACTTCTCGCAGCTTATATCTGCTATGTTGTACATGCTGTAGTTGTTTATTCACTGACTGTCGGAACACTCGGTGGAATGAGCCGCTGAAATTCTTCAAGGGCATGCTTCCGGCGATCATGTTTGCATTCTCCAGTGCTTCTTCCGTAGGAACCCTGCCGATCAACCTGGAATGTACTGAGAAACTTGGTGCCAAACGTGAGATCGCATCCTTCGTACTTCCACTCGGTGCTACCATCAATATGGACGGTACTGCGATCTATCAGGGCGTCTGTGCGATCTTTATCGCATCCTGCTACGGAATCCATTTGACACTTTCTCAGATGCTGACTATCGTGCTCACAGCAACTCTCGCTTCTATCGGAACTGCTGGTGTGCCTGGTGCCGGTATGGTCATGCTTGCGATGGTGCTTACTTCTGTAGGTCTTCCGGTCGACGGTATCGCACTTGTTGCCGGTGTTGACCGTATCTTTGATATGGGACGTACCACTGTCAACATCACCGGTGATGCTGCCTGCACTATGGTCGTTTCCAACCTGGAATCAAAGAAAGATGCCCGCAGAGCAAAAGCTGGGAAATAAACTCTCTGATATTAAAAAATCAAATATCACCTATGCAAAAAGCTGCATCCTCATCGGAATCACTCCAACGGGGATGCAGCTTCTTTATTATCTGCTCTATTATGCTTTCATTTAATTTACGTCCGCAGCACTGTTTGTATTTCTTGCCGCTTCCGCACGGGTCATGGATCGTTCGGATAAATCTTGTCTTCTTTACGCTGAACAGGAGCTTTTGCGGAGGAATCATCCTTGTTGGTTCCTGTAACTTTGGCAACCTGCTCACGCTCTGCCTTCTGCTCTACATTTACATGATACAGCATACGGACAGTATCTTCCTGGATCGCACTGATCATGTTGTTGAACATCTCGTAAGCGCTCATCTTGTACTCAACAACCGGATCTCTCTGGCCATATCCTACAAGGCCGATTCCCTGACGGAGAATCTCCATGTCGTCGATGTGATCCATCCACTTGCTGTCGATGCATTTCAGGAGAACGACACGTTCCAGTTCACGAAGCTGCTCTGCTTCCGGGAACTCTGCTTCTTTGGCTTCGTAGAGTTTGACAGCTTTTTCTTTGATCTCGTGCTTGATCTCGTCTTTCTTCTTGCCTTTGACATCTTCCTTAGTTAAAGCCTTGATCGGGATGATCGGGAGCAGTGCTGTGTTGAACTCATCCAGATCCCACTCTTCGGAATCTACATCATCGGAGAAGCACATATCTACAGTACTGTCTACGATATCTGTGATCATCTTGTAGATGGCATCGCGCATGTTCTCTCCATCCAGTACCTGACGGCGCTCTGCATAAATGATCTCACGCTGCTCGTTATTTACCTGGTCGTAATCGAGAAGGTTTTTACGGATACCGAAGTTGTTGAACTCGATCTTCTCCTGTGCCTTCTGGATCGCGTTGGAAAGCATCTTGTGTTCGATCTGCTCATTCTCTGCAACACCGAGGGATGTAAATACTTTCATCAGTCGCTCAGAACCGAACAGACGCATCAGGTCATCCTCAAGAGAGATATAGAAACGAGATTCACCCGGATCTCCCTGACGACCGGAACGTCCACGGAGCTGGTTATCAATACGTCTGGATTCATGACGCTCTGTACCGATGATCTTGAGACCGCCGGCTTCTCTTGCAACGTCATCGAGCTTGATATCGGTACCACGACCTGCCATGTTGGTCGCGATGGTAACAGCACCGGACTGACCTGCCTGTGCAACGATCTCTGCCTCAAGTTCATGGAACTTCGCATTCAGGACTTTATGCGGGATTCCCTCGCGGCGGAGCATCTTGCTGATGAGCTCGGAAGTCTCGATGGTGATCGTACCAACCAGTACCGGCTGTTTCTTTGCATATGCTTCCTTAACAGCCTCTACGACTGCGTTGAATTTCTCTTTCTTGGTCATGTATACGGCATCTTCGAGGTCTTTACGCTGTACCGGTCTGTTGGTCGGGATCTCTACAACGTCCATTCCGTAGATATCACGGAATTCTTTCTCCTCGGTAAGTGCTGTACCGGTCATACCGCCCTTCTTGTCATATTTGTTGAAGAAGTTCTGGAATGTGATAGTAGCAAGAGTCTTGCTCTCTCTCTTGACCTTGACATGCTCTTTTGCTTCGATCGCCTGATGAAGTCCGTCAGAATAACGGCGACCCGGCATGATACGTCCGGTAAACTCATCTACGATCAGGATCTCGTCATCCTTAACTACGTAATCCTGGTCCTTATGCATCAGGTTGTGTGCACGGAGTGCAAGGATGATATTGTGCTGGATCTCCAGGTTCTCCGGATCTGCCAGGTTCTCGATATTGAAGAATTTCTCAACCTTCTTGACACCCTGCTCGGTGAGGTTGACGATCTTGTCCTTCTCATTGACAACGAAATCACCAGTCTCGACAACTTCCTCGCCCATGATAGCTGCCATCTTGGTCATCTCATGGCTGGCTTCACCACGCTCAAGCTGCTGTGCCAGGATATCGCATACTTCGTAAAGTTTGGTGGATTTGCCGCTCTGTCCGGAAATGATAAGAGGTGTACGTGCCTCGTCGATCAGGACGGAGTCGATCTCATCGATGATGCAATAGTGCAGATCTCTCTGTACAAGCTGCTCTTTGTAGATAACCATGTTGTCACGAAGATAATCGAATCCAAGTTCGTTGTTTGTTACATAAGTAATGTCGCATCCGTATGCTGCACGGCGCTCTTCCGGTTTCATGTCGTTGAGGACAACGCCTACAGTCAGTCCGAGGAATTCATGGACTTTACCCATCCACTCAGCATCTCGTTTTGCCAGGTAGTCGTTGACAGTTACGATATGGACACCCTTGCCTTCGAGAGCATTCAGGTATGCAGGAAGGGTAGACACGAGGGTCTTACCTTCACCAGTCTTCATCTCAGCGATACGCCCCTGATGGAGAATGACACCACCGATGATCTGTACACGGTAATGCTCCATGCCAAGAACTCGTTTCGCACCTTCACGAACAACTGCAAAAGCCTCCGGAAGAAGATCATCCAGTGTCTCTCCCTCGTCCAGACGTTTACGGAATTCTCTGGTCTTGTCTCTCAGCTGTTCATCTGTTAATTTCTGCATTTCCGGGCGAAGAGATTCTGTTTTCTCTACCAGTGGCATGATTCTCTTTACCTCATGCTCACTACGTGTCCCGAATACTTTTGAAAATATATTCATACTTTACTCCTGTTTGTCTTTATTCTTGTTTGTTCTTCTTATTTCCCATTCTACAACTCCTGCCCACGGTTTCATGACCGCCCGGCAGTTACTCGTTATGGCTTACTTAACACCTTAACGTCACATCTTCTCTATTTTACCACTTTCATAGAGGGAAAACAATGAATTTTTAATAAACAAAATGTGTCCAGATTTTTGGCAAATCCGCTCCTGTTCGTTAGTACTAACTTTTTCTTGTCATACACAGACAGATATGCTATGATTGATTCTATATGGGAACCTGTAAACCGTAACAAACTAACATTTATCTAAGACAGAGGTTTATTTATTTGAAGAAAAAAGAACTGACATTTATCATTGGTATCGTAGTTTTTGCCCTGATCCTGTGGGGCGGGATGTATCTGGTGCGTCAGGGGCATTACGGTTCGATCCGGATCACGGTAGATGGTGAAGAATATGGCACGTATTCTCTTTCAAAGGATCAGGTGATCTCCATCGGAGATACCAATGTATGCGAAATAAAAAACGGCGAGGTCAAAATGATCGAGGCCGACTGTCCGGACCATCTCTGCCTAAAACAGAAAGCCGTTGACAGCACCGGCGGAACGATCGTCTGCCTGCCGAACAAAGTTGTGATCGAGGGGGAAAAGGGTTCCGGTTCCGATGAAACCTCACCGGAATTTGACACTGTTGTCTGACTCTTATTCTACTTTACAAAGGAAAACATTATGAACCAGAAAAAAATCGCCAATCTAGGACTGTTTGCCGCAGTTGCGATCATCTTTGGCTATGTAGAATCGCTGATCCCGTTTTTTGCGGGGATTCCGGGAATGAAACTTGGACTTGCAAACCTTGCGGTACTTTTTTATCCTTGAGAAATATACATGGAAGGAAGCGGCACTTGTCTCCGCTGTGAGGATCGTTGTGATCGGGTTTATGTTTGGAAATCTGTTCAGTATCCTCTACAGCCTCGCCGGGGCTGCACTCAGTCTTACCGTTATGACTCTTATGAAGAAAAAATCTGGCTTCAGCATTCTTGGAATCAGCGTCGCCGGGGGCGTGTCACATAATATCGGGCAGCTTATTATTGCGAGTCTGATCACGATGACGTCCGGGCTGATTTATTATGCGCCGGCGCTGTTGATCTCCGGGGTGATCACCGGATTGCTGATCGGGACTCTGACAAGTGAGGTTTTGAAACGTATTCGGTTCTAGGAAAAACCAAAGGGGACGGGTACAATGGCACTAAATCGCCACTGTACCCGTCCCCTTGGTCTTATGCATCGTTTTTAAAGTATAATTCATTTCTCGATGCTCAAAATAATTTTAACACCAAAATAAAGCATCGCAAAATCACATTTGCTCCTGAACTATTGCACAACCTTTACGGTGTAGGTGTTCTTCATTAACTCAAATCGTTCTTTCATCCCGTCCGTCAAATAGATATTCTTGTCTTCATCCACAAACATTGCATCTGCATCATATTTCTCCAGCAGTTCCATTGCATCATCCATTCCAAGAACGAAACATGCGGTGGAGAGTCCGTCTGCCAGAAGTCCATTGTCGCAGACGATCGTCACGGAATCTAATCCGTTCCATACCGGATAGCCCGTCTTCGGGTCCAGGATGTGGTGGTAGCGTTTGCCGTCTTCCATGAAATATTTCTCGTAATCACCGGAGGTAGAAAGGAACTCGCCGCCTTTGATCGTGATCGCGCCGAGATAATCACCTTCTGTGTCTCTCGGGTCTGTGACTGCTACTTTCCATGGGGAATCGTCTGGTTTCTGTCCATAAGCCATGACACTGCTGCCGCCCAGGTTCAGGATCATTCCCTCGACTTCTTTTCTGGTCTTTGAGAAATTCTGAGATCACATCGCAACCAATCCCCTTGCCGGTCGCACCCAGATCCAGAGTGGTATCCTCTGCCAGAGTGACTTTGTTCCCATCCAGAGTCACGTTCTGATAGCCAACATCCTTAAGAAGTGCTTCAAGCTCGGACTGCTCCGGCACATGCGGGTCCTCGCCGTCGATATCCCACAGACGGATCACCTTGCCAAGTGTCGGATCGAAAGCTCCACCTGAATCATCAGCAAGCTGCTCGATCTGTGCAAGATACCCGGCAAGCTCATCGGAAACTTCCGTCATCTCCCCCGCTGCCGCATTCAGCTTCGAAATCTGTGAGTCCTCGTCCGTCCAAGACAGAAGTCCGCTTTCGATCTCCCGGAGCTTGTTTCCGATCTCTGCGTTCAGGTCATCTCCTGTTGTATACAGCGTCTCAGAAACTACCGTATCCATCGCAAAATCTGTATTTGTATATTTCTCCGCATCTTTCGCCAGAACCGGCACTGCTCCCATAAGCGTGCCACAAAGCATCACACCTGTCAGTGTACAGGCGATTTTTTTATGAAAATTACGCATATATTTCTCCTTTATAACCGAAATACGCATCCGCTGTGACATACAACGAATGCGTTTTAATTTTTCGGTTATATCTTACCACAGTTTTGTTTTTGCGGCAAGTTATATATTATTAACTTGTTACTATTCGCAGTAACTTCACCATTATTTTGAAACAGCTGCACTTTTCTCTCGCTTCACTGGTGTTTTTGAAACTGCTGCTTCTTCTTTCAGTTCCTCCACTTCCTGTCCGATCTGGATATTCTTACGCGGGCAGGTTGCCTCGCACGCATGACAGCAGATACATTCACCGGAAAGAGGGGTATCTCCGTCAATATCAAGATGTGCAGGGCAGCGTTTTTTGCAGAGACCGCATTTGGCAGGGCATTTGGAACGGTCTCTTTTGAATAACGCTGACGGCAGGATCGGCATCAGCGCAAAAACAGCTCCCATCGGGCACAGGAACTGGCAGAAGAAACGCTCCTGTGTACACATGCCAATCAGGATCAGGACAAGTAAGATGATTCCGATCTTGTAAGAGGCATTTGGAAGTTTCCGCGCTGTCAGCATGGAAAATACATCCCACGGGCTCATTCCCTGGAGGTTTGCATACCATCCGGTGAAAATGGAAAGGAGGATAAATGCCAGAAGGATATATTTCACTTTCTGCAGACAGCGAACCACTTTTTCCGGATATCCATGTCTGCCTTTCTTATGAAAAACTTTCTGGCGGATAAATAAGGTCAGCTCGTACATGGCATCTCCCAGAGAACCAAAGGCACACGCATATCCGCAGAAATGTCTTCCGAACAGTACCGTGATCAGAAGCAGTGCGCCTGTAACATCGAGGAAGGAATTCCATGTCACCGGCTGTCCTGCCGCGATCGCCTGAAAGATCGACTTAACTCCCGCAAACGCGGTGGAAAAAAGTGCCGGTGCCACAATGAAAAATACAAGCTGTATGGCAGCCCGGATCAGACGGACTTTTCTCTGCCTTTTTTTCATCAGTTTTCCGCCTTTCCTAATGCATCTACAACTGCATTGATGATTCCGGTAGAGCTGAAGGTTGCTCCGGAAATGGTATCAACATCTGTACTCTGTGCGGAGAGAATGGAGCTGATAACGCCCTCTCCCTGTGAGAGATAAGCAGAATCCTCGCCCGGTGCGCTTGTCACCTGGATGTCGGTGATCTCATCGCTGGCAAGTGTTACCTGAACCTGAATGGTTCCACCAAATCCCTGTGCTTCACCTGTGTAGGTTCCGTCTTTGTATACATTATCAGCATCAGATATGTCTGCATTGCTGCTGTCCGCAGCTGTGATATCACCTGCTGTCTCCTTTGAAGAAGCGTTTGCGGCTGCAGCCTTGGCTTCTTCCTGCGCTTTTGCCGCATCTTCGAGGGCAGTCAGCATTTCCTGCTGCTGTTCTTCCAGCGCACTCACGCGGTCTGTAAGCTCTGTGATCTCCTGTGCCTGTGTATCATTTTTCTGCATAAAATTATAGCCCAGGACTGCGCCGATGATCAGGATCAGGCACAGAACTCGCATATAAAAACTATGGTATTTCATTTTTTCTCGTTACTCCTGTTGATTATTTTTTAATATGTGTTAATTCTGAGCCTGACTCAGTGCATTCTGAAATGCCTGAATAATGCCCTGTGAGGAAAAAGTTGCCCCAGATACAGCATCCAGACCGTCAGCTGACTGACTTCCCATTACCTGATTATAAATAGAATTCCATGCTTCATCAAAATACTCTTCATCATCAAGTGTACTGTAGGATGCTTCAACAATCTGTCCTCCGGAGATAGTAACTGTTACTGTTACGCTTCCTGCTCCATAATTTCCGGCTCCGCTTCCCGTGTAAGTTCCATCTCTGTATCTTCCTGCCGGTTCTTCAGTCGGTTCCGGTGTTGGAGTCTCTGTCGGAACAGCAGTCGGTTCCGGTGTTGGAGTTGCTTCTGGTATTACCGTTGGAGTTGGTGTAACAGTAATTTCCGGTGTCACTGTTGGAACTGGGGTTTCTGTTGGGGTTGGCGTAATTTTTGCACCTTCCAGTGCTTTCTGGGTTCCACCAAGAATTCCATTCGAAGAATACGTTGCTCCGCTTACGGTATCAATTCCATCTACAGACTGTTTTTCCAGAATTGCAGGCTGTAATACTTTCCATGCTTTCTTAAAGAAAGAATCTGTGTCTGTGTTCGTATTCGTCAGTTCTATAATTTTTCCATCCTTAATAGTTACTGTAATATAGACAAATCCAGAATACCCTCTTGCTCTCCCTGTGTAAGTACCATCCTGATATTCAGAAGTCGGTGTATCTGGTTCTGGGATATCTGGTTCTGCTGTCGGAGTAGGCGTAGCTGTTGGTTTCACAGTCGGTTTGGCAGTTGTTGTCTCTGCTTTCGCCAGTGCTTTCTGAGCAGCTTCCAGAATACCATTGGATGAGAAAGTTGCTCCACTTACGGTATCTACGCCATATACGCCCTGCTTCTTGAGAATTGCAGCTGAATCTTAGACCATGCTTTGCTAAAATATTCCTTCGTATCTGTATTTGTATTTGTGATTTTTGTGATTTTTCCGTTTTTGATGGTAATTGTCACTTTAACCGGTCCGTCAAAGCCTTCTGCTTCTGCGCTGTATGTTCCGTCTTTATAGGTCACATTTTCTGCCGGTTTCGGAATAGATGCCGGTTTTGGTGTTGGTTTTGCTGTTACGACCGGCTTCACGGTTGGTGTCGGTGTTGTCTTTGCATCTGTATTCGCCGCTTTTGACAGAGCATCCTGTACTGCCTGAATGATTCCATTGGAGGAATAGGTTGCTCCACTGACAGCATCAACATTCGGAGTCTGACCGGAGATCATCCTGCTGATCACCCCCTGTGCAGAGGCAAAATAAGAAGGAGTTTCGCCGGAGGCACTCAGAACATCAATCGAAGTAATTTTTCCACCGGAAATCGTTACCTGAACACTGACCGTGCCTCCAAATCCTGTGCCGCTTCCCTGATAAGTACCATCCTTATATCCGCCTTCCGGGACGGATACAGTCGGAGTAGATGTAGTTCCCTGTCCTGTCGCAGAAGTTTTCTGAGATTCATCCGGAAGTGTTTTTGCCGTTCCTTTTTTGATTCCGGCTTTTGCCTTTTTGGAAGCAGTTTTGCCTGTTTTTGCTGAAGAAGAAGTTCCATCTGAAAAATCCTCATAGGAATATGCTGTTGTAATCAGCCGGTCAGTTCTTCTGCATCCTTAACATCGGCACTCTCTGACTGTACTTTCTGCGTACTTCCGGCCTTTCCCTGAACGCCAGTCACCGCCACTGCTGCGATCACTGCCGCTGCCGGAAGAAGCTTGATATAATTTTTTCTGTCCGGAAAATCCTTTTTGTCCTGTTTTTTCATAGTGTCTCCTGTATTATCTCAAAACGTACAAAAGCAGGGGCTGTTAAAAAACGGCCCCCGTCTTTTGTGCTGACTTTATAACTTTTTATTTTACAGTTACTTTAAATTTTGCTGTCATGCCGCTGCATTTCACAGTGATAACTACTGTACCTTTCTTAACGCCTTTTACAACGCCCTTGGAAGTTACAGTTGCAACGCCTTTGTTGCTGCTTGTGTAAGTAACTTTTCCAGTTGGAACTGCACTTACTTTGATGGTAGTTGTTTTGCCTCTGTTGATTGTTGCTGCTGTTCTTGAAAGTTTCAGAGATGCATTTTTAACAGATACCGTTACTACCTTTTTCAGCTTTCCTACCTGAACTGTGATCTTAGCGGTTCCGGCTTTTTTCGCTCTTACAACACCTTTGGAATCTACGGTTGCAATGTTCTTGTTGCTGCTTGTAAATTTCGCAGTTCCGGAAACACCGCTCTTGGTCACTGCGATTGTTGTAGAAGTCTGACCTTTTGTATAAATAGTTGTTTTTGCTGCTTTTGCTGCAATGCTCGGATTCTTAACAGTTACTTTGCAGGTGATCTTTGCTTTTCCGGCTGTAGCTGTGATTACTGCTGTACCTGCTTTCTTTGCTGTTACAACACCTTTGGAGCTTACAGTTGCAACGCTCTTGTTGCTTGTTGCATATTTTACTGTTCCACCGATTGCAGATGTTGCTTTCAGTGTATAGGAAGCAGGTGTTCCTCCAACATAAACTGTGACAGCTGTTTTGTTGATGGACATTGCATTCTTGACAGTTACTTTATAAGTTGCTGTTTTTCCATTCAGAGTAGCAGTGATGTTTGCTGTACCTGCTGCTTTGGCTGTTACAACACCCTTGGAGTCTACAGTTGCAACTTTTGTATTGCTGGATTTCCATGTTACAGTTCCTGCCAGGTTGGTTGTTACCTTGAGGGTTGTAGATGTTTTATCCTGAGTATAAAGTGTTCCTGAAGCAGCGTTAAGTTTGAACTCAGCTTTTACAAGTGAATCAATTGCTTCTCTCAGATGTGTAATCTGCTCATCAACGCCATTCTGTGTCTGTTTGTCAATATTTGCAAGCATTTCTTCGCACTCTTCAAGTTCGTTTGCAACATTTACCCAGCTTGCCGGAGTATAGTCACTTTCTTTCAGTGCTTTTGCTTCTGCGATCACTGCCTCAAGTGCAGTTGTATCCACTTCTTTTTTTGCTGGTTTTACAATATTTGCATCTGTTGCCTGGAACTGTACAGTAAAGTCTTCGTATCCAAGAGCATATACGGTCAGTGTCCAGTATCCTGTTCCGTCGTATCCTTCTGGAAGCTGGCAGCGCAGGGATTTTGTAAGGCCAAGCTGAATACCCATAGATTTGTGCATCCAGTTATCTGCTGCAAATTTTGTTCCGTAAGTCTGAAGTGCATTTGTGCAAGTGCTGTCGTTTCCATAGTATGTCCATTTAACAGCCTGCATTGCAGCACCAAGATCTCCGTATCCATCTCCTGTAAGGTCAACTCTCAGGAACTCACCATAGTTGCCACTTGCTTCTTTTACAGTTGTGGTAATATTTTCTGCTTTTTTGAGGGCTGCATCTTTAACACCTGAATCTGTTCCATTTGCTCTTGCGCTGAAGCTGAATGTACCATCTTCATTCTTTGTAGCTGTCTTAAGACCATTTGTATTTGCCGTAACATCTGCTGTCAGATTATAAGACTGAAGATTAAATTCTCCGTATCCACCAACCAGTGTTCCATCATTTTCTACTACTGTATAAGCCTTTTTGAAATCTTCATAATCCGAAGTTTTTACTTTAACCGGTACATATTTCAGACCGCTTACTTCATAGTCAAGCATTTCATCTGTTGTACCATCTTCAAATGTAAGAGTTCCCCTGCTATATGTAGCTTTTGTTCCGTCTGTGAATACAACTGTTGACTGTCCTTCCCAGTAAGAAACGGCATAAGAACCTTTCTCGCCTTTAATAATTGCAGTTGTCTGGAAGCTTCCTCTGTGAAGACCGTGGTTTGTAGTTGCTCTTGTTACAGTATCAAACGCTCCAAGTCTGCCTCACCTCTTGTATCTTTGTCTGCTGAAGCAGTTGCATCACCTGCTGCATATACACCTTCTGCTGCCCAGTACTGAGCCCAGGTAAGTCCTGCATATACATATTTATATTCTGCAACTTCATAATCGAACGCAAAATCATCATATCCGCTGGAAGTTACAACAAATTTAGTTCCGTTTGTTACTTCAATACCTGTAAGATCCAGTGTTCCGTCTTCTTTGACGATCACTTTTGAACCTTTTCCGGTGGCCTGATAAGTCTTATCTCCTACTGTTACAGCAGTGATTGTCTTGATGTAAGCTGTCAGCTGCTCTTCTGTAGAGCCTTCTGCCGGTACAAGTTTACTGTTTTCAGCATCGTAAGCTGCCGGTACAGCTGCCTCTTTTGCAGAGAAAGAAGCCTGGATCGGTGCATATTCGCCATTTTCATCGCTGATAACCAGAGTATGGGAACCTGCTGCCAGTGTTCCGGTTGTGATCTTGCCATCTGCATATGCAACTTCTGTTCCGTCAACAGTATATTTTGCTGCAAAACCTTCCGGAAGAGTGCCATCCAGAGTGACTGCTGCTTCTGTATCTGTTGTATGAATGTTTGCAACTGTTGCTTTTACGCCTGTTTTTGTCAGAACCTTTTCATCATTAACATCAAATGTGATAATTCCCTTGTCAGTGTAATAAGTAACACTGTCAATGGTTTTTCCCATCATGGATTTATAATGTTCAGATGAAGTCGGGCATCCATGAACACTTGTAGTAAAACCTGTGCACCATGCCAGTTCATAGCCTTTCCAGATATTTTCCAGATGACGCATACCGTACTCTGTACCATCTGTTGTATTAACCGTTGCACCATAGATTTTATCCGTGCTTGTACTGATCAGGGAAGAGAAGTTTCATTATTGATCTTCAGCTGATAATCTCCATATTTGCTCTGTGTTTTCAGTTCTGCTGTTGCTTCAACTGTTTTCTCCTGTGCACCCTTAACATCACTGAAGGTAAAGCTTCCATCTTCATTTACTGTCAGTTCTTTATAATAACCCGGAACTTCTGACAGTACATAATAAGAGTAGGAAGCATTCTCGATCAGAGAATCTTTTCCTGTATAAGTATTGCTTGCTGTCTGTCCTTTGTTTGTGACTGTGATCGTTACGGAATCATCGTCTGTCACCTTTTTCTGATCCTTCAGAAGTGCAAGATCACTTACTTTAACAGGGAAGGTGACACCTGCCAGATTTGTTCCTTCTACATCTGTATGATAAGCTGAATTTCCATTCATCATACCCGCTGTTCTGGATTTGTTCAATGTGGCAGAGGTAAATGCATCGACTTTGACATCGTTATTCTTTAATTCTGCCTTATAGAAATCGTCATAAGGAATGTTCATGAGAACGTATGCTTCGCCTGTTGTCTGGTCATCGCCTGCCTGATCAGAAAACTCGTCCTCTGTTAACTCGGAGCTGAACAGATCTTCCTCAGAATCAGTTTCTGCTGTGTCTGCATCCTCATCTTCTACCACATCTACATCTGCAGTATCATCAGCAACTTCTTCTGTATCTACCTCTACTTCTGTCTCAGTCTCCGCATCCGGTGTTTCTTCTACTTCTACAGCATCTGAAACTACATCACTGTCTGAAAAATCAGCCGCCATTGCAACTGTCGGCATACTTGTCATTGCCATAGCTGCACTGAGCACTACCGGAGCTACTTTCTTTAACAATTTCTGATTTGCCATCTTCTTCCTCCTCTTTCTTTCCGTTAGGTATTTCTAACTATTATTTTATACCACAAACCTATATTCCTGTCTATATTTCAGTTAGAATTTTCTAACCTGCGAATTGACTTTTTTTCTCATTTAACATCTTATTGATAATTCTTTTTCAATAAAAGTATAACAAAATACACCTGTTATACCAGGTAAACATTCCCGATACAGCAGGTGCATATTATTTGTCATTTATTCAGTTTTACTTTTGTGGTCCCTTCTGCCGAACTGTCTCTCAGTCTCTCAAAAGCTTCTTTGCTTTCTTTCCACGCTTTCGGTGTGCCGCCGATGATCGAGCAGCCTTCGTGGAGTGTGATCGGACTTCCGTCGATCTGTGTGATCACGCCACCGGCTTCTTCCAGGATCACGGATGCCGCCGCATAATCGTATGGCTGGAGTTTCAGTTCCAGATAGACCGTATTGCTTCCAGATGCCGCACGGCAGAGTCCCAATGCCGCTGAACCGCCACAACGGATGGAAAGGCTGTTCTGGAACATATCTTTGACCACACGGAACAGACAGTCGATTCCGGCTTCGTTGTATCTTGCACAGCCGAACTCCACGATTCCCTCCGTGACGGATTTATCCGCAAGCTGGATCCGTTTGCCATTAAGGTAACTTCCCTTGCCGCGGATCGCAATATACATATCATTAATGTACGGATGATAGACAAAACCAGCGATCATCTGATCCTTATGTGCAAGCCCGACAGAAATACAGCTGTGATGATAATCAAACATAAAATTCGTCGTGCCATCAATCGGATCAATATAAAAGGTAAACTCGCCATCTGCCTGTGCACCGGCATTTCCCTCGGTATCTTCTTCTCCGAAGAAAGTTGCTCCCGGAAGGATCTCGCTGAATCCTTTGATCAGGAACCTCTGGATCTCCATATCGTAATCGGTACAGAAGTTCGCAAGCCCCTCTTTCTGATGGATCATTGCATCGGATGGTCTGGCCTTGACCATCTTTTTGCCGGCTTCGCGGATCAGACGCTCGATCGCACGGTATCTGGAATCCATTCGTTCCTTCGGATCTTCTTTGATCTCAGGTGTGGCATTTTCTTCCATTGCTTCTGAAACAGAGCGGTCCATGGATGGATTCTCCGTCATTGCATATGTGCCGGAAGATTTCTGCTCCTCATCCGCGGATCTCCATGGTGTCACATCCCAGCCGCCAAATCTGCGAATCGCACTCTCAATCTTTCTGCGGCTTCTGTCAAATCCCCAGTACCAGATTCCACCGAGAAGTCCGCCCACTGTATTAAAGAACAGGTCTGCAAGCTGGAAGGTTCCCAGTTTGAAAAACAACTGACAGAACTCGATGCCGAGCGAAAACAGGAAACTGATCTTGAAACTTAAGATCAGGACATTTTGAATACTTTTTTCCTTATAATGGTCTCTTTCTTCCTGTGCCCAGAACAAAAGGACGATGAACGGAAGAAACAGGATCAGGTTTTCAAAATTCTCTGTGTAAAGCTCTCCATTATTATGTAAACTCCAATGCCGAGCACATGATCCAGAGGATTTCCCCAGATTGTCCGGCACAAAAGTGTCCGAAACAGCATCATACTTACATAAAATACCAGGAAAAAATGTTTCCTGAACCAGCCGCTTGTGCG
>ENA-OQCX01000853-OQCX01000853.1-human-gut-metagenome-genome-assembly--contig:-NODE-853-length-15269-cov-2.350284_pt1 | contig 15269 bp, 18 predicted proteins | sample MGYA00242762_ERZ504587 | MGnify/ENA primary metagenome ERZ504587 (study PRJEB26092, sample SAMD00036337) | human gut metagenome | host: Homo sapiens | study: EMG produced TPA metagenomics assembly of... | reverse complement strand
TTGATGACGGATCATCCGCAGAGATGTAGATGAGGATACGAAATACTTTATCAACCCGACCGGACGTTTCGTTATTGGTGGACCAAACGGCGACAGCGGTCTTACAGGACGTAAGATCATTGTTGATACTTATGGCGGAACAGGACGTCACGGCGGCGGTGCCTTCTCCGGAAAAGACTGCACAAAGGTTGACCGTTCTGCAGCTTATGCAGCACGTTATGTTGCAAAGAACATTGTTGCAGCAGGTCTTGCTGACAAGTGCGAGATCCAGCTTTCCTATGCAATTGGTGTTGCACATCCGACTTCTATTCATGTAGAAACATTTGGAACAGGTAAAGTATCTGATGCGAAACTGGTAGAGATCATCCGTGAGAACTTTGACCTTCGTCCGGCTGGAATCATCAAAATGCTTGATCTCCGCCGCCCGATCTACAAACAGACTTCTGCATACGGACATTTCGGCCGTACAGATGTAGATCTTCCGTGGGAGCATCTGGACAAGGTTGATGATCTGAAGAAATATCTTGCGTAAAATTTGGGTAAAAGAAAATGGCTTGTATTGAAGCCTGCTTGAAAATTCCATATTAAAGTTAGAGCCTGGAAGAGACTGGTATATAGCAGAAGAAGTCTTTTCCAGGTTTTTTATGTTGAAAAACTGAATATTATAGAGCTATTTTTTATAGAAAATTAAGAGATGAAATCAGAGCTTTATGCTATAATCTATATAAATCCGGTGAAGCAGCTTCATACGACAGGGAAGCTGTTGAAAAATTTCCGTAAAAAGAAAGAAAAGGATAGAACTGTTATGAAGCTAAAACAAGAATCATTCTGGGATTCACCATGATCATTCTTATGCCTCTGCTTCTGTTTGCCGCCACTTTGTATGGATTCAGCCAGTCACAGGCGCAGAAAGCACAGGCAGTGACTGAGAGCGATGGAACAGTATATGATATTTCCATAACAGACTCAGCCGACAGTCAGGCAGGGTACATGTAATGGCCAAGGATTTGTTTATCAGTGCGTTTGTAATCCTGATCTCCGTTGCTTTGGTAGTTGGTCTTTGGGTATATCGCAGCATTGCCGTTCCATTGGTTAAATTAAAAAAAGCGACGCAGAATATAAAAGAGGGCAACCTGGATTTCGTTCTGGATGTAGAAGGAAAAGACGAATTTTCTGAGCTCTGTCAGGATTTCGAGGAAATGCGCCGCCGTCTGAAAGAATCTACAGAAGAAAAAAGCCTTATAGAAAAAGAGAACAGAGAGCTGATCAGCAACATTTCCCATGATCTGAAAACTCCGATCACAGCAGTGAAAGGATATGTAGAGGGAATCATGGATGGAGTGGCAGATACCCCTGAGAAAATGGATCGCTATGTCCGCACCATCTACAACAAGACAAATGAGATGGATCATCTGATCAACGAGCTGACTTTTTATTCCAAAATCGATACCAACCGCATTCCTTATACTTTCAACAAACTAAATGTGGAAGATTATTTTGAAGATTGTTCAGAGGAAGTTGGTCTGGAACTTGAGACCAGGGGAATTGAGCTGGTTTATGCCAACTATGTGGAAAAAGATGTTATGGTAATTGCCGATGGGGAGCAGATCCGCCGTGTTATCCATAACATTATCAGCAACGCTATCAAATATATGGACAAGCCTAAAGGAATCATTCAGATCCGAATCAAGGATGTGGGTGATTTTATCCAGATTGAGATTGAGGACAATGGAAAAGGTATTGGCCCGAAGGATCTGCCTTATATTTTCGACCGTTTTTACCGTACAGATGTTTCACGAAATTCTTCCAAAGGCGGAAGCGGAATCGGTCTTTCCATTGTAAAGAAAATTCTGGAGGACCATGGGGGAAAGGTATGGGCCACAAGCCGTCTTGGATCGGCACGATCATGTATTTTGTACTTAGAAAATACCAGGAGGTACCAATGAAATGAGCAGAATTCTGATCATTGAAGATGAAGAAGCAATTGCAGAGCTTGAGAAAGACTATCTGGAGCTCTCAGGATTTGAAGTTATATCTGCAACAGAGGCGATCTGGGGCTTAATATGGCACTGAAAGAAGATTTTGACCTGATTATTCTGGATCTGATGCTGCCGGAGATAGACGGGTTTGAAATCTGCCGCCAGGTAAGAGAAGCTAAGAATACTCCGATCATTATGGTTTCCGCGAAGAAAGATGATATTGACAAGATCCGCGGTCTTGGACTTGGGGCTGACGATTACATGACCAAGCCATTTAGCCCAAGCGAGCTTGTTGCCAGAGTAAAGGCACATATGGATCGCTATAATCGTCTGATCGGCTCCACCACGCAAAAGAACGATATTATTGAGATTCGTGGAATCAAGATCGACAAGACTGCCCGCCGCGTCTGGGTAAATGGCGAGGAGAAAACTTTTACCACCAAGGAATTTGATCTGCTCACATTCCTGGCCCAGAATCCAAACAGAGTTTTTACAAAGGAAGAGCTTTTCAGGGAAATCTGGGATATGGAATCGGTAGGCGATATTGCCACAGTTACAGTTCATATCAAGAAAATCCGTGAGAAAATTGAGTATAATAATGCCAAGCCGCAGTATATCGAGACCATCTGGGGCGTGGGATACAGATTTAAAGTGTGATAATTTCTGAGAAAATTGAGAGGTAAAATGAGAAGACTATATAAAGAATTGGAGAACTACGGCAAATCCGACTTTTATCCTTTCCATATGCCTGGTCACAAGCGGAATAAGGCGTGCATAGAGGGGGATTTTCCTATTGAACGTGATATTACAGAAATAGACGGATTCGACGATCTGCATCATTCTGAGGGAATTTTACTTGAAGCGCAGAATGCCTTATCCAGAATGTACGGCACCAGGAAAAGTTTTTTCAGTGTCAACGGAAGTACGGCAGGAATTCTTACTGCCATTTCCGCATCTGTGAAAAAGGGTGGACAGATTCTGGTGGCCAGAAACTGTCACAAGGCTGTTTACCACGCAATTTTACCTTCGGGAACTGGTTCCCACATATATTTATCACAATCTGACAACGATTTGGGGATAAATGGTTCAATTTCCGTATCCCGTGTGGAAAGATATCTTGAGGAAAATCCGAAAATTGAAGCAGTCCTTATTACATCGCCTACTTATGATGGTGTGGTTTCAGATGTGCGCAAGATTGCGGAAACTGCCCACAAACATGGAATTCCGCTGATCGTGGATGAAGCCCACGGCGCTCATTTCAGATTCTCTGACTATTTTCCTGTTTCAGCAGCAGATCTGGGAGCAGATGTGGTGATCCAGAGCTTTCACAAAACATTGCCGGCCATGACCCAGACTGCAGTGCTTCATCTGTGCAGTGAACGTGTAAGTGAGAAGCTGATCCGCAGATTTCTTGGAATTTATGAGACCAGCAGTCCGTCTTATATACTTATGTCCAGTCTGGATGCCTGTGTAGCGAAGCTGGAAAAAGACAGCGGACGATTATTTGATGAATTTACGGAAAATCTGGAAGCCGCCCGCAGACAGCTTGGTCAGCGCAGGTATATACGTCTGTTACAGACACCGGAAGAGACTGGGGAAGAAAAGGACGAACAGGGCACAACAGAAATATTTGATTATGACCGCTCTAAGCTGATTCTGTCCACATTGCACAGCAGTTTAAATGGTCCGGAACTTGCGGGAATCCTTCGAAGAAAATATCATTTGGAAGTTGAGATGACTACAGAGAATTATGTGCTTGCGCTGGCAGCAGTTGGAGACACCAGGGAAGGATTCCGGAGGCTTTGCAAAGCTATAGAAGAAATCGACAGACAGGAAGCTGAACTGGCAGAGAAGAGCAGGAATATAACAGAGAAAATAGCTGTTGGAAATTCAGATTATGTACCGGAAGTGGAAAGGCAGAAGTGTGTTAAATGTAATTCTGAAGATTGTGAAAGATGTGAAAAAAGGATACCCGCAGCGATGGCTTGCGAAATGAAAAATATGCCTGCAAGTGTGGTCCTATGAAGCAGCTTATGTCCATTTCCAGGGCAATGGATGCCCCATCCCAGCTTTGTCTTCTGGAAGAAAGTGCAGGGAAAATTGCCGCAGAATTTGTATATCTTTATCCGCCGGGGATTCCCATTATTGTTCCAGGCGAACAGATTACTGGACTTTTTACAAGGAATGTGAGAAGATATATGGAACAGGGACTGAATCTTCACGGTCTTTGCGGAGAAAATAACGAAACAATAAGCGTAGTAAAGGAGCAGGCAGAGGTGTAACCCCTGCCTGATACATTATGGGAAAAATATTTTACATTATGGGAAAAAGCGCATCTGGTAAGGATCATATATATGCCAGGCTGGCAGCACATGAGGGATTGGGACTTAAGAAGCTGGTTCTTTATACTACCCGCCCAATCCGTGCAGAGGAAGAGAATGGTAAACAGTACTATTTCGTGGATGATAAAAAGCTGGAAGAATTTCGAAGCAGCGGAAATCTGATCGAGGCCAGAGCTTATCATACAGTACATGGAATCTGGAACTATTTTACAGCAGATGACGGTCAGGTGGATTTGGAAAATGCTGACTATCTGGGAATCGGTACACTTGAATCTTATGTGAAAATGAGAGAATACTATGGAAAAGAGAATGTTTGTCCTGTTTATATCGAAGTGGAGGACGGAGAGCGTCTTGCAAGAGCATTGAAAAGAGAGCGTGGTCAGGAGATACCCCGCTATGAGGAAATGTGCAGAAGATTTCTTGCAGATCAGGAGGATTTTTCCGAAGAAAAAATTGCTGCTGCCGGGATTACGAGAAAATTCCAGAATGTTGATCTGGAGGAATGTGTAGAAGAAATTGCTGAATATATTAGACAGGCATAATGTGCATCGCGAAGCGCGTTACTGGTCACGGAGTGAACAGTAACACATTTTTTGTTGATAAGTGAATAAATTCACAAAAAACTATAGCATGATTTTGTCGTACATGATAGAATTAAAGGGTAAATACATTTAGAGTGTATTTGTACAAAATAAGCTATGCAGGGGTGCTGACCGCAGCCTTTGACAATAGCGAAAATGATAGGGTGAGGTGATTCCGATGTTAGGGTTTAACGACATTATAGGACATGAAGAGATAATCAGACATTTGAAGAATGCCATACAGACAGAGAAAGTGTCCCATTCGTATATTTTTACAGGTGACCCTGGTTCTGGAAAGAAATTGCTGGCAGGAACCTATGCGATGACATTGCAGTGTGAAGAGGGCGGTACGGAGCCTTGCGGACATTGTGATTCCTGCAAGAAGGCAATCGGTAAGAATCACCCGGATATCATTATGGTGACCCATGAGAAGCCAAATGTGATTACAATTGACGAAATCAGGGAACAGATTATCAATGATGTGGATATTAAGCCATACTGCAGCCCATACAAGATTTATATTGTGGCAAATGCAGAGCTGATGAATCCCCAGGCACAGAATGCTCTTCTGAAGACCATTGAAGAGCCGCCGGAATATGCAGTTATCATGCTTCTCACAAGCAATATTGATGCTCTGCTGCCGACCATTCGTTCCAGATGTGTACGTCTGGATCTGAAGGTTGTAGATGACGGTCTGGTAAAGAAGTACCTGATGGAGCATCTCCATATACCGGATTATCAGGCTGAGATCGATGCTTCCTATGCTCATGGCAGTATTGGCAGAGCGAAACAGGTAGCTACTTCCCAGGAGTTTGCAGATATGACCCAGAATGCACTCCGCATCCTGAAGAATGCAGACGGAATGGAAGTATATGAGCTTACAGAAGCAATCAAGGAGCTTTCCAATGACAAGCAGAACATCAGTGACTATCTGGATCTTTTCCAGTTCTGGTTCCGTGATGTACTGATGTTTAAGGCTACACGGGAAGTTGATAATCTTGTATTTAAGCAGGAAATAAATTATATAAGGGAACAGGCAAGCCAGCGTTCCTATGAGAACCTGGAGAAGATTCTGGATGCACTGGAGAAAACAAAAGTACGTCTTCGTGCCAATGTAAATACAGAACTTGCTCTTGAGCTTCTGTTCCTTACAATCAGGGAGAAATAGAATGGCAAAAGTAGTAGGCGTAAGATTCGGAATGTAGGTAAGATCTATTACTTCAATCCGAAGAACTATAAAGTGAAACCGGGCGATCATGTAATTGTGGAGACTGCCCGCGGTGTTGAGTATGGAAAGGTGGTGCTTGCACCTAAGGATGTGGTGGATGACCAGGTGGTACATCCTTTGAAGGAAGTGCTTCGTGTGGCTACCAAAGACGATGATGAAAGAGAGAAGTATAACAGGGAGCGTGAGAGGGACGCTTTCAAGATCTGCCAGAAGAAGATTCGCGAGCATGGACTTGAGATGAAGCTGATTGACGCAGAGTATACTTTTGATAACAATAAAGTGTTGTTTTACTTTACAGCAGACGGCAGAATTGATTTTCGCCAGCTGGTAAAGGATCTTGCATCTATTTTTAAGACAAGAATTGAACTTCGCCAGATTGGTGTAAGAGATGAAACAAAAATTCTTGGAGGAATCGGTATCTGCGGCAGATGTCTCTGCTGTCATACTTATCTTTCCGAGTTTGCACCTGTATCCATCCGAATGGCCAAGGAACAGAATCTCTCTCTGAACCAGACGAAGATTTCAGGTGTATGCGGAAGACTGATGTGCTGTCTGAAGAATGAGCAGGAGACCTATGAAGAGCTGAATCGCAGACTTCCGGGAATCGGAGATACGGTAACTACTCCAGACGGAATCCAGGGCAATGTACAGAGTGTAAATGTACTCCGTCAGCTTGTAAAGGTAGTAGTAGAAATTGGTGATGAGAAAGAAATTCAGGAATTCCCTGTAGGCGAACTGAAATTCCGTTCCAGAAAAAAGAAAGTAAAAGTCTCTGAACAGGAATTAAAGGAACTGAAGGATCTTGAAGATAAAAAGGGAGATTCCAAATTAGATGATTAATGATCTTGTGAAGGAGAATGAGCGGGTAGATGATCTGCAGAATGGCTATTATATCATTCAGGATCCCCGGAAATTCTGCTTCGGTATGGACGCTGTTCTTTTATCTGGGTTTGCCAGAGTGAAGAAGGGAGAGAAGGTTCTCGATATGGGAACGGGAACTGGTATTATTCCGGTACTCCTTGCTTCCAAGACTGTGGGAGAGCATTTCACAGGTCTGGAAATCCAGGAAGAGTGTGCTGAAATGGCAGCAAGAAGTGTGAAATACAATAACCTGGAGGACAGGGTCAGTATCAGACAAGGTGATATTAAGGAGGCTGTCAGTATTTTCGGGGCAGCTTCTTTTCATGTTGTCACCTGCAATCCGCCCTATATGATCGGGCAGCATGGACTGACCAATCCGCATATGCCAAAGGCAATCGCCCGACATGAGATCCTTTGTACTCTTGAGGATGTGGTAAGCCAGGCTTCGAAGCTTCTTGGAGACAGAGGACGTTTTTACATGGTACACAGACCGTTCAGGCTGACAGAAATTATGCAGGTTTTGACGAAATATAAGCTGGAGCCTAAGCGTATGCAGCTTGTTTATCCATACATTAACAGGGAGCCTAATATGGTGCTCATAGAAGCCCTGAAAGGCGGCAATTCCCGGATTACTGTGGAAAGACCGCTGATCGTGTATGAGAAGCCGGGAGTCTATACAAAGGACATTCTGGAAATGTACGATATGATTTAAAAAGATCGCAAATAAAAAATGAAAAACAGATGATTGCAGAAGGGAGAAAAATATGAGTGGTAAATTATATCTATGTGCCACGCCAATCGGAAATCTGGAGGATATTACGCTTCGCGTGCTCCGTGTTCTGAAGGAAGTGGATCTGATCGCTGCGGAAGACACCCGCAACAGTATCAAGCTTCTCAATCATTTTGACATAAAAACTCCAATGACCAGTTACCATGAGTACAACAAAGTGGAGAAAGCCTACACCCTCATTGAGAAAATGCAGGAGGGTCTGAATGTGGCTCTGATCACAGATGCGGGAACACCTGGAATTTCTGACCCAGGGGAAGTATTGGCTGCTATGTGTTACGATGCCGGAATTGAAGTAACTTCGCTTCCAGGCCCGGCAGCATGCATCACGGCTCTTACCCTGTCCGGACTTTCCACCCGCAGATTTGCATTCGAGGCCTTTTTACCTCCGGATAAAAAAGAGAGGAAAGCCATTCTGGAAGAGTTGAAAAACGAAACCCGCACCATCATCCTTTATGAGGCACCCCATCACTTGGTTGGTACCCTGCAGGAATTGTACCAGGCTCTTGGAAACCGCAGAATGACTCTTTGCCGTGAGCTTACCAAGAAGTATGAAACGGCATTTCGGACAACAATCGAAGATCTGATTGCTTTTTACAAAGATCAGAAGCCCCTTGGAGAGTGTGTCCTGGTGATCGAGGCAGAAGCCGAAAGGAAATGGAACAGGAGTCACAGGAATCCTGGAGAGACATCTCCATTGAGGAACATATGGCGATTTATGAGAATCAGGGGATCGCACGCAAAGAGGCAATGAAGATGGTTGCAAAGGATCGAGGTGTGACAAAAAGAGATATTTACCAGGCGCTTTTGCTGCAAAAATAGAGAAGAAACTGTTCTGGCAGGTGTTATTCCTGACAAGCAGACATATAGGGGAGATAAGGCGTATTTTTGACGGATATCCGTTGAAAATACGCCGTTTTTTACATCTTGAAATGGCTTTTAACTGGCAAAAACGGGGTTTTTGTGCTATAATAAATCTGTATTTTTATGCGCAAAAACAGGAATGAGATCTGGCAGCAGAAATGAGCCGTAAATTCCTGTAACTTTTTAATAGATCATAACAGGAGGAATATCATGGGCGAAACAAATACAGAATACGGAGCGGACCAAATCCAGATTCTGGAGGGTCTGGAAGCCGTACGTAAGAGACCTGGTATGTACATTGGAAGTACATCCAGCCGTGGTCTCCATCATCTTGTATACGAAATCGTGGACAATGCCGTAGATGAGGCACTGGCTGGTTACTGTACAGAAATAAATGTAGCGATCAATCCTGATAACTCCATCACAGTTGTAGACAATGGACGAGGCATTCCGGTAGGAATCAATCATAAAGCCGGCATTCCAGCTGTAGAGGTGGTATTTACCATTCTTCATGCCGGCGGTAAGTTTGGCGGTGGAGGATACAAGGTATCAGGAGGTCTTCACGGAGTAGGTGCATCCGTTGTTAATGCACTTTCTGAATGGCTTGAAGTATCAATCTGCAGAGATGGAAAGAGATATGAGCAGCGTTACGAGCGTGGTAAGACAATGTATCCGCTTAAGGAAGTTGGAGAATGTGGTGATTCTACCGGAACTACTGTTACTTTCCTCCCGGACAAGCAGATATTCGAGGAGACTGTATACGATTACGATATCCTGAAACAGCGTCTTCGTGAAATGGCTTTTCTTACCAAAGGTCTGAAGATCATTCTTACTGACAAGCGGGAAGGTATGGAAAGGGAGAAAACTTTCCACTATGAAGGTGGTATCCGTGAATTTGTAACTTATCTGAACAGAAGTAAAGAAGCTCTTTATCCGGAGATCATTTACTGCGAGGGTGAGAAGGACGGTGTGGCGGTTGAAGTTGCCATGCAGCACAATGATTCTTATACAGAGAATACTTACGGATTTGTAAACAATATTAATACTCCTGAAGCGGTACCCATATTACTGGTTTCAGAAATGCCATTACAAACACATTTAACGATTACGCCAGAAAGAATAAGCTTCTCAAGGACAGCGAGCCAAACCTTTCCGGTGATGATATCCGAGAAGGCCTGACAGCCATTGTCAGCGTTAAAATTGGCAATCCGCAGTTTGAAGGCCAGACGAAGCAGAAACTTGGCAACAGTGAGGCCAGAGGAGCTGTAGACAGTGTTGTAAGCAAACAGCTGGAGATTTTTCTGGAACAGAATCCTGCTGTAGCCAAGCAACCGTAGAGAAGTCTGTACTTGCCCAGAGAGCCAGAGAGGCAGCGCGTAAGGCCCGAGATCTTACCAGAAGGAAGTCTGCCCTTGACAGTATGTCCCTTCCAGGCAAGCTTGCCGATTGCTCGGACAAGAATCCGGAGAATTGCGAAATCTATATCGTAGAGGGTGATTCCGCGGGTGGCTCTGCGAAGACAGCTCGTAACCGTGCTACACAGGCTATCCTTCCTCTTCGTGGAAAAATACTGAACGTAGAGAAAGCCCGTCTGGACAAGATTTATGCAAACAAAGAGATCAAGCTATGATCACAGCCTTTGGTACCGGTATTCATGATGATTTCGATATTTCCAAACTGAGATATCACAAGATCATCATTATGACTGATGCCGATGTTGACGGTGCCCACATTGCCACACTGCTTCTTACATTCCTGTACAGATTTATGCCGGAACTGATCAAGCAGGGCTATGTATATCTGGCACAGCCGCCGCTGTACAAGATCGAGAAGAACAAGAAGGTATGGTACGCTTATGATGACGATGAGCTGAACGCCATCCTTACAGAGATAGGACGAGACTCCAACAATAAGATCCAGCGTTACAAAGGTCTGGGAGAGATGGATGCAGAGCAGCTTTGGGAGACTACCATGGATCCGGAGAAGCGTATTCTTCTCCGCGTTACAATGGATGAGGCAGCTACCTCCGAAATTGACCTTGTATTTACCACACTTATGGGTGACAAGGTAGAACCAAGACGTGAATTTATCGAAGAGAATGCACGCTTTGTAAAGAATCTGGATATCTAGGGGGAGATAGAACAATATGGATGACAAGATTTTTGACCAGGTCCATGATGTGGATCTGGAGAAAACCATGAAAGAATCTTACATCGAATATGCTATGAGCGTTATTGCTTCAAGAGCGCTTCCTGATGTAAGAGATGGTTTGAAACCGGTACAGCGTAGAGTGCTGTATTCTATGATCGAATTGAACAACGGTCCGGATAAGCCACATCGTAAATGTGCCCGTATCGTTGGTGATACCATGGGTAAGTATCATCCTCATGGTGACAGCTCTATTTACGGAGCACTTGTAAATATGGCACAGGACTGGTCTTTCCGCTATACTCTTGTTGACGGACATGGAACTTCGGTTCTGTGGACGGCGACGGCGCAGCTGCCATGCGATACACTGAGGCCCGCCTGAGCAAAATTTCCATGGAGATGCTTGCTGACATTAATAAAGATACTGTAGACTTCCAGCCAAACTTTGATGAAACTGAGAGAGAGCCAAAGGTGCTTCCTTCCAGGTTCCCGAACCTGCTAGTCAATGGTACTACAGGTATTGCTGTTGGTATGGCTACCAATATTCCGCCTCACAATCTTCGTGAGGTTATTAATGCTGTTGTAAAAATTATTGACAATACCATCGAGGAGCAGAGAGAAACCACAATTGAAGAGCTTCTTGACGTTGTAAAAGGTCCGGATTTCCCTACAGGAGCTACTATTCTCGGAAGAAGGGGAATCGAGGAGGCATACCGCACAGGCCGCGGAAAGATCCGTGTACGTGCAGTATCAAATATTGAGACCTTACCAAATGGAAAATCACGTATTATCGTTACGGAGCTTCCCTATCTGGTAAATAAAGCCCGGCTGATCGAGAAGATCGCAGAGCTTGTCCGTGATAAAAAGATTGATGGAATTACTGACCTGAATGATCATTCCAGCCGTGAGGGAATGCGTATTTGTATTGACCTGCGTAAAGATGCCAATGCAAATGTTGTTCTGAATCAGCTGTACAAGCATACCCAGCTGCAAGATACTTTTGGCGTTATTATGCTTTGCGTGGTACCTCAGGGCGACAGCCTTGTACCAAAGGTACTGAATCTGAAAGAACTTCTGGAGCATTATCTGGCTCATCAGGAGGACGTTGTTACCAGAAGAACCAAATATGATCTGAATAAAGCACAGGAACGTGCCCACATTTTGGAAGGCTTGCTGAAAGCCCTGGATAATATCGACGAAGTTATCAGAATCATTCGTGCTGCCCGCAATGTTCAGATTGCGAAGCAGGAATTGATGGACAGATTTGAACTGACGGATGTGCAGGCTCAGGCTATTGTAGATATGCGTCTGAGAGCTCTCACCGGTTTGGAAAGAGAGAAGCTGGAAGCAGAATATGCAGAATTAGAAGAGAAGATCCGCAAATTCCTGGCAATTCTTGCAGACAGAAATCTCCTTCTTCGTGTTGTAAGGGAAGAAATCCTCGCAATCGCTGATAAATACGGCGATGAGAGAAGAACTGCCATCGGATATGATGTCTATGATCTTTCCACAGAAGATCTGATTCCAAGGGAAAATACGGTCATTACTATGACAAAACTTGGTTATATCAAGAGAATGACTGTAGATAATTTCCGCAGCCAGAACAGAGGCGGACGTGGAATCAAGGGAATGCAGACCATAGATGACGATTATATCGAAGAACTGCTTATGACTACTACTCACCATTATCTGATGTTCTTTACCAATACAGGACGTGTATACAGACTAAAAGCATACGAGATCCCTGAGGCAGGAAGAACTGCAAGAGGTACTGCAATTGTCAATCTTCTGCAGCTTATGCCAGGTGAGCGCATTACATCTGTTATTCCTATGCGTAAATTTGAAGAAGGCAAGTATCTGGTTATGGCAACTAAGGCTGGTCTTGTGAAGAAGACACCTATGGAAGAATATGCAAATGTACGTAAGACAGGTCTTGTGGCAATCACACTTCGTGATGATGATGAGCTTATTGAAGTTAAGGCTACAGACGATACAAAAGATATTATGCTTGTAACGAAAGACGGTATGTGCATCCGTTTCAAGGAGACTGATGTAAGAAGTACCGGAAGAAGCTCCATGGGTGTTCGTGGTATGAATCTTGATCCTGGAGATGAGGTTGTGGCAATGCAGCTGAATTCTCAGGGAGATTACCTGCTTGTAGTATCTGAAAATGGTATGGGCAAACGTACAGCTATGAGTGAATTTACCTCCCAGAACCGTGGAGGTAAGGGTGTGAAGTGTTACAAGATCACCGAGAAAACCGGTAATGTGATTGGTGCTAAAGCTGTCAATGAAGAAAACGAGATTATGATGATCACTACAGAAGGAATCATTATTCGTATTACCTGTGCTGGAATTTCTATTCTTGGAAGAATCACTTCCGGAGTGAAGCTGATCAATCTGGATGAGGGTGTAACAGTGGCAAGTCTTGCCAAGGTTCGCGAGAAAGCAGAGGGAAATACGGAGAACGGCAGCAGTGAGGAGCCGACTGAGGAGACTGAGGAAGTTTTTGAAGAAGAGGATTCACAGGATACAAATGATGCAGAATAAAGGAATCTGTGAAGTATGAAAAAAAGAACCAGAATTTTAATCCTGGGTATTGCCATGATGTTTATCATGGCAATGTCCGGATGCGGCGTAAATCATAAATCGCCGGAGGGAGTAGATGGAGCTCATAAAGAATTATGTAAGCGGAAGTGAGAAGAAGGTGAAGCAGTGTTATTCTCAGGAAAAGGATACCAATGAACTTCTGCAGAATGAGATTGATGCTACTTTGAAATATTTTGCTGCTCATAATCCAACAAAAGTAAAGGTGGAACAGTGCGATATTCTTTCCGAAAACGGTGACTATACTTACGTGTACATTATTTACAATCTGGTATTGGAAAATGACCAGGAGTATCCATGCGTAGGAACCTATATGACGGAGAAAAAAGATGGTAAATACTATGTAATGTCACCTTCGAGATCACAGATGATCTGCGGAATCAGGCTGCGGATGACTATGCCAAGTTTATGACTGCAGATTCTTATAAGACTTATACGAAAGCATACAATGTATTTATCAAAAAGAACCCGGGGTATGAGGAGAAAATTGTAAATAAGCTGGATGCAGAGTAGAAGGGAGGCTGCTGCAGGATGATTGAATCTTGCAGTGGCCCTTTTTCATATCGTGATTTGATATGGAACCGAAAAATATTTTTATCGCACTGGGGAGTTTTGCATAGAGGAAAGGAGCTTGGAAATGAAAAGAATCATTGTAATGGTACTGAAGAATATTATATTCGTACCATATTATTGGATCATGCTGAACTGGTATGCTGCGCATGTGGATAAATACACAGAGGAACAGCGCTATGCCATGTTGAAAAAAATTGACCATGCAGCTAATCGTGGAGGAAATCTTCATATAGACGGCCATGGAGTAGAAAATATACCTTCGCAAAATGGGTTTATGTTTTATCCGAATCACCAGGGATTGTATGACGTGCTTGCCATAATGGAGGTCTGCCCGGTACCTTTTTCAGTAGTTGCAAAGAAGGAAGTTGGAAATGTACCGTTTTTGAAGCAGGTATTTTCATGTATGAAGGCATTTTTGATTGACAGGGAAGATATTAAACAATCTATGCAGGTGATCATTAATGTAACGAAAGAAGTAAAAGCAGGAAGAAATTATCTTATTTTTGCAGAAGGGACCAGAAGCAAAAATGGAAACCATCCTCAGGAATTTAAAGGCGGAAGTTTTAAGGCTGCCATGAAAGCAAAATGTCCGATTGTACCGGTTGCATTGATTGATTCTTATAAAGCATTTGATACCGGTTCTGCAAAAATGCTGAATGTTCAAGTGCATTTTCTGAAGCCCGTGGAATATGAAGAATATAAAGATATGAAATCAACTGAGATTGCCGCAGAGGTAAAAAGAAGAATTGAAGAGACTATCCGGGCGAATGAAAATAAATAAAAAAACTTAAAAAAGATGTTGACAAGAAGTGATCTTTTAAGTATAATAACAAATGCGCTACGAAAGATGCGCAACTCCACAATTTAACATTGGTTAAGTAGTTCGGAGACTGGAGAAGTACTCAAGAGGCCGAAGAGGTGCCCCTGCTAAGGGTATAGGTCGTTAACGCGGCGCGAGGGTTCAAATCCCTCCTTCTCCGCTTTTGATTTTTAAAATTTTAAATTTAAAAAAATCAAAAAAGTGGTTGACAAAGCTTTCTACTTGTGGTAAAGTAGACAAGTCGTCAATAAAGACAAAAAAACTTCATCAAAAAAGTTTTGAAAAAACTTAAAAAAGTTCTTGACAAACAAAAAGAGATGAGGAAATAAAATAAACAGCTGTCGCAAAGAAATGACAGCGGAACAACCTTGATAACTAAACAGTGAAACACATACGATTCTCGAAAATTCTTAACGAATCATCATCAAATGAATGAACTTTTATAACAGTAATGACGAGAGATAAACTAAGCTAGTTGG
>ENA-OQCX01000852-OQCX01000852.1-human-gut-metagenome-genome-assembly--contig:-NODE-852-length-15290-cov-6.315966_pt1 | contig 15290 bp, 20 predicted proteins | sample MGYA00242762_ERZ504587 | MGnify/ENA primary metagenome ERZ504587 (study PRJEB26092, sample SAMD00036337) | human gut metagenome | host: Homo sapiens | study: EMG produced TPA metagenomics assembly of... | reverse complement strand
AGCCCTGAACGCCTCCGTGCAGGTAGAGCAGGAGGAGTACGACGAGGTAGTGGCCATCAAGCCCATGTTCCTGCTGTGGGACTATGAATAAAAGACGAAAAAAGGCGGCGTAAGCCGCCTTTTTATGGCCGGAGCTACCGCAGAAACATGGGGCGAAATTACATTTTTTCCTTGCACTCCATGGGGATACGTGGTATCATAAGCAAAAGTGCAGTGAGTGTCATTTCGGGTGGAGACTTATGCTGTTTTTCTGCATAAGTCTCCTTTGTCAAAGGGGCAGCGGTATGCCGATGGAGGTTGACAGGCCATGGAGAGGCAAGCTAAACTTTCCAAGCAAGCAAGCAAGCAAGCGGAGCGGTGCTATAACTATGTAGCATCGGGCTTTTGTCATGCCCCCAATAATATTGGTATATATAAGCGTTTCTATCAAGGCAGTTTTCTGCGCGGATAGAAACGCTTTTTTGTTTTGAAAACGTCAACTGGAGGAGGATTATGGTATGGACAATTTGCTGGAACAACTTGAACAGTGGAATAAAAACGATGAATTTTCCCGGTGTATTGAAGCCATTGAAGCTATCCCGGAAAAAGAGCGTGGATATAAATTGACCGTATTGCTTGGTCGGGCTTATAGCAATTTGGCAGTATTGGGAGATCACAAGGCGCATGGAGATGATGATGAAGTAGATAAGGAACTTATCCAACACTCCATTGACATTTTGGAAACTGTATGGAAACAGGGAGAAAATGACCCGTACTGGAACGCTCGCATGGGATATGCTCACCTCATGGCAGATGATACGGCGGCTGTTGCTCTTGAATATGGAAAGCGGTGGCTGGAATTAGAGCCGGACAATCCAGAAGCGCAGAAATTGGTGAGCGATTGTGAGGGGTATCTTTCGGAAGAACCAGTCGAAATGTATGGCGAGGCCGATTGGGATGCGGTAGAGAAACACATTGAAAAATATTTCGGTTATTATGATTACGTATTTCACGAAAGTGTTTCCACAGGTATTCATTTGGACATCTGCGTTATTCCACCGCGAAAAGATCATAACTATTATACCCTTGTTACATTTGGAATGGGCGCTCATAGAATGAACGTGCCAGAGGAACTAACAGAGAAAAAATTGGAACGGGCAGAGCTTTTAATCAATCTTCCCCCGGATTGGAAATTGTCGGAGGAGGATTGGCAAGAGGAAAAATGGTATTGGCCTATTGATGTTTTGAAATGGATTGCCCGCATACCTGTTAAAGATAGAAATACTTGGCTTGGCTGGGGACATACCATAAGTTCCGGTGAGCCATTTGCGGAAAGTACAAAATTGTGCGGGGCTATGTTATTAAATCCCGGTGTGTTTGGTGAACCCTCATACTTCTGCACTCTCCCGACGGGGACGAAGTGAATTTTTATCAGCTTATCCCTCTCTACAAGGAAGAAATGGAGTTTAAGTTAGAAAATAGTGTAGATGAACTTATAGATAAATGCCCGGACGAAATCTTGGAGGTCATTAACCCCACGCGCCTTAATGCAATTACAGATGAAGATACGATTGGCTATGATTTAGCGGAAATGGATAATGCGGAAAGTCATCTAAAACGTATCCGGGATTTGCATTTGCCTGTTGATGAACTGGCCGCTTACAACTCTATGGCCGTTTATCTGCGTTGGGCTATGGAACGAGGGCAAATGAGCAACCCGTTTCTTACCCAGTACCGAAATGTGGTAGAAACAGTTAGGGCGGGGAATGGCCCCGACTTGCGTGTGTTTATCCGGGACAAGCTGGACGGAAAGTTGTCCACGCAATTTTTTGATCGGGTAGGCTCTGGCTTTGCTCAATGGTATGCCCAGGACAATCGCTCAAATCCTTATGTCTATCTCTGGGACTACCGCGACTGTGCTCTGGCTGTTTTGAAAGATCATACATGGAATAGCATTGAGGAGGAAGAAGCCGCATATTTGCTTTTGCCTTATACCGAGGAAAGCTACCAGGCGATAAGTGCAATTTTGGATAAGCGGTTAAAAGAATTTTTGGAAACAGAATTTGAAGATGATCCCGAACTGCGTGTTGCACGTGCCGCCGACGGAAAGCCGCCTATCATTCCCGATTGGGACGGTCCCCTATTCTGCTATGCAACTGACCGTATCGCTCAAAAGGCTATAAAATCAAGGGGGCCAAACGAATAATGCCAGAACGTGAGGAATGGGGCTGGGAAAGCGGTTGGGGCTTCTTTTCCGATGATGATATGATGGACGACGAACTTGATGATGAAAAAGCTGGCTTTTACGATATTCGAGATATTTGCCGCATTGACCCGACCGTAGTGTCCCTGTTGTCCTTGCCTTATGGCACATATATGGAGAAAAACGAAACCGGGGAATGGGTTGAAATTGAAGATGATGAAACGGAGTTAATGACAATGCAGCTTGATAAAATTGAAGATGTTTTATCTGAAAATCTGGGAGAAGGGTATCGAATTGTTAGGGACAATGATGAACTATCTCCAATAATCGAATGGGTTGACTGGGTTAATCAATCGGAAAATGACGAGAATGAAGAAGCTATTCGGGTTGAAGTCCATTTTGAAGATGGCACGGAGGAAACCTTTGAAAAAGGAATTACGCTTCGTCAAATCTGGCATGAAGATGTACTATAAGAACACCCTATATGCAGGAAAAGGAGAAATTTTTAATGACAATAGATGAATGTAAAAAATATCTTCCCAATCGTTGGGCAGAGATTATTCAACAAGACCCATTACTAATGGAAATCTTTGAAGAACATGATTACGATTTGGAGGAAGAAGCTGTACCGCCTTTTCTGTTTCAGGAGTTGCGCGGTGGAAATATCGAACATCTGCGCCCTATTTTTGCTCTCTATGGGCAAACTGGATTAAATATGTTACAAGAACTTTTGGAAATTGATGAAATCAGCAAAGATACAGCAAAGGTTGAACTGCCAGACGAACAAACCAGCTATGCAGGGTATTTCTTTACTCGATTTTCAGAAGATAATAGACAGAACGCTGAAAATGCAGTACAAGCCTATATTAGAAATATAAATCGTATTTTCGTGGAGGAGTTCAAGGAAGCTGCTCCATTGGACGAGAACGCCAAAATAGAAATTTTATTCGGACAAGCTGCCCAGACTTTTAGAGAAGAAGCCTATCAGCAACAAATAAATGGAGAAAGTACAGAAATAGAAATTGATTTGATAGATTGGTGTAGCGATATGCTGTACAAGGAGGGCTATGAGGATATTGAGTTAATGACTGAGGCATTGTACCATATCAACTGCGATTATCTATTGTCCGATTATCTCCAGTGGCCTATGTATGATACGAAACGGGAAAATCCTTTTCGTCCTTATTTTGAACTTTGGAAGATGGGGTTGAATATTTATTTCCCAGAGCGTGGACGTGTGGTACTAATTGGATAAAAGAAATCATCTTGATATGCTCATTCAGCGATTAGAGCAAGAACAGGAAAAATAAAGAGGAACTTGCCGCTTCATCTTTGGCGCGGGGGATGCGTGTTGATCGTGTGTAGTATCGCTACGTTGCTTGTTTAGGTGCGGACTTCTGGACACTTTGTCCAGAAGTGGCCCGGTAGATAAAGGAGGATATATGGGCGCATGGAATTATGGTGTGTTTGATGATGATACTGCGTATGACGCTTTGATTGACCTTAAAGGATCATCAGACATAATTGCTGATATGGAACAATATTTTGATGAGGTTATACAGGCTGAATATATCGGCTATGATGAAGCGCATTACGCTTTAGTATCAGCGGCCGTTATTGACAGCGTAATAAACAGCTTTGTGTATAGGTGTGATGAGGAAGATTATTTTGAGTGGACAAGTTCACAAAAATGTTTTGACTTTTCTCCCCTCAAACAAAAAGCAGTAACGGCTATTGGTGCCATTCTTTCTGATAATTCTGAATTAAGAGAATTGTGGGAAGAAAACGAGGAATTGTATGAAGCATGGAAAGAGGATAAACTTTCAATGCAAAAACGACTGCAACAATAACAAAAAGGAAAGGTGAAAAATCATGGGATTGTTTGGAAACATTTTTAAGCCGCTGCAAGGAAAGCTGACCGCTAAACAAGAAGAAAATATGAAAAAGGTAGCGGAAGTATTTAAGGAAAAGACAGGGAAAGATTATCAGACCGCCGTTGTCTGGAAAATGACAACAAAGAAAAAACTAACGAAAACTGTTCATACATATTACAACTGGCTTATGGGCTATGGCATAGACGATAATAACATTCCTGAAATCGTACTTATTCCCGTAGATCCTAAATGGGATTGGATTGATGAACCTATTTATTGCAAAAAGACTAATTCCGAAATGACGCAGGACAAGAAAACAAGCCTGTTCATCTTAAAGAATGACCAGCTTGAAGATAGCAAAATAGATTTACAGCTTATTAGTTCCGTGGCGATGATGGAAAATTATCTCATGGACGTTAATTATATGTTTGACTATGAAAAGCTGAGTGAGTATTGCATGAAATATTGGATGGGCAAGTGATGGAGTTTATAGAAAAGTTTTTAAGTGAGTATTGGCAATATGTAACGCTTGTGATTGGTGCAGGTTTTGTGATATTCGGTTTTATCTGCAACAAAATAAAATTACCAAAATTCTTAACGAGAAATCCAGACGCAAAATATTCGCTCGGGTTGAGAATAGTGTATATATTACTTGGCATCGGCACCGTATTATATTCTCTTTTCTGTATTTTTTCTTGAGGTTAATAGTTGTTTGGGGGCCGCCAACGGAAACGGCATATAAAAAAACCGTTGGATTGGCGGCTGTGTTGTTATGCGCCTCAAATAGGGGCAGAAGTCAAACGGCGGTTTTGAAACTAATCATTTCAAGGCCGCCGCTTTTTTATACCCACGGCGGCAAAGGAGGTACGCCGTGTTTCTTTGCCTTGTCCATGCCCTTAATTTGTCAAAAAAAGCCCAGGCACCGGACAAGGATATTCTGATATTGGTTGCGAAAATTGTTCTAATATAAATAAATTCCTCGCTTTATGCGCTTGTGCGGCCTTGTGCTGTGCAAGCGCATTTTGCTTGCCTTACTTCTGGACAAAGTGTCCAGGGGTACGGGGCGGCTCCCCTGGGTGCCGTTCTCCGCCAGCCCTCCATTTTGTTTCCGATCAACCCACCCACCGAAACAATGAGGACAAGTTATGACTACAATCAATCTGAAAGATTTTATTATTGGTACATAGTGGACGAGCTGGTGGAGGTGCCCGATGAAGTGGCCGAGGCACTTATGGCCAGCCGGAGGATGAAGCGTCCTATCAGCGGCGGCTTACCCGGAATAAAGCGTTTTATTCCCTGGACTGTGATGACGGGATCGAATATTCCGCGTGCCTGCATGAGCCCAGCCCCCAGGAGCTCCTGGATCGGAAAGAGCTGTTTTTCCGTCTGTGGAATGCCCTCAACTCCCTGCCGGAGATCCAGGCCGCCGGGTGGACGCTCACTTGATCCTCGGCAAAAGCTACCGTCAGATCGCCCGCGAGGAGGGCGTGGACAAGAGCGCCGTCCGTTGTTCCGTGGAAAGCGGCATCAAACGGATGAAAAAATATTTGAGAGAAAATTTCTAATTACCATCTCCATTTGCTCCTTTTTTGTCCTGGGTATATGAGAGGAAGTTTTTCCCTCTCCGTAAAGGGGACGCGGGGGCCCCAGGCCACAGTGCCGGGCCGCCTCCCTCTTTGCGGGGGAGCGCCGCAGCCGAGGATGCTGTCTTATGACGGGGCAAGAAAATGAGCGCAGTGCTCCCCTATATCTTTATGAAAAAGGGGAACGCTCTATGAACTACGATCCAGAATTGGCGGCCCTGCTCTCCCAGCCGTGGAGCGAGGGGGCCTGCCGGGGCTATGTGATCTCTGCGATGGAGCGGTGCGGCTTCAAGCCCACCGACATTGAACAGGTCATGCTGGAGCTCCACGAGGTTTTTGACTACACTACCCCGGAGGAGGCTGCGGCTTACTACGAGCGGAGCCCCTATTGACTTCTGGACAAAGTGTCCAGAGGTCACACCATCAAGCGGCCAGCGCCCTATGCGGGTGCTGGCCGTTTCCTTTATCCATACCGTTTTAAGAGGGAGGTATTTTATGCAGGCACAGGTCAAATACGAAAGCGAGATCAAAACTGCCGTTCTTGGGGATCGGACGATCACCGTCAAGAATGTTACCCCCATATACTCGCCGCAGGAGCGGGACAAACGAAACCGCGAAATTGAACGGCGGCTGTTTGATGTGTTCGTAAAGTACGCCGGACAGAGGGGGTAGGCCGGAGTCATCCTTGTTGCATGGGGGCATTAGAGGTATAATATAGTTGTAGGTTGGCTCCCATTTATGGAAAGGGAGCTAATTATGGATAACAGAATTGACGCGATTTATGGGCGGCAGTCGATTGACAAAAAGGACAGTATCAGCATTGAAAGTCAGTTTGAATTTTGCCGTTACGAATTGAAAGGCGGTGAGGGCCGGGAGTACAAGGATAAAGGTTACTCCGGCAAGAATATTGACGCCCGGACTTCCAGCGGCTTTTGCAGGACATCAAGCTGGGGCTCATCAAGCGGGTGATTGTCTACAAGCTGGATCGGATCAGCCGCTCCATTGTGGACTTTGCAAAGCTCATGGAGCTGTTCAAGCAGTACAATGTGGAGTTTGTGTCCTGTACGGAAAAATTTGATACCTCTACCCCGATGGGCAGGGCGATGCTCAATATCTGTATCGTGTTTGCCCAGCTGGAACGGGAAAGCATCCAAATGCGCGTGCAGGACGCTTTTTATTCCCGGTGTACCAAAGGCTACTATATGCGGGGCCGGACGCCATACGGTTTTGATACTGAGCCCATCGTCATGGACGGGATCAAGACAAAGAAGCTGGTGGAAAACGCGGAAATGGATTTTGCCGAGCTGATGTACCAGATGTATGCGGAGCCGAGCAGCTCCTACGGCGATATAACCCGGTACTTTGTCAAAAACTCCATTGATGTCTATGGAAAAGCCCTGCAACGGGCCTTTATCTCAAAACTGCTGAGAAATCCGGTCTATGTCCAGGCCGATATGGACATCTACGAATACTTCAAAGCCCAGGGCGTAAAAATCGAAAGCCCCCCGGAAATGTTCACGGGGGACAATAGCTGCTATCTCTACCAGGGCCGGGAGGGTGAAGAACAAATCCTTGTAATCGCTCCCCACCAGGGGCGCATCCCCTCCAGCCTTTGGCTGACCGTCCAGCGCAAGCTGTCACAAAACACCTCATTCCAGAATGGCCGCAAATGCCACAATACCTGGCTGGCCGGGAAAATCAAGTGCGGACGCTGCGGCTATGCTCTGGTGGGCTTGAGAGCCAAAACGGCGTTACTTACCTGCGGTGCAAGCAGCGGGCCGATAACGGGAGCTGCGAGGGTGCCGGTACGCTGACGGCGCAAAGCATGGAGTCCTTTGTGTATGGCGAGATGGTGGAGAAAATGCGGAAGTATCACACGCTGAAAGGCGGCAAGGAACCGGGCTATAACCCCAAACTGACCGCCGCCCGTGTTGCCCTGGCAAAGACGGAAAGCGAGATTGAGAAACTTCTGGACACTTTGTCCGGGGCAAACCCGCTGCTCCTGCAATACGCAAACAATAGGATCGAGGAGCTGGACGCAGAACGGCAAAAGCAGTTAAAGCTGGTGGCCGATCTCACCGCTAATTCCGTTTCGGACACGCAAATTGACTGTATCACGAATTACCTCAACGATTGGGAGTCCGTGAGTTTTGACGATAAGCGCAAGGTGTTGATATTCTCATATCCCACATTGATGCAACCAGTGAGAGCGTTACAATCCACTGGAAAATCTAAAGCCTGTTTCACTTGGCATTATGCCTTTGTAAAAAATAGTTTTTCATCTTTAGCAACAAAGACATCCGGCTTAGAATGAACCGCTTTCATACCCTTGCTCAGCCATCCCTTTCGGATGAAGAAGGTATCATGTGCTCTAAATTTCATGGAAAATTTCCCGCCTTATCATTTCGTTTTCAAATATTTGTTCATCATGCACCCGCCATCGAGGTATTTAGGAGTAACGCACATCTTACAATGAACGCATTTAGCAGGATTGATGTAGTAGTAGTCTCCAATAATTGAGATTGCCCCCGCACGGCAAAGTGATTCGCACTTCAAGCACTTGCGGCAGGCATTGAATTTTCGGATTTGGTATCCGACCATTCGTTGTAGATCATCGTGGTCTGCAACATTCATCGTCCGAACCTTTACCGCGTGTTCGTACCCATCATGGGTAAAAGGCTGAATGGAAAGAATAGGGACATTCGTTCTGGCATCGAGAATTACGGTTTCGTTCAGAATTTTCTGTCCGTACTCCGGCGCGATACGGCCAAAAGGAACGAACATCCCAATCAGTTCGTCATCATACGGTCGCACAAGACGATAGATTTTCGCGTGGTCCTCGGCTGTGCAATTTGTGAATTTGATTTTTACATCGTTAGCTGTTGCCAGACCATTGCCGCCTTGACGAGCCTTCCATTTGCCAGAATCAACATACTCTTCAGCGTCAGGCTTTCCGATTTTTCTTGCAAAGCCAATCAGGAATTCGCGCCATGCCTTTGATTTTTCCGGCATATAGATTCGAGATAGGAACTGTGCGCGCTGATTGTTATTCGGGCAGCACCAGCAGCCGACACGATCATAGCCCAGCCGATAGGCATAGTTAAAGTCGATTTCTTTGCTCAGAATATACAGCCAAATGTCAATATCCTTCCAGAAAAAGATTGGCGATGCCACAGTCTGCTTCTGGATTTTGACGGATTCGGCATCATCCTCAATACGATTGTACTTGCTGCGGCTGACAGACTCTGCCTTGCGGATTCCATAGAACGTCAGAATTTGCTCATTGCGGAACAAACTATTCAGTGTCCGGGTAATAGGCCCCGTCTTAAACATCGAGCAGCACCAACGCATCATTCGTGCCGGTGGTCCAATATCATCGCAAACATCCATGAAGTTCTGCTCTTCATTTTTGCGACCATGAAAATTGCATGAGGATGATTGTGACGATAGCGTTCTGCATATTCGCCCGTAGTCGGAAATTCCAGTGTAGTGTTGCCGAAGATATGAACAATACTCGATGTACCCAATGCGTTGATCGTCAAATCAGCCGTAACTGTTGAATCTTTACCACCCGAAAAGGATACCACAAGTCGGTCTTCATCAAACTTTGACGCTGCATTCCGCACAAACCCAGAGGCTTCATCCACGAGGTAGTTGAGCCGGTTTCTATTAGCTTCACAGAATCGCTTGGCATAAATATTAAAGTATTCGTAGGTATTGCTGCCTTTATACTCCTCGATTTTCTTTGATAAGTCTCTGTATCAGCCTTTTCGAAGAGTTTCGTCGGAAGTGCTACACGCTTTCCATCAATATAGTAGCTGCTGTTCGCCGCCCATACGGATTTTTGAACATATTCGTGAGGCTTCTTCTCAAGCAACAGCTCCAACAAAAGCCGCTCTTCTGGAAAGACCGGACGCAAATCAGCCGACATATATTTAGTTTTATGTCCACAAAGCGGGCAAGAACCTTTATCCGCTTGCGTAGTCGTATTGATGATGGGGACTTTGCATTCCGGGCACCAATACACTTCAACAGGAATATCTTCCACCGTTTTACTGCCGCAAATCGGACAGATTTCATCATTTGTTTCTATATTACAGTTTTTACACCACATTGTTGTATTCTTTCTTTTAGGTATCTACTGCACTAGCCCATAGTAATCGTTCATATATATACAAATGCCTAGTGTCTGTTGAAAATGGTTTTGTACAGGCTCCTTGTATGATAGACTAAAGATTTTCTTGCTTTTTGCCACGTAACTCAGCTAACTGAAGATAATTTTCTATATACATATAATAATACTTCAATCTCCTAGGCATTGCAACTAAAAGATTTTAGCTTTGATTTCGTCATTTTGACTTGTTCTCGAACAAGTCAAATCTAACAGAACTTGATTAAGATACTCGAGAGAATGAGGTTATCTGCAAATGACTCTATTTCAGGTTCAACAGGAGCTTTCATTGGACCTGAAGTGATATCACCGCCTGAATACACCTTGTTCAAATTCAAATGATTCTTGGAACGAAAGAGTATTGACTACTTTTTTCATAAGCTCCTAATTTCACCCAGATATAATAATCATGATCCAAAGCCTCTGAGTCGAAAGACTCAGGGGCTTTTTTATGTCTGGAGGTGAGCATTTTGTTATTCCGCACCATCACTATCATTATTACCATCGTATTTTAAAGCGCAGCTGCGCAGAAAGGAGAAAGCATTATGAACTTTTGGTCCGAAATCGTCAAAGAGGTCGGCACCGTCCTGGTGGAAGTCCTCGTCCGCATCGCTGAAGAAATGGAAAACAACGATTGAGCAAAATACACTGAAAAGGAGATTTTACTATGCCCGCAAATGTTGAAACGATGTTCTCTGTCCGTGAGACCCTTGGCACGGCCTTGGCCGTATCATCATGGATGCCCCTGCAAGCCGTGAAGCCTTGGAACTGGCCGGTCTGGATTGGCAGGTGGAAAGCCGTAATATCTATTCCGGCACGGGTTCTATGATCCCCGGCTATCGCGCAAATGTCCGCAGCACTGATGATGCTGTTCTGGGTGTGGTATCCGACCGCTACCGCATTGTGCAGAACGAAGAAGCATTTCAGTTCACGGATGACCTGCTGGGTGAGGGTGTTACTTACGAAACTGCCGGTTCCTTGCAGGGCGGCAAGAAGGTCTGGATGCTGGCAAGGCTTCCGAGGAAATATCTTATCGCTGGAGATCAAGTAGTACCATATCTTGTAATCTTCAACAGTCATGACGGAAGTTCTGGTGTGAAAGTGGCCATGACTCCGATCCGTGTAGTCTGCCAGAACACGCTGAACCTCGCGCTGAATACCGCAAAGCGCAGCTGGACTGCACGCCACACCGAAAATGTTCTGCTCCGCGTGCAGGATGCCCGTGAAACCCTGCAGCTGGCCAGCAACTATATGATTGAACTCGGCAACCGTGGCGAAGAGATGGCTCACATCGATTTATCCGATCACAAGGTGCAGGAGTTCATCAATGAGTTTTTCCCGATTTCTGAGGACCTGTCCGATTGCCAGCGGAAGAATAATCTGCGCCTGCAGGAAGAGCTGAAGACTCGCTACTACAACGCACCGGATCTGGAATGGGTCGGCAAGAACGGTTGGCGCTTTATCAACGCAGTCTCTGATTTTGCTACCCACGCAGATCCTCTCCGCAAGACCAAAAACTATAACGAGAACCTGTTCCTGCGCACCGCAGAGGGCAACCCGATGATCGACAAAGCCTACAAGATGGTGCTGGCCGCAGCATAAAGGAGCAAGCCATGAATGATGTAAACAACCGCATTTTCAGGGAATTCACGGAATTCTTTGACAACGTTGAGAAGAGTGCTTCTGAAATCAGCGTTACCATGCTTATGAGATCACGATGAAAAGTACCATCAGCACCGCCATTATTGTTTTGGAATCCGAGGGCAGACTGGAGGAGCGCTACTGGAACCATCTCAGGGTGCAAAATAATATTCTGGATTTTCTTTACGACCTGTGGGTTGGCTCTTGCCATTCATTGGCCAGCGACTTTTCCACGATCATGAAAGACTTGGTGGAATATGACTTCATTCTTGCCGAATCTATTATGAAAGAAAGGATGCAAAGCGCATGAAAAGATTGATTTCAACTTTGAACCTGTCCAAAGAAGATTGGCTCCGTTACCGTAAGTGCGGCATTACCGGCACGGATGCCGGTGCCATCCTTGGCCTGAATCCCTACCGCTCGGCATTTCAGGTGTACCACGATAAAATCAGCGATACCATTGAAAATATCGACAACGAAGCCATGCGGCAGGGCCGTGATTTGGAGGATTATGTGGCGCAGCGCTTCACCGAGGCCACCGGTCTGAAAGTACGCCGTGCAAATGCCATCTACCAAAGTGAGGAACATCCACTGCTTCTGGCGGACTTTGACCGTTTGATTGTCGGGCAGAAAGCAGGACTGGAATGCAAAACGGTTTCACCGTTCTCTGCGGATAAGTGGGCAGATGGCAAAATCCCTGCACATTACATGGCTCAGGTCAATCACTATCTGGCTGTCAGCGGTTTTGACTGCTGGTACATTGCTGCTCTGATTTTCGGGAAAGAACTGGTGATTCACAAGATCACAACCGACAAAGAAGTTCTGAACAACCTCATTGCCAAGGAAGAGCACTTCTGGAAATACAACGTGATGCCCGAAATTCCGCCTGTACCTACCGGAAGCGAGGGGGATACACAGCAGATCAATCAGCTGTACTCTGCAGATGATAGAAACAAAACTGCCGATCTTAATCCCATCCGCGACCTGTTGGATAAGCGGCAGGAGCTTTCTGATCAGATCGAACAGCTGGAGCAGGAAAAAGCCTCTATTGAACAGCAGGTGAAGTTGGAGATGCAGGATGCCGCCTATGGCACAGCACCGGGCTACAAGGTGTCCTGGGTATCCTCCGAAAGTAAACGGGTAGACTCCCAGCGTTTGAAGAAAGAACAGCCCGATATTTTCAATCGGTACAGCAAGAATGTAAGCAGCCGCAGGTTTACCATTATCCATGCAGCATAATTTTTGTACGCCTATAGGCACACAATTTGCGCTTCAGCTATTTTTATTTAATAGAACAACTCTGATTATCTCCAAAAAGCCCGGAAATACGGGCATTTCACGGGATATAAGAACTGAATTTACTACCGATTTACTACTTTCGGATTGAGCTTTGACACGCTTCTGCTTCCCGTGAAGCCCAGCGCCCAAATAGTGACACATCGAAAATTGAATACGACACCGCAGACAGCGGCGTTCTCCTTTCCCCTTTGGGGAGATCAGGACGCCGCTTTTTGCGCCCAAAAACAGAAAGGAGGCGACCACCTATGTACTTTACTTCCGGCAGCGACCGGGCCTTTGAACAGCTCATGCAGACGAGGCCGGGCGCAGATCATTTTGACAACGGCGAGGCCGGAGCGCCGGAGGACTGCGGCACCTGCCGTTTCTACCGCCCGCACTGGAAGTACCAGTTTTGTGTGTATGAGGAATGTCCCTACCAGCCGGGCAAGCTCACCGCCCTTGACGGCGCGGTGAAATTTCAAGTGAAAGGAGTGGACGACGAGATGGCAGTTTTTCGAGTGGAGAAAACCGGGGCTATACGGTGATGTCCAACCACCACCTGCGGAACAAGGACTTGTCCCTGAAAGCCAAGGGGCTGCTGTCGCAAATGCTGTCCTTGCCGGAGAGCTGGGACTTTACGCTGAAAGGCTTATCCTTATCAACCGGGAGCAGATCGACGCGATCCGGGCGCTGTCCGGGAGCTGGAACAGGCGGGCTATATCGTGCGTTCCGTGAGCGTGACAGCCAAGGCCGCCTGCGCGGGGCGGATTACATCATTTACGAACAGCCCCAGCCTGTGCCGGATTCACCTACATTGGAAAATCCAACATTGGATAATCCAACGCAGGAAAAGCCTACGCAGGAAAAACCAACGCAATTAAATAAAGATAGATCAAGTAAAGAGAAATCAATTACGGATGGATCAAATACCGATTCCATTCTTATCCTTTCCCCTCCCTCTCCTTTGGGGGAAGAAGCGGCTGCGCCGCCGGAACGGAAAGGAACGGGAGCGAAATCACAGAGCGCCGTAGAGATTTATCGGGAGATCATCAAGGACAACATCGAGTATGAACACCTTTGCCAGTACGCCAAGGGGATTGACCGGGATATGCTGGACGAGATCGTGGACTTGCTGGTGGAAACCGTATGCAGCGCCCGAAAGACCATCCGCATTGCCGGGGACGATTACCCCGCCGAGCTGGTGAAATCCAAGCTGATGAAGCTGAACAGCTCTCACATTGAGTTTGTCTTTGACTGTATCAGCAAAAACACCACGGAAATACGGAACATCAAAAAATACCTGCTGGCGGTTCTGTTCAACGCCCCAAGCACCATCAACGGCTATTACACGGCGCTGGTGGCCCATGACATGAACACCGGCAAAATCTGAAAGGAGGCCGACCCTATGAAACAGGGTGCTTTGATTTTTGACGAGCAGACAGACCGCTACGACATCCGCTTTGACCTTGCGGACTATTACGGCGGCCTGCACTGCGGAGAAACTTTTGATGTGATGGTGGGCGGCAGATGGAGGCCGACCCGCATTGAAATGGCCGAGAACTGGTATCTTGTGGGAATCCATGCCGACGACCTCTCCGGCCTGCGGGTGCGGATTTAAGCCATCCGCCTGCCTGCTGACTTTCCAAAGGAGGGATAGCAGTTGCAGGAAGAAGTAGACCAGAAAACCATAGCGTTAGCGGTTAAGACGGGCAAGCTCACCGCCCAAGTGCTGCAAGCGGCCATCCGAAAATATCTGGCCGCCCGGCAGAAAGGGACGGGCAAGGCCCATCACGGACAGCAGAGCTTACGGCAGCTCAAAAAGGACGGTTCCGCCCTGTCCAACATTGAGATCACCGACGCCAACATTGGCCTGTTTAAGCCCTGCGCCAAGAAATACGACATTGATTTTACCCTGCGGAAAGACCGCACTACCCATCCGCCCCGGTATATCGTGATCTTCAAATCCAAGCAGGCGGACAATCTGGAACAGGCGTTTAAGGAGTTTACGGCCAAGAAGCTCAAACAGCAGGAGCGCACCTCCATCCGAAAGACCCTTGCCGTCCTGAAAGAAAAGGCAGCGGCCAGAAGCAGCCAGCAGGCCAAGGAGAAAATCAAGGAAAGGGGGCTGTCACGATGAAGCCGGAAATGAAAAAGCTGATCATCGCCAACCTGCCCTACCTGCTGTTTGTTTACCTGTTCGGCAAGCTGGGACAGACCTACCGGCTGGCGGCTGGGGCGGACTTGTCGGAAAAGCTATTGCACCTTGCGGACGGCTTTTCCCTTGCCTTTGAAAGCGCCGCCCCCAGCTTCCACCTGTTCGATCTGGCGGTGGGCGTGGCCGGTGCGGTGGCGCTGCGGCTGATGGTGTACTGCAAAAGCAAGAACGCCAAGAAATACCGCCGGGGTGTCGAGTACGGCAGCGCCCGTTGGGGCGGCCCCAAGGATATAGCCCCCTATATCGACCCCAATTTTGACAACAACATTCTGCTGACACAGACGGAACGGCTGACGATGAACAACAGGCCGAAAGACCCCAAAACCGCAAGAAATAAAAATGTTCT
>ENA-OQCX01000851-OQCX01000851.1-human-gut-metagenome-genome-assembly--contig:-NODE-851-length-15294-cov-6.645019_pt1 | contig 15294 bp, 18 predicted proteins | sample MGYA00242762_ERZ504587 | MGnify/ENA primary metagenome ERZ504587 (study PRJEB26092, sample SAMD00036337) | human gut metagenome | host: Homo sapiens | study: EMG produced TPA metagenomics assembly of... | reverse complement strand
CCATTCTCGCCGAAAAGTCCACTGATATTATCTGCTTTCTGCTTTTCGCCGATCTCATTAATACATCCAACCATGTAGAGCGGCTTTTGATGATCATCCCGTACAAGATATCCGCGGCAGTTGATCCAGACCGGATTCCCGTTCAGATCCAGCCAGCGATATTCCATATTATGGATACAACGATTGGTAGTAAGCAGATCACGGAATTCGGCAGTCAGCAGCGGATAATCCTCGGCATATACAAAGTCCCGGTGTGTTTCCATAACATTATAAAAAGCATTTTGAGGAACGCAGAAACGTTCCAGTGACTGTGGCGCAATATAGTAAAAGTCGGTCCGGAAATCAATAAAGTACAGATAGTCATCGGTACTTGGACTGAGCAGGTCAATGATCCCGCATAATTCCGTCGGTGAAATATGCTGGTATTTTTTCTCCTGCGTGATCAGTTCATCCGTGATCCCTTGTGCACGAGATTGCTTTCCGGAAGAAAGCATCGGATGAGAAGAAGCGGAATGTGATATTTTTTTTCTTCGTTTTTCACGGTAAAGCATAGTATCACTGCGTCTTACGATATCTTTAAAATCCATATCGGTGTCAGGCTGATAATAGGCATATCCGGAGGAAACGCTGAGAGAATAGGAAAGATCCTGATCCTTTTCATTTAGAAGCAGCTCCAGTTTATGGAGCTTATCGGCAATCAGTGCTTTTTCATCTTTATGGAAAATGTAGGCAAATTCGTCTCCACCGATCCGGAAACAATTCTGTTCCGATTGAAAAGCCTGGCGGATACACTGATAGCAAAGCTTTAAGGCTTCATCTCCCTTTTCGTGGCCAAAGTTATCATTAATTTCCTTCAGATTATCAAGGTCTAATAAGACAACTCCGGTTGTATGTAATTCCAGCTCCTGTTCATCTAGATAACGGATCATATTTTCGTAGGCATTCCGGTTCATGGCTTCGGTGAGCATATCTATATTAGCCAGTTTCTGGAAGTAGATCAGTTTTTGCTTCTGGATACACTGCTCATAATATTGCGATACCTGGATCCAGATCAGCATAAGGATAAACAGCAGAGTGCCAAGCGGAAGAAATACAGATGTCTGCTGGAATTTGCGGATATAATAAATCAATAGTTCCGATAAGGCAAAACACATAATGAGGTACATTGGATATCTGAACTTCTGGCAAGTTCGTTTCCAAGCTGTTTTGCCTCGTAATGGATCAGTCCGATCGTATATGCTGTATTCACTAACATGATCAGATGCGTGATCGGAAGAATCTGGAAGATATCGACAATTCCCATACACTGAAGAAAGGACGCTGCGCCCTACTTGATAAGATAAGAAACAGACAGGAACAGGGCAGCTTTTTTGAATTTACTTTTGCAAAATATCATACAAAAAGGAAAATTAAACGGAACAGGAAAGAGATAAAAATGTAAAGAAGTCAATAAAATACAGTGTTCTTCCATCCGGGACTAAAAACTGCAGGAAACCGCATTGCTTCAGGGACCATAAGGCAATCAACAGGGAGAAGATTCCAAGATTCAGGAATATTTTAGATGTTTCTTCGGAAAAATCCTCCTGTTTCTTACGAATCACTGCAATATACAATACCAGAGAGAGAAATCCCAAAAATAAAACACCGCAACTGAGGATCAGTATTCCTAGACTCTGGCTGAGAATCTTCAGAATACAATCGCCCCTCGTACCTAGAAAAAGATGCACCGGGTTCCCGTAATAACCCTGATATACAGGAATGATTTTGACGGTCAGTTTCTTGGTGTCACTGTTTGCCGGAATGTCTACAATATGCCAGCAGGAGCCGGGTGATTTCATGAATTTGGGTGTGTGTTTTTCATTTCCGTATTGATAAATAAGTTTCCCATCAAGCCAGACTTCTGCATTGGTATGAGTAGTCTGGAAAAGAATCGCTTTTTGCGTGTGGAATTCATCGGACAGGATCACAGATTCTGTTTTCGCACCGTCAGTTTTAAAACTTGTTGTTTTCAGTGAGGTGGTGTTATCAAAAGGCAGTTCGTTCCGAACAGTATCCTGTCTGAATATCCAGATGGAAAGATAACGGCAAATAAGACAGATGCGATCAACGAGAGCCATATTTTTTTCTCTATTTTCATAATTTGATTTCCTTTAGATTCTACGTATTCTCAGGTGACAATAATCTATACGTATAGAATAACAAAATTGGCAGATGAAATCAATGTGAAAAGGAGTCTGCTATTTCCAAACTTTTGCTTTACAAATGATATATAAAGTATTATGATAAAAAAAACGAAATCTTCAGGCAGGGTGTGATTCCCTACCGACGGTAAAGCCGCGGGCCCGAGAGGCATGATCCGGTGTGATTCCGGAGCCGACAGTATAGTCTGGATGAAAGAAGATGATGGTACAGTTATTTTAATAGATGAATGTAGTGTCAGAGCTCTGAGATGGTGATCCATTTCAGAGCTTTTTTGATTAACAGATCATTTGTCAGTTATATGTAACAGATCATTTCCCCTGTAGGTATCCTGCAGGGGTTTTTGTATAACTAAGAAAGAAGGAAGAAAAATGACGGATCAGGAATATATGCTCCGGGCAATTCAGCTTGCAAAAAAAGGAGAAGGATGGACGAATCCAAATCCCATGGTAGGTGCGGTGATCGTAAAAGACGGCCGGATCATCGGGGAAGGTTATCACAAAAAATGCGGAGAACTTCATGCAGAGCGCAACGCAATCGCATCGCTTACAGAATCGGCAGAGGGTGCGACAATCTATGTAACGTTGGAACCATGCTGTCATTATGGTAAGACACCGCCGTGTACGGAAGCGATTATAGAACAGAAGATTAAAAAAGTGGTGATTGGTTCCAGGGATCCGAATCCAAAGGTGGCAGGAAAAGGTGCACAGATATTGCGTGAATTGGGAATTACAGTAGTTCAGGATTTTATGCGGGAAGAATGTGACTGTCTGAACCCGGTGTTCTTCCATTATATTACGACGAAGACACCGTATGTAGTGATGAAATATGCCATGACACTGGATGGGAAAATTGCGACAAAGACGGGTGCATCGAAGTGGATCACAGGAGAACCGGCCCGACAGGAAGTGCAGCATATGCGGCACCGGTATATGGGTATTATGGCCGGTATCGGGACTGTACTTGCGGATGATCCGATGTTGAATGTCCGGGTAGAAGGATGGAAAAGTCCGGTCAGAATAGTATGCGACAGCAGTCTTAGGATACCGTTTGACAGCCAGATCGTAAGAAGTGCAAAAGAGTACCGGACAATCGTGGCTTATGCAGGACGGGAAGAGAACGAAAGAAATAACAGAAAAAAATAGAACGGTTACATGCGAAAGGCGTGGATACTGTCTGCTGTCCGGATGAAAAAGGTCAGATAGACCTTAAAAAGCTGATGACATATCTTGGAAATGAGGGCATTGACAGCATTCTGCTGGAAGGCGGGGGCACGCTGAACGACAGTGCACTGCGAGCAGGAATTGTAAAAGAGGTACACTGTTTTATCGCACCAAAATTATTTGGCGGAAAGAACAGTAAGACACCGGTGCAAGGAATCGGCATCGGACTTCCCTCAGAAGCATTGAAACTGAAATGTACGGATATCTGCCGGATCGGTGAAGACATCAGGATAATCTGTCAGGTATGTGAAAAAGAACAGGAGGGGCCATGTTTACAGGAATCGTAGAAGAGAAAGGAACGGTCCGCTATATGCAGCTGACCGGAGAGTCGGGAGTTCTGGCAGTCAAGGCGAAGAAGGTATTGGAAAGAACGAAGATCGGTGACAGTATCGCAGTCAATGGCGTGTGTTTGACCGTTACTTCACTCCAGCCGGATGGGTTTACTGCAGATGTGATGGCAGAGACTGTCAGGAGAAGCAGTCTGGGAAGCTGCAAAGCCGGAAGTCAGGTGAACCTGGAACGGGCAATGGCTGCAGATGGAAGATTCGGAGGACATATCGTAAGCGGTCATATTGACGGAACCGGTGTGATCCGGTCTCTGATCAGGGAGGAGAATGCCATCTGGGTATCCATCGGAACATCGCCGCAGATATTACATCTGATCGTGGAAAAAGGATCCATCTGTATAGACGGCATCAGTCTGACAGTGGCAAAAGTAGATGAAGAGGGATTTCAGGTATCGGTTATCCCGCATACAGGAGAAGAAACGACGCTTTTGGAAAAGGTGCCGGGCGATCCGGTGAATCTAGAGAATGATGTGATCGGAAAATATGTAGAAAGGCTGTTAGGCATCAAAAAGAGTGAAGAAGAGAAAAAAGAATCCGGAATTACGATGGAATTTTTGCAGGAATTCGGATTTTAGAACAGGAGGATAAATAAAAATGTCACAAAACAATCAATACAATACAATCGAGGAGGCACTGAGAGACCTGAGGGAAGGAAAGATTATTCTGGTTACAGATGATCCGGACAGAGAGAACGAAGGGGATCTGGTATGTGCGGCAGAGTTTGCAACACAGGAGAATATTAATTTTATGGCGACTTATGCGAAAGGGCTTATCTGTACACCGATGAGTGCGGAAATTGCAGCAAGGCTTAACTTTCCACCGATGGTTGCGGAGAATACCGATAATCACAGCACAGCATTTACCGTTGCAGTGGACCATGTTGATACGACGACAGGTATTTCGGCAGCAGAACGTTCCTATACAATCATGAAATGTGTGGATGAAGATGCGAAGCCGGAAGATTTCAGAAGACCGGGACATGTATTTCCACTCATTGCCAGAAAAGGCGGAGTCCTGGTGCGGAACGGACACACAGAGGCAACGACTGATCTGGTGAGACTGGCTGGATTGAAAGAATGCGGCGTGTGTTGTGAGATTATGAAAGAAGATGGCACAATGATGCGTACACCACAGTTGTGGGAACTTGCAAAAGAGCATAATCTTACATTTATTACAATCCGTGATCTTCAGGATTACATGAGAATCCATGAAAAACATGTAAAAGAAGAGGCGGTTGCAGACCTTCCGACGCAGTATGGAGATTTCAGACTTCACGGATATATCAATGATATTACAGGAGAACACCATCTTGCACTGGTAAAAGGTGATATCGGAGACGGTGAAGATGTACTTTGCAGGGTACATTCGGAGTGCCTGACAGGTGATGCATTTGGCTCGCTTAGATGTGACTGTGGTCTGCAGCTTCAGACAGCGATGCGTCAGGTAGAAGCAGAAGGCAGAGATCATTCTTTACATGAGGCAGGAAGGCAGAGGAATCGGGCTGCTCAATAAGATCAAGGCATATGCACTGCAGGAGCAGGGATATGATACGGTAGAGGCCAATGTAAAGTTGGGATTTGCACCGGATCTCAGAGAGTACTGGATCGGAGCGCAGATATTATCGGATCTCGGAGTGAAGTCATTGAGACTTCTGACCAATAATCCGGACAAAGTCTATGGACTTGGTGGGTTTGGACTGAAGATCAATGAAAGAGTACCGCTGGAGATCCCACCCCAGAAGTATGATCTGAAATATATGAAGACAAAACAGGAAAAGATGGGACACATTTTCAAAGAAATAGAATTATAAAAAGATTTAATGAATAACAGGAGGAAGAAATCATGAGACAGATCAATTTAGTAGAAGGAAAAGTAGTAGCACCTGAGGGAATGAAAGTCGGAATCGTGGCTGCCAGATTCAATGAGATCATTGTGAATAAGTTATTGGGCGGAGCCGTCGACGGGCTGGTAAGACATGGGGTAGAAGAAGAGAACATTACGGCTGCATGGGTACCGGGAGCATTTGAGATTCCGCTGACTGCACAGAAGATGGCACAGTCCGGAAAGTATGATGCAGTCATCTGCGTGGGAGCAGTTATCCGCGGGGATACTTCCCACTATGATCTGGTGTGTAATGAATCGGCCAAAGGAATCGCGCAGGTTGAACTTGCAACAGGAATTCCGGTATTATTCGGAGTGATCACAACAGAGAATATCGAACAGGCTATCGCACGTGCAGGAAGTAAAGCAGGAAATAAAGGATATGACTGTGCATTGTCCGCAATTGAGATGGTAAATCTGATGAAGCAGCTTTAATCAGGTGCAGCCGATGGTGAAAACAATCATTTTTGATTATGATGGAACGATACATAATACTCTTGGAATCTATGAGCCGGCGTTCAGGGAAGCTTATCAGTGGTTGTCAGAACAGAATGTTGTAGAGGAACAGAAGATAGAGACGGCGCAGATCGCAGGCTGGCTGGGCTTAAACAGCAAAGAAATGTGGGATACATTTCTGCCGGAATTAGATCAGAGATACAAAGATCAGGCGAGTGCAATCGTGGGAGATTCCATGGTCAGGCAGATCAGGAAGCACCGGGCAGTGTGGTATCCGGGAGCGGAAGAGATGCTTACAGCTTTGAAGAACAGAGGATATCATCTTGTGATCTTAAGCAACTGTAAAGTGTCATACCGCAAAGCACATTGGGAAGAATTCCGAATGGAAAGATGGTTTGAACAGTTTTATGACTGTGAATCGTATGGTTTCTGCCCTAAGACGGAGATCGTGCAGGAAGTTATCAGAGACTATCCGGGTTCCTATCTGGTGATCGGAGACAGAAGACAGGATTTGGAATGTGCCAGATCCTGTAAAAGTCCGTTTATCGGATGCCTGTATGGTTATGGTGAGAAGGGAGAACTGGATGGAGCAGATTATTTTGTGAAATCTGTAGAAGAGATAACCGGAATTATATAATGTGAAAAAATGCACAAAAATAGAACTGTATTTTTGTAAATTATGTTTAATTCCACTCTTGCGCTTTACAAGAAAAAAGTGTAAAACATTAAGTAAGTTAAAAAAAGTAAATAAGAAATGCAATGAAAGGGATACGTCATAAAAGTTAACTGGAATTCAGAGAGCTGTTGGATGGTGTGAAACGGCAGAAGTATTTTATGATATCACCCAGGAGCATCCCGCTGAAATATACAGGTTGGAAGAATCAACATAGTCAGGTATCGAGTAAGTCGGGACGTTGTCTTCACGTTACAGAAGAAACTGTTAGATATTTTGACAGTAACAAGTGGTTGTGGTTAGTGATGACTGCAGTAAAACGAAGTGGTACCACGGAAGAATATTCCGCCTTTGTTATCCGAAAGGATAGCGAAGCGTTTTTATATATTTACTTTAAAGAGAAAGAAGAGGGATTATTTTATGAGTGGAATATTAATGATGATCATTGCCATTGTTGTGCTTGGTGGAGCATATCTTCTTTATGGTCGTTATCAGTCGGTCATTTTTTGCGGACAGTTCATACATGCTATCCTTTTCTGTTCTCTGCTCCTGCGTTTGCTCTCGTTTGATTTCTCCCTCCGTATCTTCTTGGCACAAGCAGGACAATACCTTGATGCACCAGAGCCCGGGACATATTCAACGCCGCACACCGTACAATTTTTAGCGGGCATTGCTGCCCACCGTTTTGTAGGTATGATATGTAATTCATCGACAAAGCCGATGAATTTATAGTAAATCTTGATTTCCTGCTTCACTGTTCCGTCTGCCATCTTCTCACGCTCCGAAACAAGTATCTTGTCTATGAGTGCGTTTATAACTGTTGCATCCAGTTCTTTTAAGCCTTGATAATTTCGGATAAGGGCGAGGAAGTCACGGATTCCCCGTGATTTCTCGTAGCTTTCATTAAGAGTTTCCGTCACCTCTTTCAGCCTTGCTTCAATTTCAAGCTGCTCTTTCTGGTATTTCCCCGACATCATCTCAAAATTCCGCTCGGTAATACGCTCCATGACCTTATCCTCGTAGAGAGAGGAAAACAGCCTGTCCAGTTCCGCAAGGCGTTTGTTCAGCTTCTTACGTTCTTTCTCTAATGCTTTCGCCCTGCTCTGGTCTGTTTCCGTGAGCCGCTTTTCTATGGCCCTGACCGCCTTTTCATCATTCACTGCCATATCCGCAAAACAGTTGATGTCGGCAAGAACGGCATTGAATAAATCCCTTGCTTCTATATTGTGGGCACTACACTCGCTTCTTCCGTTTCTTGCATAATTATTACATGAATACTGTACACAGTCGATAATCTCTGGGCGTTTCCTCCTGTGTACGTTCATTGCCCGCAGAGCACATCCGCAGTCCACACACTTGATAACGCCTGCAAAAATATTTACAAATCCTCCCTTGTTCTGTGGAAGCCTACGACTTGTAATAAGCTGTTGGACAATATCAAATTCCTCCTGCGTGACTATTCCCTCATGGGTATTGGGTATCACTTCCCATTCTTCGGGCAGCTTAGAGGGGCGTTTCTTGCTTTTCATATTGGCGGCAATCCGTTTGTAGCCTACAAGATTTCCCGCATATATCGGGCTTCTTAAAATGCTCCTCACGCTGTTCCCACTCCAAATATAGCGTTTGTCCTCGTTCCCCTCAAAATGACGTTCAAAGCCTGTTTCGCCACGCTCCGCCGCATAAGCGGCAGGGCGTAGGATATGCTGTTTATTAAGATGTCTGCAAATTTTGGCAACTCCATTCCCTTTTAATGCAAGGTCGAATATCTCTTTTACAACATGTGCCACTTTATCATCTATCAGCAGATGGTTGTGGTCGGCAGGGTCTTTGATATAGCCATAAGGGGCGGTAGTTCCCATGAATTTCCCCTGTTGAAACCTCGCCCGATATGCCGATTTTATCTTAACAGATATGTCAGCGGCATACATTTCGTTTAAAATGTTGCGGAAAGGCGTGATGTCCATAGCAGATTTATTCAAGGTATCTACGCCGTCATTGACCGCTATATACCTCACGTTATGCTCTGGGAAGAAAACTTCCAGATATAACCCACAATCAAGATAGTTTCTCCCCAGACGGGATAAATCTTTCGTAATCACGCAGTTTATCAGACCGCTTTCAATGTCTTTTATCATATTCTGGAAACTTGGTCTTTGGAAATTTGTACCAGAATAACCATCGTCCACATACGTTTTTGCTATGTGCCATCCCTGCTTTTTCACATAATCCGTGAGGATGGATTTCTGTGTCGCAATGCTCGCACTCTCGTTATCCGTACCATCGTCTTTAGATAAGCGGCAATAAATGCCGACTAAATAGATTTTCTTTTCTTCTTTGATTCCTGCCATACTGTAAAACCTCCGTATCTGTCCTATCTGTTTTCATGTCCCATTGCGTACATTCTAAGCGGACAGCCCCTCATTGTCGAAGGTGTCGCCCTCGGCAATCTTCTTCCGAATATCCTCGGAGATAATCGGGACAAACGCTTCTGTAACGGTCTGTGTGCCGACATATTCACGGCTGATTATCATCTGCACTGGTGCTTTTGGCACGATACGCTTTCTCTTTTTATCTGCTTTCTTATCCTCGCCCATACTTAAATCTTCCTTTCCAGACAGGGCAGGGAAGAGTTTGGAAATGTCCCCGCCCTGCCAATCAGATACCATTAATCCTCGCTGTTTAATTCTTTCTGTAATGCTTTAAGGAGTGCCGCCGCTTCATCAGCGTTCAGCGTGATTCCCTTGCCGCACTTTTCACGGTTCGGGGAAAAGCTGCGGATGTCATACTTCGGCTCTTTCCCATTCCATGAAATGAGATTGATTTCCTTTGTGTAGCCACTGTCGCCCGTAGACAATACTGCGATTTCCTTTACGATTTCATACTGGATTTCTCTCATTCTCCATACCTCAACTCTCTGTATTTACTTCCCGAAAAAAGAAGATTAGCGGCTGTCACGGTTGCGTTTCCTCTGCAACTCACGCTCCAAAAGTTTGATGATGGTTTCCTCCATCTGCTTCGGCGTTGTGTTCTTCGGAAAGTATTTTTTCAGCTTGCTTGTGTTGATTTTCAAGGTTTCTTTCTGGTTGCCCTTTTCCTCCGTCATAATCGCAAATATCGTATCCATGTCAAGCCGCCCGCTCTGGCTTAACTGTTTCATCCGCTGTGCCTGTGAGAGTGAGGGCGTTGCTTCTTCGCTCTCCATCGTGGCAAAGAGGTTTTCCTGCTCGTCTTTCTTCAAGAAGGACAGTTCCACCGCAGGCGTGAGGGCGATTTTCCCCTCGTCCACCATCTGCAAAATCGGCGGTATCAGTTCCGTCAGGCGGATAAAACGCTGCACGGTCATCCTGCCCACGCCGAAGCCCTGTGCCACCTTGTCGTCCGTCCGCAACTTCGTCACAACTTGTGACGAGGTTAAGTCTGTGCGGAAACCCTGCCGCTTCATGGCTTCGGATTTCATCTTGTAAGCAAACGCCCGCTCCGATGGCAGGATATTCTCACGCTGCAAATTGCTGTCTACAAGGGTGATGATGGCTCGGTCACGGTCTAAGGGCAGGACAAACGCAGGCACGGTATTTATCCCTGCAAGTTCAGAAGCACGGACACGCCGCTGTCCTGCAATCACTTCATAACCGTCCCCGTCCTCTTTCGGGCGTGTGATTATCGGCGTGACAATGCCAAATTCCTTGATGCTTTCCGCTAACTCTGACAGTGTTTCATCTTCTGCCACATGAAACGGATTGTCGGGGAACGGGTACAAGTCTTTGGTCTTTAACACCTTAAAATCCTGTTTCTTCATTCACATATCTACCTTTCTTTCGCTCTGCTTCTATGATTTTTCTGCAATTCTTCCAACACTTCGGGCGGTATTTTTGACAGCAGCCGCCCCATCTGCTCGTTGGTTCTCTGCAATTCAAATATCTTCTGATTCGCTTTCTGCACCTTTAGTTCCTGCTCGTACTTTTCATCACGCATACGCCCCGCATAGTCTGATTCCTGCCCAATTCTCTCTTTCAAACTGTCGATATACGCCTGCTGTTTCCCGATTTCCTTAGAGAATTTCTCCACGTCTGGCAGCCATGCAGAGAGTAAATCTAACGCTTTATCCCTTTTCTTCCCTGCGTTAAAGGCGTTGATGTCGGATAGGGCAGACACGATTTCTTCATACTGTTTATCAAGCCTGCCGCCTAATTTATAGAGCCATGTGGGGACGTGTTTCCGCTTGGTTTCCATTGAGGACTGCCCCCGTTCAAGCTGATTCCACCGTGAGGACATCCGCTCATGGTAGGCGGTCTGCCACTCGGATAATGATTTCTGGTTGCCTAAGATAGCTTTCGCTGACAGCTTATTGTCTGGCGTAATCGGCACAAAGCAGAGGTGCATATGGGGCGTTCTCTCGTCCATATGGACGACAGCGGAGAGGATATTCTGCTTTCCAACACGCTCCGAAATGAAGTCAAGAGCCGTCTGGAAATACGCTTTTTGTTCTTCGGGCGGTAACTGGTTCATAAATTCTGGTGAAGCTGTGATGAGCGTTTCCACCATCATCACGCTGTCTTTCCTTGTCCTGCACCCCGCTTCGGCTACCATGCGGTTAATCTCTTTCTTGTAGGTGTACTTTGGTGGTGCTATGAGATGGTAATTGTTTTTAGAGCGTTCCATATCTATATCTGGGTTGCTTTTGTAGGCTTCTTTCTTCCGCTCGTTGTGGCGTTCACAAGCCGCAACGCCGCCCGCTTTTCGTTTCTGGAAACGCAGGATTGCATAAGGCATAGGCGGATTCCTCCTTTCTTTCGGCGGGTGACCGTCCTTTGGGGTGACAGCGGTGACGGTGGTGACAGCAGTTTTGGGATACCCCCTGCCGACTGCCGCAACTGTCACCCTCACCCCCTGCATGACGGTCATGTCGATGATGACGGTGTTTTTGGGATACCCCCCTCGCAAGAGCCGTCACCGTCATGCCGCCATTCTTTTATCCGAAGCCGTAAGGCGTAGGATAGCAGGGCACAGCCCTGCCTTAAGGGAGTCCAGAGGGAACGTCTGGCACACGACTTGCAGGGCAAAGTGTAGTGTGTTACACCTGTAAACGCAGTCGGAAAAATCGGAATGATTTTTCTGACCGCAGGGGTGGTTTTACACGACCGAAAAGGGCGAGTAAATCTCACGCCTGCATTTTGCGTTTACGGGGTGTTCTCCCGTAGGGATGACAGCGGCAGGGTATCCTAAAATCACTGTCACCACCGTCACTGCTGTCACCCGCAGCAGAGCCGCCAGCTTTACATGGCTTTAAGCGTCAATGACAGTAACAGGGGGGTATCCTAATATCGCTGTCACCACCATCACCGCTGTCACCCGCCCTCCTTGCAAGGGCAATCCGCCTGCCGTCTTTCCTGCGGCTGTACTGGTAGCAGATACGGTTCTCGCTTAAAAATGTGGTGCGGTATTCATTCAGCCATTTCGTAATCACCGTGGGTATGGTTTCCGTTTCCCCCATAGCGGCTAACAGTTCCGTTGCCGTGCCTATCCATTCTTCCTTATCCCTCATAAAATCCACCAACCGAAAAAGGACATCTGGTATCGTTTCTTTCGCAAGCTGCTCCTGCGTTTTCCGCTCCACAAGCTCCCAACGGCAATCACGGAAACGCAGCGTGTATTCCTGATAAGGCGTGTCCCTGCCCGTCACATACAGCTTGGCGGTGTCAGACGCACGTTTCTCCTTTTCCAGAACAAAGGTAGCGTCCGCACTCCCCGTTAATCCTGTCGTCCCAGACACCTTGTTGAACACGTCGCTGTCATTCTGCTTTCGGATGTGGTGTACGACAATGACCGCCAGAGAGTGCCTGTCGGCAAAGTCTTTGATGAGGGAGATGTCCCCATAGTCGCTTGCATAGGCATTGTCTTTTGAAGCTGTACGGACTTTCTGCAAGGTATCAATGACAATGAGCCTGCTGTCTGGGTAATCTTTCAGATAATCTTCAAGCTGCACGATAAGACCGTCTGACAGCTTGCAGCTTGCCACGGCAAAGTGGAGCCGCCCGCTTGCTTCGTCCGTCAAACGAAATAACCTGTCCTGTATGCGGCAGAACGTGTCCTCAAGGCAGAGGTAAAGCACATCGCCCTCCATTGTCGGCATATCCCATAAAGGGATTCCCTGCGACACGCATAAGCATAGCTTCAGCATGAGCCAGCTTTTGCCTATCTTCTGTGAGCCGCAGAACAGCGATAAGCCTGTCGGGATAAGGCTGTCCACCACAAAGGATGGTTTCTCAAGCGGTTCATAAAGGAGCGTTTCGGCGTTGACTGTCTGTAACTTCTGCATGGCTTTCCTCCTTTCGGGCGGTGTCTTTGTTTTCGTTGCACATAGGCGTTGACCTCCTTAAAAATAGATTTACTCCCACGGAAAAAAGTGAGAGTATGTAATGCCGCCAATCCCACACAAATAAAAAACAGATTTCTTTTTCGGGCGGTGTCGGTCACGGTTGGAGATATTTCTTCAATTTCCGCCTTTACTTTCTCCTTTGCAATCGCAACAGATTTCTGTATTGCCGAAGCGGTGCAATGCTCCATAGCGGCGATTTGGTAAAAATTGAACTCATACTCGTAGTAGAGCAGGAAACGCCGCCTTTGTATCTCTGGAAGGCTCCCAACCGCCTTATAGAGCGTTTCATTCCGTTCTTCCTCAACCATGCGTTCATCAAGGCTCTTAGGCACACGCAACGCCCGTCTGTAAAGGGTTTCGTCCCATACCTCGTTAAACTCCCTGTGCCGCTCGTCCCATTAGAAAAGATTCCTGTTCCTGCGCTCCATCTGCCGAAACTCCATAAAGAACTGTTCCGACACTTCCAACTCGTGGGATTTGCCCTGCCCGTCCTTAAAGCTGATAAAATACCTTGTGCCGCTTTCCGTGGATTCCTCCCGAAGCGTGTATGCCTTAACCCTGTATGCCATCCTGTTGTCCTCCTGCAAAAAATGAGTGAGGGGATTTCCATCCCTCACCCAGTAGCCCGCAGGATGGCAGGCTGTTTTAGAAGCTATAAAATTTTCCGCAGCTTCTTCCGCAGATGGTCTAACCTCGCATAGATGGCACCAGTCGTCAAATGCACAAGCGGGGCAATCTCCTTTGTGGAATACCCCTGCATTTTCAGCAGGACGATTTTCAAGGTACGCCCGTCCACCGTGACTAATACTTGATAGAGATTTTCGCTCTCAATCTCTTCCAGTAACTCCGCAACCGTACCCACTTCCGCCTGCCGCTCCCTGCCTGCCATGTCCTCAAGATATTCCGCAACGTCATTCGTCCATCGGTAAAACCGCCTGTTGGAATTGAAGTCTGCCCTGTCCGCCATGCGTATCTGCTCAATGGTCGCTTCATCAACGCCGCACTCACGCAGCAGCTTTTCCTCCGCTTCTTTCCAGATACGCCATTTCCTGTCCTCCCGTCCGTGGTTGTATGCCATTCTTACTTCCTCCAATCAGAATTGATTGAGAGGGCAGAGAAAAGCCCCCTCATCTTCCCAAAGGAAAAAACAAGGGGGCTGAACGCCTTAAATTTTAATTTTCTATTATCTTTCTTAGTTTTATTAGGATTCTGGCTTTGCGTTTGTTTACAACGCTCTGGGTTATGCCCAACCTCGCCCCGACTTCACGCTCGGAAAGTCCGTCAAAAAAGATTGCCTGTATCAGCTCCTGTTCACTATCCGACAGCAAAGGCAGGGCGGCTTTCAGCCTGTCCACCATGACCGCATTGACAACGGTTTCTGCAATGTCCACCGCTTCATCAGTGATAAAGTCCAGAGGATTCCCCTCGCTGTCCGTAAATCCGTCGAGAGATAGCAGTCTATTCTTTGTATCTAATTTTTGCAGATAACGCCACCGTTCCTTGTCACGGTAGAAGTCTGTGTATTGCTCCCTCACGACTTCAAGCAGACAGCCTTGAATGGGGATAAACAGCTTGTCCATATAGGTCTGGTCGGATTCCCTGCAACGGCAGAACTCCGTGTAGGATAATTCCACATAGCCGCCACTTTCTCTGATATATACCTTTCTTGGTGCATATTTCACCATAAATACCTCCCATCTGAATTTTTGAAATGTAAAAAATCCAGATGGAGAGGCGGAGAACGACACCGCATATCAGAAACAGCCCTACGGCACTTTCCAACAAAAATCGACAAAAGAAAAACCGCAAAGGCTCTGTGACCTTTACGGTTATAGGAAATAGTAATTCTATTGTATGGAGATTGTACTTCTACTTTCAAGGTGAGAAGTACCGTTGCACTGGCAGAAATTTTTTTAACTGGTTTCCTGCCGTTCTCTGATATGCTATGTATTGATAAATTTTGCTTCGTATGAGCAGATAGATAACTGCCCGAAAAAAGGACATAAAAAAATCCCTCCAAATTTAAAAACAAATTCAGAGGGTAATTTAGGGTATAACAAAATAACCCACCCGAATATCGTTTTTTTTATTTGGTGAGTTTGTTCTTTCAAATACGAAACAAAAAGAGCCGATGATTCG
>ENA-OQCX01000850-OQCX01000850.1-human-gut-metagenome-genome-assembly--contig:-NODE-850-length-15298-cov-4.599763_pt1 | contig 15298 bp, 16 predicted proteins | sample MGYA00242762_ERZ504587 | MGnify/ENA primary metagenome ERZ504587 (study PRJEB26092, sample SAMD00036337) | human gut metagenome | host: Homo sapiens | study: EMG produced TPA metagenomics assembly of... | reverse complement strand
CATAGGAGCAGGCACTTCCCCAGACTTCAAGCGTAGCATTCTCTACTGTAACTTTCAGGTGATGTTTTTCCATAGTTTCCAGATTCCGTTAAAGTCTCCGTACTGCAATGGAACAAACAGCAATCTGCCCGCTTCCACAGTTTCCTGTTCCGGTTTGATATGAAGCATGGTTTCTTTATTTGCTGTCATCAGTGTCTGGCGGTTGATCTCACGTCCGTTCTTATCATAGGAAACTGCTGTAATCTCGCCATCCTCATATGGAATGTGGAATTTAGTCCTGCATTTTTTTACTTTGCCACGTGCAGCTTTCTTTCCATTGACCAGAAGCTCCACCTCTGCTGCCCTTGCAAAAACTTCTACTTCAGCTTTTTCTCCGGCACATCCTCGCCATGACCAGCTCTCCAGTGCTTTGGTCAGAGCCCATCCTGTCAGGTTCAGGTTTTCTTTCTGATAAACAGGTTTCACGGCGATAAACGGACCTGTTTCCCGTTCAAAAGCAACTCTTGTGTAAGCTGCCTCTGCACGCGGCTTTCCAAGAAGGTCGATTCTTCCGTTATTTCCAGTCATTCTTGTATGCGGCATCTTGCCTTTGTATTCTTCGTATTCAGCTGCACCGTCTCCGGTCTCTCCGATATATTCCCATCCTGACCAGACAAAATCTCCCAGGATCCGCTTATTCTTCTTGGCAATTTCCCAGAAACTGTATGCATCCTTGCAGAAAGTCTCTGTACCGAGGATCAGACGTTTCGGGTATTTCTTCAGATCATGTTTGTAGCGGAAAAGTCCGTAGTTGTATCCTGCGATATCCATGTTCGCATATGCATCCTTTGTTTTCCAGTCACATGGCGGGAGGGTCGCACCGATCTTCATGAAGTAATCTCCGACCAGACAGGCAAGGGTATTATAAAATTCACTTCCTACTGGTTTCTTCTTCTCTTTTTTCTCTGCTTCCTGCTTTGCAGACTGGGCGCTTTTTTCTGCCTTATCATCACTGTAAACGCCCATTCCCATAGAACTTAAGAAGTTAAAGAAAATGTTGATCCCGCAGGTTACTGGTCTGTGCGGATCCAGTTTATGAAGGTAAGAAGTCATTCTGCCGGTGAGTTCGATTCCTTTTTTCTGTGCAGTCTCTGCAACTTCATTTCCCGTAGAATACATGATAACAGACGGATGGTTGTAATCTTTCTCCACCATATCCTTGAGGTCCTGCTGCCACCATTTCGCAAGGTAATTCACATAATCATATTTTGTCTTATGGATATACCAGACATCGACATATTCATCCATCACCAGCATTCCCAGACGGTCGCAGGCATCCAGCATATCCTTAGAGCATGGATAATGAGACGAACGGATCGCATTATAGCCATTCTCTTTGAGGATACGGATTCTACGCTCCTCTGCCTCCGGATACGTGCAGGCACCCAGCACACCATTATCGTGATGCACACAGGCACCACGGAGGATTTCTCTCTTACCATTGATCGTAAGGCCTTTTTCCGGGCTCCATTCAAGAAGTCGGATTCCAAATGTTTCCTCTACAACATCTTCTCTAAATGTTGCACGCAGAGTATAAAGATTTGGATGCTTACAGTCCCAGAGTTTTGCGTTCGGGATCTCCATACGGGAAACCGACGGGTGTCCAGTATTTTCTATTTCTTTTGTAAGAACATTTTGCTCTTTGTTCAGGATTTCAACTTTCACCATTCCCGGGCAGGAAGTCTTGATTTCTACTTCGATCACTGCCGGGGCATAGCTTACTGTATGGATCTTGATTCCATTGACCGGAATGTACTTCTTATCGCCTGTCCAAAGATATACCGGACGATAGATGCCGGTTCCGGAGTACCAGCGGCTGTTTGGCTGATCAGAATTTCGTGCGATCACACGGATCTCATTCTGTGCCTCATATTTCAGAAGCCCTTCTGTATCTACATAAAAATTTGTATAACCATACGGTCTGTATGCTGCTTTTGTTCCATTAATATAAACTTCCGCATTGTGATAAACACTCTCGAATTCAATGAGAACTTTTTTGCCGCTGTACTCTGATGGCACAAAAACATGTTTCGTATATTCGTAATCGCCGCCCAGATACCAGCCGGAGTTTCCCTCACTGACACTTTCCTCAGTACGCGGCTCACTCCGCATCGCATCATGCGGAAGTGTCACAGAATACGGTTCCTCATCTCTGGTAAGGCATCTGCATGTCCAATTTCTGTTAAAATCTATTTTTTTCATATCAAATCTTTACCCTTCTTGTTTCTCCTCTGACCAGAGAAAATTTTTGTTCACCGAGTTCCAGAACTCCACCGTCTGCAGCCGGTGTCACTTCCAGATATTCTCCATCCCAGAGCAGTCGGACTGTTCCATGGCTTCCCACCGGGAGTGTGCAGTCCAGTTCTGTAAAATACTGCATCTGTGGTTTTAATACATAAGTCGTCTCTTCTCTGTTTACGAGATCCAGTCCGGCAAAATATTTTGCCAGGAAATAGATCGGGCTTGCTGCCCATGCATGACAGAGGCTCTTGCCAAAATGATCACCGTACATGTCGTACTGTTCTTCCTTCGGCACAGACGGATCGTACTCTTCCCAGAAGGTAATTGCTCCAAGATCCAGCATGCCGCCCCAGTAGGAACGGATCTTGTCCAAAACTTCGGTCAGTTTTCCCATCTGGCACAGTACATCCAGTTCGAAGAAGTTAAAATATGGTGTTGTGATCGCCGGGATCTCATCGTTTTCGAGTACGTTTGTGAGGATTTTTTCCTGCTTATCCTTATCTGCGATAGCAAATAATACAGCAAAAATATTTGCATGTCTTGTCACATTTCGTTTCCCGGAAGTAAAAGAATCGATGTACGCACCTTTTTCCTCATCCCAAAAAAACTCTTCAATGGCAGCAGCCAGTTTCTCATACTCCTGTCTGTAAGCACTTCCGTCCTTGCCAAGCTTTTCGCTGATCTCTGCCATCACACGGAAGCATGCCGCATAAAGCATCTGTTCTGCACAGAGCGGGCCATCTTTGTCCATGCCTGCCCAGTCGATATAAATCCAGTCTTTTTCCTTTCCGATCAGGAAACCGTGTTCATCGCGTCTTCCATTGCAGAATTCCATAAGGGAAACCATCTTTGGATAAACCAGTTCCAGAAAATCCCTGTCACCGTATCCTTCATTGTGATAATCCACCCCCAGAAGCCACAGAAGAGAATAGTCTACGATCGTATTGATATGTCTCGTCATCGGGTCATTGCCGCGCAGTGCCAGAATCGTTCTCTGGTCGATATCTGCATCTGCCATCAGATAACGATTTACAAAAAAGCTCTGGTATGCATCTCCCGACCAGATCCATTTGTCACGTTTGGCACCATCAATAAAAAGATGCCGCTGCAGAGGCGGAATGTATGCTCTGCCACAGACCAGATCTGGTTCAGGCGTTCCTCTCCGCAGTGGAATGCAGCTTTCACCGGAATGTCGACATACTGATGATTTGCTTTCAGTATGATCTCTCCCGGTTTGCAATCCGGAATGTATGCAAAATGTACTGCACAGCAAGGACATTTGCCAGTCTCCTTGTCCGGCTGCCAGCTATAGTAGCAGTTTACAGGTCGATTGCCTCTTCTCTGGATTCGCCACAGCAGATCAGTACCGGCTGATATCCGTTTTTGAACTCTGCTTCCAGAACTGCATTCAGCTCTGTCTCAATTCATAGAGCGTTCCGCCGTTGTATTCTGTTACGTTGACTGGTTCATATATTTTCTCGCTGTATTCCCAGACTGTCGGATTCTGTTCCGGTCTGGTGAAATATCTGCTTCTTCCTGCCGGCTGCGGTTCCTGATCATAATCTTCTGCTATCCAGCCTTTGTCTGAACAGATCACATCACCTTCTACATAAATACATGGAAAAGCCTCAATACATCCTGCGTGAACAGCGATTGCAACTTCTCCCGGTCCACAGGTGATCTTTTTTCCAAATGGGTATTTCTTTTCTCCTGCCAGTACATGCCCGATTGCATTGGAATATACAGTAAAGGAAGTTTCTTTTTCCAAATGATAAGTACGGCGAAAAGCCACGCGGTTGCGGAATCCTTCGCTTTTCCAGAAAGCCGGCCAGCCAAAGCCTCTCTCCACACGGCTGAAATTCTGCTTCATTCCATGATATAATTCAAAATCTCCCGGATACCAGATCCAATAACTTTTGCTCATTCCCGATTCCTCCAAATCTTGTTTGTTTTCATCATATATTTTCTACTTTAACTATACGGGCTGTCCACGCTTAAAGTCAAACACAGTTGACGTTCAAAAAACAGCTGTTCACGCAAGGCAGGGGCAGCCCGGATTTCTGTTGGAAACTTAAGCATTCTATGATAGACTGGATCTTAAGAAAAAGTAAATCTATATAAAAGAAAAGAGGGATTTTTATGGGTGAGATCATTGAGGAATTTTTTAACGGATACTGTCGGAATTTTGACATGACACAGACTGTAATCTGTGAATTCGAGCAGTTTCCAGAGGGGCTTCGTCTTCTTGATTCAAGCTGCGAATACGGGGTCTGTCAATACAGCAAAGACTGCACTCTCATGAAACAGGCACTTGCCAGGGAAAAAGGAATGATCTGTACACAAAGACAGCCGGAAGCTTAACTGCTCCCGGCTGTCTGTTTCTCAAATATTCAGTTAATCCCATCCACCATATTCCTGAATGGTTTCTTCGACTCTTCTTCTGACCTCTGCTGCGATCTCTGTTGATTTCATGTCCTTGTATTCGTCATAGCACATCGGTTTCAGGAAATGTACCTGAACGGTCAGCGGAGCCGCTGAGCCTGTGTCAAACGCCTTGTAGGTGTCGATCAGTGCTACCGGAACGATCGGGCATCTGGCTTTCATAGCTGCCTTGAAACTTCCCCCCTTAAATTCCTGCGGATGGTTTCCATTCTTGCTTCTGGTCCCCTCCGCAAAGATAAGATAATTGCGACCGCTCCTGACTTCCTTCGTGACATTGAGGATTACCTGCATGGACTGTCTGATATCCTCTCTGTCCATGATAAAAGCCTTCATACAGGTAAATACCTGCTTCAGAAATGGAACATTGCCCACTTCTTTCTTGGCTACAACAGAAAACGGCACCGGGCAGGCATCCAGGATCGCCAGAACGTCATACAGTCCCTGATGATTCGGATAAAACATAAATCCATTCTCCGACGGAATATTCTCTACTCCGTAGGACTTGATCGTAATGTTTCCGCCTGTATTCGCCTTGCAGTCGATTTTCTTGAGCAGCGCATAACGCTTTTCTTCCGGATAATCATCCACATGTCCCGCATACCAGTTCAGCATAAACCATCCATAAGGCACAAAGAAAAGATTTCGTAATACCATCATTATGATTCTTTTCATGCTACACCTCCCCAGGATCCTTTTAACTTAATTTTGAAGCGATTTTTTCTTCGTATCCTGGATTCTTCTTGATAAATTTATCGTAGGCAACGGTGTATTCCTGATATGCATCTGTCTTCATGAACAGCGCATATTTCTCTGCTGCCTGTTTGTTCATATCATTGGTAACATCTGATGGTGCAAGTATATAGTACTTATTGTCATCTTTTTTCTGAGTCATATAAGTACTGATGCACGGATAGCTCTGTCCGTCCTTGAGTACCAGATCATACGTAATATATATAAATGCATAATTACCATCCTGGTATATCTTATCGCACTTGTTGATCTGGATCTTCTCCAGAGAATGCGCTGCAAAATACTTGATATTTGCATCTATCTCTGCCTGAAGATTGTCATCTGCCTTGGTCACTCCATAGCATTTCTTAATCTTATTTTCATTGCCGCTCTCGTAGGATTCGATCAGGCTTTGACAACTCTTTCCGGTGTTTTGTGGCTGATACCACAGCTTCTCACAGCAAAAATGATCGCTATGAGCAAAATTACAAGCACTGCGCCTCCCGCAATATACTGTACGGGAATATCCATCTTTCTGGATCTGCTCTTCTTTTTGCTTCTGGAAGTTCTGGGACTGGTTGACTTACTGCTGCCATTTACCTTGCGCATGCCAGTCCTTGAACTTCCCGTTCTTTTTGTTTCGAGTGCAGATCTTCTGATGTTGGATTTTGAATGTCCGGTCTTTCGGCGGCTTTTGGTATTCTTACTGCTCCTGGCAGCAGTTTTGCTGCCGCTGTTTAATGTGACATATTCCTTCTCCATGATGATCTAACGTCCCCTTTATTCTTCCGTGCTCTCCTGTACTTCATCATTTGCTTCGTTTACAGGTTCTTCTGCTGTCTGCTGATTCTCTTTGTCTTCTTCTTTCTCTCTGACTTTCGCAAAGCTTGCAACGGTCACTCCTTTGGAAAGATTGATCAGTTTTACTCCTGAGGTAATTCTTCCCAGAATAGAAATATCAGCGCACTGCAGACGGATAATAATTCCCTCTGTGGTGATCATCATGATCTCATTTTCTTCATTTACAGCTTTTGCACCGATAACATTGCCTGTCTTCTCAGTGATCTTGTAGCACTTCACGCCCTTACCGCCTCTGTTCTGGCAGGTGAACTCACTGATGGAGGTTCTCTTGCCCATACCGTTCTCAGAAACAACAAGGAGATAATATCCCTGCGTGTTAAGCTGCATAGCCACAACTTCATCACCATCCAGCAGATTGATACCGCGAACCCCCATGGAAACTCGACCTGTGCTTCTTACATCTGTTTCTTTGAAACGGATGCACTGGCCATATTTGGTTACCAGGATAACGTCCTTCTTATCATCCGTTGCCTTTACTTCGATCAGTTCATCATCATCGCGAAGTGCGATCGCTGCAAGACCTACTTTGCGGACATTTGCATAATCCTGGATCGGAGTTTTCTTGACGAGTCCCTTACGGGTTGCCATCATCAGGTAATGTCCCTCTTCGAACTTGCTGATCGGGATAACTGCTGTAATGCGCTCTCCCGGCATCAACTGCAGAAGATTGATAATCGCAGTTCCTCTCGCAGTTCTTCCTGCTTCCGGAATCTCGTATGCTTTAAGACGGTATACACGGCCTGTATTGGTAAAGAACATCACATAATGATGCGTGGTCGTCATCATCAGTTCTTCGATATAGTCATCGTCCAGTGTCTGCATGCCCTTGATTCCTCTGCCGCCTCTGTTCTGGCTGCGGAAGTTGTCTACGGTCATACGTTTAATATAACCAAGTTTGGTCATTGTGATAACTGTATTTTCTCTCGGGATCATATCCTCCATGGAGATGTCATATGCATCAAATCCAATGGCAGTTCTTCTGTCATCGCCATATTTCTCAGCAATTGCAAGGATCTCCTCACGGATGACACGGAGAAGCGTATTTCTGTCTGCAAGAATTGCCTGTAATTTGCGGATCCTCTCCATTAATTCTGCATATTCTGCTTCCAGCTTCTCTCTTTCCAGACCGGTAAGAGCCCTGAGACGCATATCTACGATCGCCTGCGCCTGAACATCTGTCAGTTCAAAGCGATCCATTAATTCCTGTTTTGCGATCTGAACGTTTCTTGCGGCACGGATGATACGGATAACTTCATCGATATTGTCCAGTGCTTTGAGCAGACCTTCCAGAATGTGAGCACGTTCCTGTGCTTTGTTCAGGTCGTATTTGGTTCTTCTTGTCACTACATCTTCCTGATGTGCAAGATACTGCTTAAGCATCTCCGGAAGAGTCAGTACCTTCGGCTGAAGGCTTCCGTTTACGGAAACAAGGCAAAGCATGATCACGCCAAAAGTATCCTGAAGCTGTGTATGCTTATAAAGCTGGTTCAGGACAACATTTGCATTGGCATCCCTGCGGAGGTCGATGCAGATTCGCATTCCCTCACGACTGGAGTGATCATTCAGGTCTGTGATTCCGTCAATCTTCTTGTCGCGGACAAGTTCTGCGATCTTTTCGATCAGACGGGCTTTATTTACGAGGTATGGAAGTTCTGTGACGATAATACGTGATTTGCCATTTGGCAGTGTCTCGATATTTGTCACCGCACGGACACGGATCTTGCCGCGACCGGTACGATATGCTTCCTCAATTCCTCTTGTTCCAAGGATCGTTGCTCCTGTCGGGAAATCCGGTCCTTTGACGATCTCAAGAAGTTCCTCGATCGTTGTCTCTCTGTCTTCCTCGATAATGTTGTCAATGATCTTGACAACTGCATTGATAACCTCTCTTAAGTTGTGTGGCGGGATATTTGTCGCCATACCAACTGCGATACCGGAAGTACCGTTTACAAGAAGGTTCGGATAACGGGACGGAAGTACAACCGGCTCCCGTTCTGTCTCATCAAAGTTTGGCTGGAAATCAACGGTATTCTTGTTGATATCAGCAAGCATCTCCATGGAGATCTTGCTCAGACGAGCCTCTGTGTATCGCATCGCAGCAGCACCGTCACCATCCACGGAACCGAAGTTTCCATGACCATCTACCAGCGGATATCTGGTAGACCAGTCCTGTGCCATATTTACAAGTGCTCCATAGATAGAACTGTCTCCATGAGGTGATATTTACCCATGGTATCACCGACAATACGAGCACATTTACGATGCGGCTTGTCCGGACCGTTGTTCAGTTCGATCATGGAATACAGAACCCTTCTCTGTACCGGCTTCAGACCATCTCTTACATCCGGAAGAGCACGTGAGGCGATAACGCTCATGGCGTAATCTATATAAGATTTCTCCATGGTCTTCTGCAGATCCACCTCATGGATTTTGTCAAAAATATTGTCTTCCATTTTTTATTCTCCTAGATATCCAGATTTTCTACAAAACGTGCATTTTCTTCAATAAATTCACGTCTTGGTTCAACTTTGTCACCCATAAGAGTGGTAAAAGTCAGATCGATCTCAGATGTAGCAGATTCGTCCATTGTTACTTTGAGAAGGATTCGTTTCTCCGGATCCATGGTTGTCTCCCAAAGCTGCTCTGCATCCATCTCTCCAAGACCTTTGTAACGCTGGATCTTGTTGTTATTATCACGTCCGATCTCCTCAAGGATGCGGTTCAGTTCCGCATCATCGTAGGCATACCAGACTTTCTTGTTTTTTTCTACCTTGTACAGCGGCGGCTGTGCCAGATATACATAGCCCTGCTTGATAAGTTCCGGCATGAATCTGTAAAGGAAAGTCAGAAGAAGTGTCGCAATATGTGCGCCATCGACATCGGCATCGGTCATAATGATGATCTTGTGATAACGCAGTTTGCTGATATCAAAGTCTTCATGGATACCTGTTCCAAAAGCTGTGATCATTGCCTTGATCTCTGCATTTCCGTAGATTCTGTCAAGACGTGCCTTCTCAACATTGAGGATCTTGCCTCGAAGCGGAAGGATTGCCTGTGTCGCACGGTTTCTCGCTGTCTTGGCAGAACCGCCTGCGGAATCTCCCTCTACGATATAGATCTCGCAGTTCTTCGGATCCTTGTCTGAGCAGTCCGCAAGTTTACCCGGAAGTGACATTCCATCGAGTGCGGATTTCCTTCTGGTAAGGTCACGTGCTTTACGTGCTGCTTCTCTTGCTCTCTGTGCAAGAACAGATTTCTCAACAGTAGCCTTGGCTACAGATGGATTCTGCTCAAGGAAAATTTCAAGCTGCTTGCTGACAACAGAGTCTACGGCGCCTCTCGCCTCACTGTTGCCAAGTTTCTGTTTTGTCTGGCCTTCGAACTGTGGTTCTTCGATCTTGACACTTACGATCGCAGTCAGACCCTCACGGATATCATCACCGCTTAAGTTCGGTTCACTGTCCTTGAGAAGTTTGTTCTTTCTCGCATAATCGTTAAAAGTCTTGGTAAGTGCATTACGGAAACCAACGATATGTGTACCGCCCTCCGGTGTATTGATGTTATTTACAAATCCATAGCTGTTCTCTGTATAGGAGTCGTTGTGCTGCATCGCAACCTCAACAGAAACGCCGTCCTTCTCTCCCTCACAGTAAATAACCTCTGGATACAGAGGTTCTTTACTCTTGTTCAGATATGTTACAAATTCACGGATACCACCCTCGTAGTGGAATACTTTTTCTTTCTTGGAGTCTTCTCTCTCATCTCTGAGGACAATGCGAAGTCCTTTGGTAAGGAAAGCCATCTCACGAAGACGCTGTTTCAGGATATCATAATCATAAACAGTTTCCTCAAAGATTTCCTTATCCGGCAGGAATGTAACAGTTGTTCCTGATTTCTCCGGATCACACTCTCCAACAACCTTGAGAGGATACATTGTATGTCCTCTCTCATAACGCTGCTTGTATTCTCTGCCTTCGTGATATATGGTAACTTCCAGCCACTCGGACAGAGCATTTACAACGGATGCTCCTACGCCGTGAAGACCTCCGGATACCTTATATCCTCCACCGCCAAACTTACCGCCGGCATGCAGAATGGTAAATACAACCTCAACTGCCGGAATTCCTGCTTTGTGGTTGATACCTACCGGAATTCCCCGACCATTATCTACAACTGTAATGGAGTTGTCTGTTGATGCTTACCTGGATCTCTGTACAATATCCTGCCAGAGCTTCATCTACCGCATTATCTACAATTTCGTATACAAGATGATGCAGACCCCGGCTGGATGTACTTCCAATATACATACCCGGTCTTTTACGAACCGCTTCCAGCCCTTCCAAAATCTGAATCTGGTCCGCTCCGTACTCCGTATTTTCTCCGCCCATGTGCTGCCTCCTGTCATTCAATGTTATATAAAAATTACTGGTTGTATATCCTCTGTTGGACATACGTATACTAATTTATTATAACACAAAAACAACTCTCTTTCCATTAAAAATCCCGGTTTTCTGTAAAAACAATGTATAAAAAAAGGAACTGTATTTCACATTTTTTGGAAATACAGTTCTCGTATTTACTGGATCAGATATTGATAAATTTCTCTCTTGGATACCCCTCGGTCCTTCGCCACCTGCTTCATGGCATCCTTCCTGGAAAGCCCCTGTTTTTCGTAGATTTCCATATGTTCCTCGATGGAGATCTCCTCCCAGGAAGCTACAGCTTCTTCCTTGAGTTCCTGGCGACTCTTGCCCTCGATCACAAGGACACATTCCCCTAATGGCTTTTCGTTCTCATAATGAGCGATCAGCTCATCGATCGTCGTATGAAAAGCAGTCTCATGTTTCTTCGTCAGTTCCCGACAAAGTGTCATTCTGCGGTTGCCAAGAGTTTCTTTGAGATCCTTAAGTGTGCGGACCAGCTTGTGTGGTGCCTCATACATAATGATCGTCCTTGTCTCATTGACCAGTTCATCCAGGACTTCCCTGCGTTCTTTTTTGTCCATTGGAAGAAAAGCTTCGAAAGCAAATCTCCTGGTCGGAAGCCCTGACAGAGTAAGTGCTGTAATACAGGCAGCAGGTCCCGGAAGTGAGGTCACTTCGATCCCTGCTTCATAACACATGGCAGCAAGTTCTTCTCCCGGATCTGAAATTCCAGGAGTACCTGCATCCGTGATCAGTGCAATGTTCATTCCTGACTGCATCTTCTCGATCAGTGTATAAGCTTTGTCGATCTTGTTGTATTCATGATAACTGGTCATGGGCGTTTTGATCTCGAAATGATTCAGAAGCTTGATACTGTTTCTCGTATCTTCTGCCGCGATCAGGTCTACTTCTTTGAGAGTACGCAGAACACGCAGCGTAATATCTTCCAGATTTCCGATAGGTGTTGCACACAGATATAATTTACCGCTCATAAATCAGGTCCTTTCTTGAATTCTTATCCGAATCATCAGACCATCCCGTAGATTTCCAGGATCGCCTTTGTATACTCTCCCGGCTTCTCATAAACGATCAGCGGACGCTCTACCGTGATTCTGGAGTTTCCACCCTTGCAGGCCTCGATCAATACCATATTTGGTTCTCTGTCTATGTACGGATACACAAGCTGCATGCGTTTCGGCTCCAGCTTGTATTTCATCAGCACCTGAAAAATCTCAGCAAGACGGAACGGACGGTGCACCATAAAAAAATGTCCCCTGTCCTTGAGTACTCTGGACGCCTGGCTGACAACATCCTCCAATGTGCAGAGCACCTCATGTCTCGCAATTGCTTTTGCCATATACGGATTACGCAGTCCATGCTCTCCGATCATATACGGAGGATTACTTGTTACTACATCAAAAGAAGCTGCTCCAAAAATTCCAGCAGCCTCCTTAATATCTCCGCATACAATATCAATTGCAGATTCCAGACTATTGTACGCAACACTGCGTGCGGCCATATCTGCACATTCTTCCTGTATCTCCAGTCCTGTGAGATGTTCTCCCTTGCCTCTGCCTTTGAGCAGGATCGGAATGATCCCTGTGCCGGTTCCCATATCCAGGACCCTTGCATTCTTTCTGATCTTTGCAAAGCCGGACAAAAGAACCGCATCCATTCCGAAGCAGAACTTCTCTGGATTCTGAATTACATAAAATCCATTCTGCAGGTCATCGACCCGCTCTCCCGGATGTACCAGATCAGTTTGCGGATTTCTTTCCATGAGATTTTTTATCTCCTTCTCTGTCTTCGAGTTTTTCCAGTTCCTTCATTTCCTTCTCGGAAACTTTGACTTTTTTCTTACGGGGACGGAATTTCAGTTCATTTACCGGAAATTCCTGAATCTCCTTTTCGTCGTTTACTTCGACAACGACTTTGACTCTCTGGCGAAGAACGTTTACATTCTGTACAGTTCCCTGAATTCCATCCGGAAGTGTGACAGTGTCCCCGATTCCCGGAAGTTTCTTATTCAGTTCCTCGTATGTTTCCTGTTCGTTCTTGAGACAGCACATCAGTCTGCCGCATACGCCGGAAATCTTGGTCTGGTTCAGTGAAAGGTTCTGTTCCTTCGCCATCTTGATAGATACCGGTGCAAACTCTGACAGATACGTGTGGCAGCAGAGACTTCTGCCGCAGATTCCGATTCCTCCGAGGATCTTGGTCTCATCACGGACACCGATCTGTCTCAGCTCGATCCTTGTCTTGAAGATTGCCGCCAGATCCTTGACAAGCTGACGGAAATCGATTCTTCCATCTGCTGTAAAGTAAAACAATACCTTGTTGTTATCAAATGTATATTCTGCATCGATCAGCTTCATCTCCAGACCATGCTCACGGATCTTCTTCTGGCAGATCTTGAAGGCATCCTTCTCCTTGAGACGGTTCTGCTGCTCTCTGTCCTCATCTGCCTGAGTCGCTACTCTCAAGACTTCTTTGAGCGGATGAACAACCTCGTCCTCTCCAACTTCCTTCGGTCCAAGTACAACTCTGCCGAATTCTACTCCGCGGGCGGTCTCTACGATCACATGATCGCCCACCTGCATTTTATAATTCTTCGGATCAAAATAATATATTTTGCCGACATTTCTGAATCTGATTCCAACTATTTTTGTCATTCTATCTCTCCCTGATCGTCAGGAACAGAAGTTCAAGAGCAAGCTCGAAGTTTACATTTGCACGCAGACGTACCTTAGCCTTCTCCAGTGCTTCCAGTATCTTTTCGAGATTTTCATATGAACGCTGGCTCGCCTGTTCCTTTATATAATTAATTTCCTGCTTGAAGACCAGATTGTCTATTTCCCTTGTAGCTTTGAACATCAGAACATCACGGAACCAGAACTGAAAAATATCCAGATAGTCGCCTATATGCTGTTTCTCATCGGAAAGTTCGCGGATCACATCAGTCAGCTCATAAGTCTGCATCGTACTTACATACTTCAGGATCCTGAGAGCATTCTCTGTCATCTTGCCAAACTCTTCGGATGTTGCTGCCTCCTGCGCCTTGCCGATGCTTCCCTGTGCAAAAGATGCATCGATCTCTGCCTGATAATCCGGCACATGAAGACGTTCCATAAGATATTTCTTAACCAGATTGTCATCTACTACCTTGAGATCCAGTCTGACACAACGGGACTGGATCGTCGGAAGAAGTGCATCTGCATTGCTGGTCAGCAGCATGATGACTGCATATTCCGGCGGCTCCTCAATTGTCTTGAGAAGAGCATTCTGTGCCTGTACTGTCATCATCTCCGCATCCGGAACGATATAGATCTTGTGCGGACTGCAGTATGGTTTAATTGCTACATCGTGAATCAGCTGATCACGAATCTCATCTATCGAAATAGTTCCCGGCTTCTCATGGTTTACCATGATGATATCCGGATGATTCTTACCCAGGGCTTTCTTACAGGAATCACACTTCTGACATGGCTCCGTTCCCCCAGCCTCGCACTGAAGAGTCATTGCATAAGTCGTCGCAAGAAGTTTCTTACCTGATCCAGGTCTTCCGGTAAAAATATAGGAATGAGATACCTTTCCTGTCGTCATAGCATTCTTCAAATGCCTGATAATCTCCTCGTGCCCGATAATATTGTTGAAACTAACCATTCAGAATCACCTCTCTTGTTTCTGTATACGAATCTTTGTTCGCCATGCCTACATTATAGCATACTTTGTTACCCATTCAAAACTATTTTTGTCTATGAAAGGGAATTTATATATTTTATAATATTTTCGACACACAATTCTAAATTCTCATTAGCAAATCTTAATTTAACTCCTGCCTCCCGGATGTTTTCCTCCGAAAAGTCCTCCTGATCTGCCAGAAAACGTCTGCACATCTCTTCGTATTTCGGTTTCTCCTGCTCCCGCTCCCGAAGAAGTGCCCTCTGTAATCGCTCTCCGTCCTCTACTTCAATATAAACCGGGATCACATGTTCTTCCCCGTAATATTGCTTAAGTTTCTGATAAGATTCCAGTGTGCCGATTCCAAGATAGTTTCCCTCTGAGAGATCTACCTGTCCATCATCTGCTGTAAAATATGTCCAGATGCCATGAACAGTATGGTAGGCTCTGGCTTCGATCAGCTTTCCTGATTTCTTAAATTCCTCAAGTCTGCTGTCATCTGTAAAATAATACTGAACTCCATCCTGCTCTCCCGCGCGGATCGGTCTGGTCGTATACAGTACCAGTTTCTTCAGGTTCAGTTCTTTATTGCCTGCCAGTAAAGAATAGATCCGGTCCTTACCGGCGGCACTTTTTCCCATAATATAAAAAATCTTTCCCATGCAATATCAGATTTCCTGCTCCTTCGTAGTATTCTGGGCTACTACACGGATGGTCTCATTGGTATAGTCCTCCAGTCCCTGCAGATACAATCCCTCTTCCATGTATATTCTCATATTACGGATAAATTGTCCAGTAATCTGTTCTCCCGGTACGATCAGCGGGATTCCAGGTGGATAGAGATATCCAAACTCTGCCGATATCCGTCCGACACTTTCTTC
>ENA-OQCX01000849-OQCX01000849.1-human-gut-metagenome-genome-assembly--contig:-NODE-849-length-15311-cov-1.631125_pt1 | contig 15311 bp, 20 predicted proteins | sample MGYA00242762_ERZ504587 | MGnify/ENA primary metagenome ERZ504587 (study PRJEB26092, sample SAMD00036337) | human gut metagenome | host: Homo sapiens | study: EMG produced TPA metagenomics assembly of... | reverse complement strand
TGTAATGACATATTCTTTATTGGCGTCATCAAAATGTCCGAAAATTCATAGTGGATCTCCTTTGATAAATTTTATTCTTGCTGAATTCTTTCTAATTGGTTGATTGCTATTCGTGATTTACATCAGGGTGCATTAATTTATTTTTCGAGCTGCACAGTGATCTACGCTTATATAGTAATAATGTTTTGCAAATGCAATGAGTAGTTTCGAAAAAATCAATTGGATTGAATTGCGAGATAATTAACATACGAAAACGAATAAGTAAAGGCAATTAGAAATAAAAGTAAAGAATAATGGTATATATTTGCTCTTAGTATAATAGAAAGACTGATTAAAAGCAACATAAAAATTACTGTAATAATGAAATCTATTATATATTACAAATTAGAGATTTAAAACACGAAACTTTTCGCGAACATTTCGGAAAGAGCTCTTATTCACAATTAAATTGTTAAAAACACAAATATCTAAATTGTGCAATAGGTAGAATGATGTGAAAACGCACAAAAAATGCAGGAAACCACTTGATTTTTTGTGCACTAGGGGGTACTATAAGCTCACGAAAACGATTTAGAGATGACAGGAAAGAAAAACAGGAAAGAATGAGGCAGGCATATGGTTTCCATGAAAGAAATCGCAAAACAATGTAATGTCTCAGTCGCCACTGTCAGTAAAGCATTAAATGGTTACTCCGATATCGGAGAAGAAACAAAAACTACATATTAAGAACGGCTTCAGAGATGGGATATCTTCCCAACTCATCGGCAAGAGCTTTGAAGACGAAGCGAACCTTTAATCTGGGAGTTTTATTTGTGGACGAGGCCCGAAGCGGTCTCACACATGATTACTTCAACAGAGTACTGGAAAGCTTCAAAAGCACCGCAGAAGCGAAAGGTTATGACATTACTTTTACAAGCGGAAATGTTTCCGGTAAAGGATGACCTACCTGGAGCACTGCAGATACCGGGGCGTGGACGGAGTGGTAATGGCCTGTGTGGATTTCACCGCAGAAGAGGTTCAGGAGCTTCTCCTTTCAGACATTCCGGTGGTGACCATCGATCATATCTGTGATGGAAGGATATCGGTAGTATCCAACAACATCCAGGGAATGGAAGAACTTGTTACCTATATATATAAGAAGGGACACCGCAAGATCGCTTACATTCATGGAGATGACACATCGGTTACCAAGAATCGTCTTGGAAGCTTTTACCGGACCTTGCAAAGACTGGGGATTGAAGAACCGGATGAATATGTAAAACCGTCTTTTTACAGAGATGCTGATCTGGCAGGTGAGAGAACCGGTGAACTTTTGGATTTGAAAGATCCGCCAACCTGTATTCTCTATCCTGACGATTATGCAGCGATGGGAGGGATAAACGAGATACGGGAAAGAGGACTTCGGATACCGGAAGACATTTCAGTAGCCGGGTACGATGGAATTAATATCGCCCAGGTTCTTGAACCCAAGCTGACAACCCTTTGCCAGGACACAGCGGCAATCGGAAGGATAGCGGCAGAAAGGCTGATTGAGCTGATTGAGCACCCGAAGACAACAGTTATTGAGAAATACACAGTGGATGGAACCCTTTTTAAAGGAGCTTCCGTGAAAACTTTGTATCCATCAAAAAATTTCAAGTAGTTATTAAAAAAAATTAAAAAGATATAATTAAAGGAGGAAGTAACATGAAGAAAAAAATGGTGAGCGTATTATTAACAGCTTCTATGCTGGCAGGAATGACATTATGTGCAGTCCCGGTTATGGCAGAAGATGCAGAAACACCGGAAAACGAAGTTACCGGTGACGCTTCCGCAGATGATTCCTTTGTAGTATGGGGATGGAACGATGATATCAAGAAGATCCTTGATGGACCATTCAAAGAGGCTTATCCAGATGATTACGAAAGAATCGTTTTCGTAAACACAGGTGGATCTGATTATTATCAGAGCAAAACTGGATCCTGTACTTGATGATCCTTCAAATGAGTTATATCCTGACATGATGGGTCTGGAAGTTGACTACGTTCAGAAATATGTAAACAGTGACTGGGTACAGAATGTAGCAGACCTTGGAATCACAGCTGATGATTATGCAAACAGCTATCAGTACAACCTGGATCTTGGATCCGATGTTGATGGCAATGTAAGAGCTCTGTTCTGGCAGGCAACTCCTGGATGCTACGCAGTTCGTGCAGATCTGGCTGAGAAATATCTTGGAACAACAGATCCTGCAGCATTAGCTGAGAAATTCAAAGATCTGGATACCATCGTTGCTACAGCTAAAGAGGTTAACGATGCTTCCGGCGGAAAATGCAAACTGTTCTCCGGCTATGATGAGATCAAACGTAGCCTGACCGGTTCCAGAACTCAGGCTTCTATGATGAGAACGATAAGATTACAATTGATGACAACATCAAGACATATATGGAAACAGCTAAGACTCTTTATGATGAAGACCTTACCTTCAATACCGATCAGTGGAGCGCTGACTGGAGTGCAAACATGAGTGGTGATGGCGTTGATTCTAACGCAGCACTTGCTTATATGGGATGCCCATGGTTCGTATACTGGAGCTTAAGTGATGCTTGGAAAGGCAACACAATCCTTGTTCCTACCCAGACAAAATGCTATTGGGGCGGCACAGGACTTGCAGCTACAACAGATTGTGCAGATACCGAGCTTGCAGCTAAGATCATGAAATTCTTCACATGTGATGAAGATGGAATGGTTGCAATCAACGCTCTGAACTCTGACTATGTAAACAATACAGCAGCTGTCAGCAAGATCATCGAGGCTGGTACATCCGCAGATGGAAACGGCTATCTGTATCCAGACGCTGGACAGAACTTCATGGAGTTCTTCCTTCCATTAGCAGACGGACTTGACGCTTCTATGGTAACAGCAGAAGATCAGCAGATCCTTTCCCTTATGGATACTCAGACCAAGGCTTATGCTACAGGCGAAAAAGACCTTGATACTGCACTTGCAGATCTGACTGCATCTATCCATGATACATTCTCTTACCTGAGCGCAGAATAATGTGGCTTAAGAGTTTGCAGAGTCAATCATAGGTAAGTAGTGAATGTGCTGCTTCTTCCCAAAAGAAGGAGCAGCACATTCTTATATAAGCGAGCAGCTGCTTTTGCTATAAAAAAGCAGAATGACTGCCAGTGGCAGAGGAGGATGGCGCAGAAGCCGGAGGGGCAGGTACTCCCGCCAGTGTCAGGCATTCTGCCTGGGAAAAGCAGGCAACTTCAGACAGGAGCTGTATGAATAAGAAAAGAAAAAATGATCGATTATGGAAGGTATGGCTACTTCTTTATTGCACCGTTTTTTATCACTTATCTGGTGTTCCAGCTGTGGCCACTTGATCAATACTTTCTATTATAGTACCTTATCCTACTACAAACGTAACGGGCGTGAATTCATGGAGTTTGCAGGACTTCAGAATTTTGTAAATATCCTTGGTATGGCTGCAGGAGAGAGAGGTTATGTACTCAGCTATCTGAAAAATACCCTTGTAATGTGGGGCTGCAACTTTGTTCCTCAGATTCTGGTTTCCCTTCTTCTGGCTGTATGGCTGACGGATGAGAAGGTTAAGGTAAAAGGAACCGGTGCGATGAAGGTTATCGTTTATCTTCCAAGTGTTATCACTGCAGCTTCTGTTTCTGTATTGTTTAAATCTTTGTTTTCCCAGTACGGACCAATCACCCAGACTTTGAAGGACTGGGGCGTTCTTGGCAAGAACTTCGATTTTATGTCCAGCGTAGCAGGAAGCCGTGGGCTGATCTCCACAATTCTGTGGTGGATGTGGTTTGGTAATACGACCTTGCTTCTGATTTCAGGCGTTCTTGGCATTGACCCGGGACTTTTCGAGGCTGCTGATATTGATGGTGCAACAGGCTGGAAAAAATTCCGCTACATCACTTTACCGCTTTTGAAACCAATTATGTTGTACACATTGGTTACCTCCGCAATCGGTGGTCTTCAGATGTATGATATCCCGGCATTGTTTAACGTTCCGGAAACCGGACTTGTTGGTCTTCCAGATGATAAGACTACTACAATGGCTATGTATATTATGCGTCTGTATAACAGCGATGTTGGAAAGGCAGCAGCCGTTTCCGTAGTACTGTTTATTATCACGTTGGTTGTCAGTCTGATCCTGTTCGCAACTATGAGCGACAGCGAAGACAGACGTATGAAAAAAGAGCAGAAACAGCGTAGAAAGGCAGGTGGAAGATCATGAGTAAAGCCGCAACAGCAGACAGCTACAGCAAGAATATGCTGCATCAGAAAGTCTTCCGTACCATTATTTGTATTTTATTCTGTATCATTGCACTTTTGCCATTTGTTCTTCTGGTTATGAACGCAACAAGAGATTCTGAGTCTATCAAGCTGGTGTTTCCCTGATTCCGTCCACACACCTGATCGAGAACTGGAAAACCTGATGATCAAGCAGAACGGTATGCAGATCACTTTGCAGAAAGCAATCATTAACTCTGCAACCATTACAATCCCTGGAACCTTCCTGTCAGTTTACTTTTCATCTCTGACAGCTTATGGTATCCATGTATATGATTTCAAATTCAAAAAATTTGCAATGGGCATTTATTATGGCAGTTATGATGGTGCCAAGTCAGATTTCCATCATTGGTTTCTACCGTTTCATGCTGGATCTGAAGCTGATCGATACATACGTTCCGCTGATCATTCCTACCATTGCAGCTCCAACTGTTGTTTTCTTTATGAAACAATATATGGAAAGTACACTTTCTCTGGAGATGATCGAGGCAGCCAGAATCGACGGTTCAAAAGAGTGGAATACCTTTAACAAAATTATCCTGCCGATTATGAAACCGGCAGTTGCCACACAGCAATCTTTCAGTTTATTGCACAGTGGAACAACCTGTTTACACCTACCATTTTGCTGACAACAGATTCCAAGAAAACACTTCCTATGTTTGTACAGCTGCTGAGCTCCAACCAGTTCCGTACGGACTATGGTGTAGTTTATGTAGGACTGTTTGTTACCATTATCCCTCTGGTTGTTGTATACCTGGTACTTTCCAAGTACATCGTCGCAGGTGTTGCACTTGGCGGTGTTAAGGTTGATGGCGTGTATGAAAAGCATTTGATTAAGAAAAATATTAAAAGAGAATAACATGTACAGTCAGGGGAGAAATCTTCTGGCTGTATTTTTGCACTTTTTTTTGAAAAATAATTTAGCATCACTGAAATTTATTAAGAATTTTGGTATTTTCAGGTGGCAAACAGAGAATTATATGTTATACTGATTTGGTGTCATTTATAGGAAAAAGCAGCATGTTTTTTGAGAATGGCATAGAGCCTGTTTGAAAAATCATTCACGTAATCTTGCAGAAAGTCTTTTTAAACATGCTTTAGGATAAAATTGGGCGAGGTTATTGTTTTATGGGGTATCAGGAAACAATCACATTTATTTTGGAGATGATTGGAACTATTGCATTTGCAGCGTCAGGTGCACTGGTGGGATCGGAGCAGAAGATGGATATTTTCGGAGTTTCGGTTCTTGGGGTGATCACTGCAGTTGGCGGGGGTATGATTCGTGATGTGACGCTTGGAATTACCTCCGGGAGTTTTTCAGAAGCCAGTATATGCGGCTGTAGCAGTGCTTACTTTCAGTGCTGGTGTTTTTTCTTCTTTATTTTAAAAGGGAGATGCTGAAAGGAAATGTTACTTATGACAAAGTAATGCTGGTGATGGACTCTGTAGGACTTGGGATATTTACTGTGGTTGGCGTAAATACTGGAATCCGTCAGGGGTTTGCAGACAACACTTTCCTGCTGGTATTTGTGGGAACCATCACCGGTGTTGGCGGAGGATTGCTCCGTGATATGATGGCAGAGGTGCCGCCTTATATTTTTGTAAAGCATATTTATGCATGTGCATCCATTGTGGGAGCTATTGTTTGTGTGTATACGTACCGCTGGTTTGGAGTGGTGTTCTCCTTGATCTTTGGATCTGCAGCGGTGATCCTGATGCGGTATCTGGCTGCACATTACAGGTGGAACCTGCCGAAATTAAAATAAAAGGCAACTATTAGAGGAGTACTTATGATTAAAGCAGAGAATTTATCCTATTCTTTTCCACATAAAGAGTTATATAATAAAATTTCATTTACCCTGGAGGATGATGTGCATTGTGCCTTTATCGGAACCAATGGAACCGGTAAGAGTACACTGGTGAACATGATCCTTCATCCGGATAAATATTTATACGATGGAAAGCTGATCGTGGATGTACCTGGAAGGATTGGATATGTCAGTCAGTTTTACACCATTGAGAGAGAAAAAGAGGTTACGGTATTTGATTACATCAGTGAAGAATTTGTAAGGCTTCAGAATAAGATCAACCAGATCTGCGAGGATATGGCAGTTACAGATCATCTGGAGGAGCTGATGGAGGAATATCAGCAGACTTTAGATGAATTTAATGCCATTGACGGTGACTTTTACGAAAGTAATATTCGCAAGCAGCTGAAAACAGCGGGTCTGGCTGGGTATGAAGATCAGCTTCTTACAAATTTAAGCGGTGGAGAGTTCAAACTGGTGCAGGCCATCCGGGAGATGATGATCAGCCCGAAATTTATTATTATGGATGAGCCAGATGTGTTCCTGGATTTTCAGCACTTAAATGCACTTCGGAATCTGATCAATTCCCATAAGGAACATTGCTTGTGATCACCCACAACCGCTATCTTCTGAATCATTGCTTCAACAAGATCCTCCATCTGGAAAATACGGAGATGCAGGAATTTGATGGCAATTATGTGGATTATAATTTTGCACTTTTGCAGATGAAAATTGAGCAGCAGGAGCTGGCTGCGGCAGATATGGAGGAAATCGAGCGTAACCGCAAGATTGTAGAGCGTCTTCGAAACAGCGCTACTGCCATTGACAGTGCAACAAGGGGAAGAAGCCTGCATGCGCGAGTTTCCCTTTTGGAACGTCTGGAAGCGAGAAAGACAAAGTCTCCATTTGTGGATATTAAGCAGCCGGAGATCGTATTTCATGCAGATGAGGTTTTGATGCGGAAGTTTCTGGTGAAAATCCGGAAGAAGCTTTGGAAAGTGAAAGAAAATCCGAGTTGGGAGATGCGAATGCAGAAAATGAAGCTGAGAAGATAGTGTTAAGTGTAGAAGACTATAATGTGACCTTTGACCGTGAGATTATGGAACATGTTTCCTTTGTTCTTCATGCAGGGGATAAGGTTGCAATTGTGGGACCAAACGGTACTGGAAAGACGACCCTTCTTCGTGATGTTATCAAAGGAGAAAAACCGGCAATCCGTCTTGGCGAAAATGTTAAGATGGCATATCTTTCCCAGATGCATGGGGAGGTATTTGATGAGAAGGCCACTGTTCTTAAAAATTTTGAGGATGCAGGCTTTGATACCGATGATCAGGTGATAGCTTACCTGAAAACCTATGGTTTTGAGGAAGAACTGATCTACAGTTCGGTATGTGATCTGTCTGGTGGAGAAAAGAATCTTCTCCAGCTTGCGAAGATTTCCAGAACAGGTGCAGGTCTGCTGCTACTGGATGAGCCAACCAGTCATCTGGACACATATTCCCAACTGGCACTGGAGCAGGCGGTAGAGAAATACAATGGGACAGTTCTCATGGTTTCCCATGATTTTTATACCGTAGCCAACTGCATGGATTATGTGCTTCTCACAGAGGATAAGGGCCTTCGCAAGGTAAGTATGCGAAAATTCCGAAAGATGATTTACGCCGATCACTTTGATAAGGATTACCTGGAATATGAGCAGAAGAAAAAAGAACTGGAGAATCGAATAGCTTTCGCACTTCAGGCTGGCAAGTATGAGGATGCGAAAAAAATTTCACAAGAACTGGAAAAACTTTTGCGGAAATATAATGGATAACAAAATATTTGTATAGGAAGCAGCAGTGACGGACATATGTGCCGGAAACGTATAAGAAAACAGCCCCCGGAAAAATTCCAGGAGCTGTTTTTAAATAAGGGAAACAAAAATATAGTAAGATGTCAAAATAATTTATTACTCTTCGTGAGTATCCTGCAATGCCAGGTAACCTTCCTCGCCGGTTCTGATCTTGACAACGTTTTCGATGTCGTATACGAAAACTTTTCCATCACCGATCTGACCGGTATGAAGAACTTTCTTGCGGTTTCGATAACCTTCTGAACAGGAACAAGGCTGACAACAATTTCAATCTTGACTTTCGGAAGCAGGTTCATATCCATCTCAACGCCACGATAGTAAGCAGGAGCCCCTTTCTGGACACCACAGCAAGAACGTTTGTAATGGTGATTCCGGTTACGCCGATTTCATTCATAGCCTGCATAAACTCTTCCAGCTTGTTCTGACGGGTAATGATAACAACCTTTGTAAGCTTATGAACGCCGTCTGTCGGGATTTCCGGAATGAATTCAGCTGGAGCAGAAGGTCTGGGAGCAGCGGTAAATTCTCTGGAAGTTCCCATAGGAGTGGGAACAGAAGCAACAGCATCGCGAATAGCAAATCCGTCATAAGCACTTGCAAGACCATGTTCTTTTATATCAAGACCCTGAATCTCCTCTTCAGCAGATACTCGAAGACCCATAGTATGTTTGATAACCTGGAAAATAATTGTCATTGTAACTGCAACCCATGCAATTGTGATAAGCATTCCGGCAAGCTGTACACCAAATCCGTGGAAACCGCCGCCAACAAGAAGACCTTTCCAGCCTGTACCAGCTCCATCGGAGAAAAGACCAACGGCGAGAGTACCAAATGCACCGTTTAAGCCATGGACACCAACAGCACCAACCGGATCATCCACTTTTAATACTTTATCAATAAATTCAATACCAAATACTACGACAAAACCAGCTGCAATACCGATAATAGCAGCAGATGCAGGAGATACAGTATCACATCCTGCAGTAATTGCAACAAGACCTGCAAGAGATCCGTTCAGTGACATGGATACATCTGGTTTTTTATAGCGGATCCATGTGATCATCATAACCGTTACAGTTGCAACTGCAGCAGCAAGGTTTGTGGTAACGAAGATTTTTCCTGCACTTACAATTGCATCGCCTTCCATGGATACAGTGGAAGCACCGTTGAAACCAAACCAACAGAACCAGAGGATAAATACACCAAGTGCACCGACTGTCAGGTTATGACCTGGAATTGCTTTTGATTTTCCACTTTTGGAATATTTTCCGATACGTGGTCCAAGAATGACGGCACCGATAAAGGCGGCCACACCACCTACCATATGTACTGCACAGGAACCTGCGAAATCATGGAAGCCCATCTGACTGATGAAACCGCCGCCCCAGATCCAGTGACCGGAAATCGGATATACTACAAGGCTGATCATAAGACTGTATACACAATACGATGAGAATTTGGTTCTCTCAGCCATAGCACCGGAAACAATTGTAGCGGAAGTAGCACAGAAGACTGTCTGGAAAATCAGGAATGCCCAGAACGGAACTCCGTCAGGAAGCATTGCACTGCCATAATTTGCTTCTGAAGCGATACCACCGATCTTCCGAAGAAGCCGTTTCCTGCACCGAACATGATTCCAAAGCCAACCAGCCAGAAAGCCGGAGTACCGATACAGAAATCCATCAGGTTTTTCATAATAATGTTACCTGCATTTTTAGCTCTGGTGAAACCTGTCTCCACCATAGCAAATCCGCCTGCATAAAGAAGACCAGCGCGGCACCAACAAGTACCCAGATCGTGTTTACTGCTGAATAATCCATAATAATTTCCTCCCTCTTTTCGCACTTTTCGAAATGTTTCGAAAAACACGTTTTTAATATCAAAAAAGCGCGAAAGAGAAAACAAATTTGTTTTTTCTTTGCGCCTTTACGATCCTGGTATATTGTCTGCGTCTGCAGAAATATTCAGTTGTAAAATTAATATGTAAAACAGGGGATATCCGTATCGTGTGATTAATGGATGAGGAAATCGATAATGAATTATGAAGTAGAGTTTCATAATAGATATCCCCTGTATTTACCTGTGTGAGAAACAAATTCCAAAAACAGGAACAGTTTCTTTCATTTAGAATTCTCCTCTGTAAATCTGATCAGATATAGAAGAGAAGTTTTCATATGTAGGATATGGAAGCAGATCATCCGGAATGAGAGTTTCAGCTTCATCAGCAGATTTTCTCAGTTCTGCCATGTCCTCAAGTACTTCAGCCTGATACAGTTTTGCATTTTCCAGAACATCATCAGTTGCTTTTGCTTTTGCTGTATCAGCTTTCAGCTTCTCAAGACCTTTTGTCATAGCATCCTGAAGTCCGGACAGCTTGGTGATAAGAGCAGTTTCACTCTCACAGGTGATTCCAGGAACAACAGATGCTTTCAGGCTTGCTGTGCTTGCAATTTCTTCAATATAAGACATAACAGATGGAAGAAGGTCTTTCTGAACCATTTCAACCATTGTATTAGATTCGATGTTGATGGTCTTGGAGTAGTTCTCAAGCCAGATTTCATAACGGGAGTGCAGCTCTTCGCTGGTGAAAATGCTGTGCTTTGTGAACAGGTCGATATTCTTCTGGGCAATCCACATTGGGAGAGCATCCGGGGTAGACTTCAGGTTGTAAAGACCACGTTTTTCAGCCTCTTCAATCCACTCATCTGTATAACCGTTACCGTTGAAGATCACACGTTTGTGTTTCTTAATGGCTCTCTTAATCAGTTCATGAACTGCATGTTCCATATCTTCCGGAGCTACACCATCAAGCTCTTTGGCAAACTGGTCAAGAGCTTCCGCAACAGCTGTATTCAATACAATATTCGGGTTTGCAACAGAAGCAGCAGAACCAAGCATACGGAACTCGAATTTGTTTCCGGTAAATGCAAATGGTGAAGTACGGTTTCTGTCAGTATTGTCTTTTACAAAGTGTGGCAGAACAATTGCTCCGATATCCATCTGTACAGCGCCGTGAGAAGTAAAGTAAGTATCATTTTCGATAGACTTCAGAACTTCTGTAAGTTCATCACCAAGGAAAATAGATACAACTGCGGGCGGAGCTCGTTGGCACCAAGTCTGTGATCATTTCCTGCACTTGCAACGGAGATACGAAGAAGATCAGCATATTCATCAACTGCTTTAATAACTGCCATTAAGAAGACAAGAAACTGAATGTTTTCAGATGGTGTTTTTCCAGGATCCAGAAGATTTACGCCATCATCTGTGATCATGGACCAGTTGTTGTGCTTACCACTTCCATTGATTCCCTCAAATGGTTTTTCGTGAAGCAGGCAAACCAGATCATGTTTGTCAGCAACCTTTTTCATGATTTCCATTGTCAGCTGGTTGTGGTCAACGGCTACATTTGTGGTATCAAATACAGGAGCCAGCTCATGCTGTGCAGGAGCAACCTCGTTATGTTTTGTTTTTGCAGGAATGCCAAGCTTCCAGAGTTCTACATCAAGATCATGCATGTAAGCTGCAACCTTTGGCTTCAGAGTTCCAAAGTAGTGATCTTCCATTTCCTGTCCCTTAGGAGCTGGAGCACCAAGTAAGGTACGTCCACAGAATACAAGATCTTTTCTTTCTTTATAAAGCTCCTTTGGAACCAGGAAGTATTCCTGCTCAGGTCCTACTGTTGTGGAAACATGTTTAATTCCCTTGTTTCCAAGAACGTGAAGCATGTTTACGGCTGCTTTATTTAAGGTATCCATAGAGCGAAGGAGAGGAGTCTTTTTGTCAAGTGCCTCACCGCTGTAGGAACAGAATGCTGTAGGAATGTAAAGAGTTCCGTCTTTAATGAAGGCCGGTGATGTTGGATCCCATGCTGTGTATCCTCTTGCTTCAAAAGTAGCACGAAGACCGCCGGATGGGAAACTGGAAGCATCCGGTTCACCTTTTACAAGTTCTTTTCCGGAGAAATCCATGATCACCTGTCCATCGCCTGTTGGGGAAATGAAGCTGTCGTGTTTCTCGGCTGTTACATTTGTCATAGGCTGGAACCAGTGTGTATAATGAGTAGCACCATTTTCGATTGCCCATTCTTTCATGGCTACTGCAACGGAGTTTGCAACATCAAGCTCCAGGTGAGTACCATTTTCGATGGTCTTTTTCAGTGCTTTGTACATGTCCTTAGGTAATTTACTGCGCATAATCCTGTCGTTGAAAACAAGACTTCCATAGATTTCGGGAATATTCTGTGTCATAACGGATACGCTCCTTTCACTTTTCATGTCTTTCTTCATCCTTATTTTTGATAAAAGAAAAAGGCGCCTTGGATACATTTCTGTATTCCAAAGCGCCTTTGCTTTATGTTCTGTAGTATACTCAAAAAAAAACAGATGTCAATAGTTTTTTTGAAAAAAATTCCAAAAAGATTTTGCGGTTGACTGAAAAAAAGTTCTTGCTCAAATTAGGATAGGCATACTTGACAAATAGGTTTCTTCCATTATAATTTTTGTTCAGAGCCAAGCAAATTTACAGCTAGAGCCTGTTTGAAAAATCATTCCCGCAATCTGCACGCCCCACTTTGCGGTATATTTTGCTCGAATTCAGTTGCCGTAGCCCGCTACGCGCCTTCATCCGGACAAAATCTCCCACAAAATTGTGACGCACATCTTGCAGAAAGCCTTTCTCAAACACGCTCTAGAGCCTGCATAACGATACGTCCCTGGCTGTAAATTTATTTGGCAATACGCCAAATCGACGAAATGGGATGCATTTTGGAGATTGGATTTGATCATTAAAATAAAACTCAGTACCGAGGAGGAAAACAAATGGCAGAGATTAAAGAAGAGTGTGGTGTCTTCGGAATCTATGACCTGGATGGAAATGATGTGACGTCTTCAATTTACTATGGTCTGACTTCTTTGCAGCACCGTGGTCAGGAAGCCTGTGGCCTGGCAGTATCGGATACTAAGGGACCTATTGGAAATGTTAAGTTTCACAAAGATCTTGGACTGGTAAGCGAGGTGCTTCGCGAGGATACACTCCATAAGATGAGTGGTGATATCGGAATCGGACATGTACGCTATTCCACAACAGGAGCATCCGTTGCAGAGAACGCACAGCCTTTGGTTTTATCTTATGTAAAAGGAAGTCTGGCACTGGCACACAATGGAAACCTTGTTAACACTGGGACACTGAAATGGGAACTGATCCAGAGCGGAGCAGTTTTTCATACCACTACTGACTCAGAAGTGATCGCATTTCATGTAGCCAGGGAGAGGGTACATACCAGCTGTGTAGAGGAGGCAGTTCTGAATACAGCCAGGAAGCTGCAAGGCGCATACGGTCTTGTGATCATGAGTCCCCGTAAGCTGATCGGAGTCCGTGACCCTATGGCTTAAAGCCTCTCTGCCTTGGAAAAAGGGACAATGCTTACGTGCTGGCTTCTGAGAGCTGTGCACTTACTTCTGTAGGTGCCGAGTTTATCCGTGATATCGAACCTGGTGAGATGATTACGATCAGCCGTAAGGGCGTGAAGTCAGACATGACTCTTGCGGATACGGTGAAAACCCGTGCCCACTGTGTTTTTGAATATATCTATTTTGCAAGACTGGACAGTACCATGGACGGTGTAAAGGTTTATGATGCACGTATCCGTGGCGGTAAATCCCTTGCAAAATCTTATCCTGTGGAGGCAGATCTTGTCACCGGTGTTCCGGAATCCGGTCTTCCTGCTGCCAAAGGATTTTCTGAAGAATCTGGTATTCCATTCGGATTTGCATTTTATAAGAACTCTTATATCGGCAGAACTTTTATCAAACCTACTCAGAAGGAGAGAGAATCCAGCGTTCATCTGAAGCTGAGCGTATTGGATGCTGTTGTAAAAGGAAAACGCATTGTGCTTGTGGACGACTCTATTGTCCGTGGAACCACCATAGCAAACCTGATCCGCATGTTGAAAGAAGCAGGCGCTCTTGAAGTACACGTAAGGATCAGTTCTCCGCCATTTTTACATCCATGCTATTTCGGAACCGATGTGCCAAGTAATGACCAGCTGATCGCGGCGCAGCACTCTACAGAAGAGATCTGTAAGATGATTGGGGCAGATTCCCTTGGTTATATGGAGATTGATTATTTGGAGGGCATGGCAGGTGGACTTCCTATTTGTAAGGCATGCTTTGACGGAAAGTATCCGATGGTAATTCCAGATGAGAATAATTTACAAAATGATTTTGAAATTCATAAGATATGAGAGAAATAATTTCGTTTATACAGGTTGTTCCAGAACATTCATAACAATAAAAAAAGTGCATAATTACCAAAATACCGATTGCATATTTGTGCAATCGGTATATTTATTTCTGAAATGTTACAAAAAAGTGTGAAAGAAAAAAACTTGACAAATATCGAGACTTGGTGCATAATTTGCCTCAATCAAGGGAAAACGTTTTCGAGAGCCTTTGATTTTGATAGAAAAGGAAACTATAATTCCTGTAAAACAGAAAGGGTGATAACGATGTGTCAGAAGCAGATTAAGCTGAATGCGAAGGAAGATGTTCAGGAATTCGTAAGGGCAGCAGGTAAATGTGATTTTGACATAGATGTTTTCTATAACAGAATCATCATTGATGCAAAATCCATTCTGGGAGTTCTGAGCATGGATCTTACAAGGGTTCTTACTGTACAGTGCCATGGCGAGAGCAAGGAATTTAACCGTACATTACAGAAGTTTGCAGTTGCCTGATTAAGTAGTTGCAAACTGGCACCTTTTAAGGTGTCCATAAAATCGTAAAAAACAGATATTGCCGGGAACGACTTGAAATATGAGACAGCATGGCATCCCGACAGCATCTGTTTTTTTATAACTCAAATTGCTATTTAGTGTGTTGGGAGGGTGAAAAGTTCTTCAGGAGGGACGCATTTGGACAATGTGTATTACTCACTCGCCGGCGCAACGCTCCGATGAACTAATCGCTAACTGCGACTAATGCGTTCGGGAGAGCCCTCACGCATAAGTCTTCGTAAGCGCTGGATTTCATCTGCGCTAAGAACGCGCCTGAAATGGCTCGCTGGAGTAATACACATTGCCCAAATGCTGTGTGTCGGCTGGAACTGAGGTTATTTAGGAACTTTTAACGAGGGGGAGGGGAAGTGATTGGTTTCCCGATACTTTCTTGACAATGATAGATTAGGTAAAACCAATAAAGCTGCGAAGTATCAACCATCTAAATGGGGTATCGAAGACACATAAAATAATATGTCAAGTTTTTGTTTGCAAAACAGCCTAAAAATTGTGCAAATACTTCATAGAAATTATAAAAGCCGCTAATTTCCAGCAAGTTTCCCATAAATTTTCG
>ENA-OQCX01000848-OQCX01000848.1-human-gut-metagenome-genome-assembly--contig:-NODE-848-length-15332-cov-2.634199_pt1 | contig 15332 bp, 17 predicted proteins | sample MGYA00242762_ERZ504587 | MGnify/ENA primary metagenome ERZ504587 (study PRJEB26092, sample SAMD00036337) | human gut metagenome | host: Homo sapiens | study: EMG produced TPA metagenomics assembly of... | reverse complement strand
GATAAACCTGAATCATATCGCTTTCATTATTTGAAAGGATTTCTGTTGTGATATTATCCCAGTAGCCGTCGTATCCCGCACCCAGAATCTCAATATCTACATTTGGTTCTTTTTTGCTGTAAGCTTCCAGCAATGCATCAATTGCTTTCTGATGGGGCTCCTCCACATATACAGATGTTGAAAATGTTAACTTGATTTTCCCATCCTTGTCTTCACTCTTCTTACTGTCATCTTTGCTGCCGCATGCTGCAAGACTTGCCACCATTGCCGCACAAAGCATAACCGAAAGCACTTTTCTTCTCTTTTTCATAACATCTCCTCCTTTTTGTTATGGTCGTGTTTTGATAATTTCATTATATAAAAAATGAATTTTTCCTTACATGTAATTTACTCAGCTTTTTGTAATTTTTTATGAGAATTTTACATTTTTTCTGAATTTTCTTGACATTTATTTAACATACAGATATTTAACAAATTTTAAATAAATTATCTAGATATTTTTTTAACATCTATAAATACACTTGCTTTTCAAAGTGGTTTGAATTTATACTTTAAGTAGTATTTTTTGCACAATAATTAAATTTTGTGAAAGCAGGTGTACACATTATGTATAAAGCAATTATCGTTGATGACGAACCATGGACAATTATTGATATTGAAAAAACATTTTGCCTGGAAGATATGGGATTTGAAATCATCGGTTCTTACAGGACTCCGCAGAAAGCTCTCCCTGCTATTGTTTCAAAAAAACCAGACCTCGTCATTACCGACATCCGTATGCCTGGTATGACTGGTCTGGAACTGATCAAAAGTGTACGTGAACAGAATGTAAACTGTGAATTTATCATCGTCAGTGGACACAGTGACTTCTCCTATGCCCAGGAGGCAATCTCCTATGGTGTTGCCGGATATTGTCTGAAGCCATTGGAACCACAGAAAACCGCCGAGGCACTGAACCGGGCCAAGCGGCATCTCGACAGCCGTAAGACTACTGCACCGGAACTTCTTATCTTGATGACAATTTCGAAAGTCTGAGAAATTATATGATCACTCACTTTTCGGAAAAGCTGACATTAAAATCGCTCGCAGCGGAATTCAATATGAATCCCAATTACTGCTGCTCTCTTTTTACCAAGTATCTCGGGCAGACATTTTCAGCTTATCTTACAGAACTCAGAATTACAGAAGCGCAGAATCTGCTTCATAATTCTGATTATTCTTTGGAAGAGATTGCCTCCATGGTTTGGTTTTAAAGATTACTTTTATTTTAGCAAAGTATTTAAAAAATACTGTAATCATTCTCCAAAGGAATATCGCCATCTTCCACACTAAAACAATATGTCTGCGAGGTTTAATGAGTTTATGAAAAAAACGCTTTCCCGTCAATTTATTGCATTACTGCTGATTCCGGTCTGTATTATTCTTGTAATTAACTTTTTTATCATCATCCAGCTTCATCAGAACCAGACTCAGGAACTAAAAAATTATTGTACTTCTACCTTGAAAATATTCATGTCAGTGTTTCTTCTATGGTCACCAGCATGAAGAAAACTGCTACCGTATTTTCCTCTCAGGAAGAGACACAGGCTTACCTTGAAAGTTCATCTTCCGATTTACACCAGCTTCAAAGACAGTCTTATTCCGAGCTTATCGGCATGGCACAGTCCTATACCCCTGGACTGGTTGACATTCTTATGTGGGATCAGACTTCTGCCACCAGTCTTATCAGCTATATTCCGGCCAGTATGGAAGACTTTGCAGTAAATCAGTTTCAGGACAGCCGCTATGACACCAAATCTTATTTTCGTTTTTATGTACAGCCAACAACCAATACTCCTTATATGATGTATTTTGCACCGATCTATCTCACCTCATTTTCCGAAAACTTTGGAAAATACGTTGGTAATATCGCCATAATCTGCAAAACGGATGCATTATATAAACTCGTGAATGCATCCACCGATATTTCCCTTACTATATCTGACAGATTAACGAACCAGATATTGTATTCCAACGCTGTTGCCCGCAGGAACATCCCGGCACGAGAAAATTTTGAATTCTTCCATAAGACCGAAGAACTTCCTAATACGAATCTGGATATTAATGCAGTTGCCTACACCGGACAGATTCGTCTTTTAAATGGTCAGGATTCACAGCTTTTGCTTACTCTTGCAATCCTTCTGCTTGTATACATACTGTTAATCATCCTCGCCGTACAACATCTCATTATTCATCCGATCCATCAGTTGAATGATGAAATCGAAAATCTTAACTATGAAAGTAACGAACTGCATCTGCAGACAAACCTGAAAAACGAGATTGGTTCCATCATTTCTCATGTTAACCATATGCTTGACAGAATTTCTTCTCTGAATCAACGCAACATTGAATCACAAGCCCGCATTTATGAAATGGAACTAAGCAAGAAACAAACCCAGATTTACGCATATCAAAGTCAGATTAATCCACATTTCCTTTATAATATGTTACAATGTATGCGTGGGATTTCTCTGATGCACAACATTCCAGAAGTTGCACAGATTTGCACAAATATGGCGGATTTGTTCCGCTATTCTATCAAGGGTGCTTTTCTCGTGCCTCTGGAAAGTGAATTGAATATCATTGACAAATATCTGTATATGATAGAAGTCCGTTTTCAGGGAAGGATCACTTATAAGCTGGAAGTCTCCGACGATACGAAGGACTGTCTGATCCCGAAAATGATTCTACAGCCGATTGTAGAAAATTCGATTTTCCACGGTCTGGATGAGATCGAGGAAGGCGGTATCATCATTATAAAGACTACCAGAACAGAAGATGATCTGTACATTACTGTCACAGATAACGGAATTGGATTTTCAGAAGAGGCATTACAAAATCTGACTCGAAAACTGGGGGAAGAGATTACATTCATAAGCAATTCACCTTCCGGAACATCCGACAACATCGGTGTGATCAATATCCATAATAAGATAAGACTCTACGAGGGCAATAATTACGGTATCTCCATCGACAGCGCCCCAAATCATACTTCTGTCACTTTGCATCTGAATGCAAAACAACAAATTACAACTTAATATTTATTACTTCTTATAGGAGGACATCTGTCATGAGTCGTTTTTTCAATCCCGATAACCCCGTCATGGAGTTTATCGCAAAAATCTTTGATCTGGTTATCCTAAACCTGATCTTCATTTTCAGTTGTGTCCCGATCATCACCATCGGCGCATCCACCAGTGCACTTTCCTATGTAACACTTAAGATGGTGCGCGGTGAAGATCCTTATATCTGGCGTAACTTCTGGAAATCATTTCGTCAGAATTTCAAGCAGGGAACACTTGTATGGATATTTTCCATTCTGATCTTTATTTTTCTTGGAATGGATTTTTACATTATCAATTCACAGAATACATCATTATTTGCAGTTGTGCGTATTCTTCTCTGGATCGTATGTGCGGTTGCATTGTCTGTATTCTTATATGTATTTCCTGTTATTTCACATTTTGTGTGCACAACAAAGCAGGCTCTTAAAAATGCTCTTCTGATGACATTCGGTCATCTGCCGTATACACTTATGATGTTGGCTCTTGCAGGACTTCTTTTGTTCCTGTGTTCCAGTTCAAGCAAGCTGTTTGCTATGATTGTAGTATTAAGTGGGATCTGCGGATTCTCTGTAGTGTCATTTGTCTATAGCATTATGTTCGACCGGATTTTTCAGAAATACGAATCTGAAACATAAAATAGTGCAAGAGAACCTGCCACCGCAACTTCTCTTGCATACTTTGGAATAAAAAAGAGGATGGGCTTTGAAGCCCAATGTCATTAAGTTAATATTGGCGTAATACAGAAATTTATAGAGAAGAGGCTGAAGTTTTATATCTTCAGCCTCTTCTCCAGTTTTTTTTGTATCACAAATAGACAGATTTTCATCTGCCTAAAAAATAGTATTTATTTACTCAAATTTATGCTACTCTATAAAGGAAGCCATGATAAGTCTTAGGTGTAAGCTTACGTTCCCGATGCCTATCTGGTCTAATTGGGATAAGATTTTTAGCAATAATGGCTTCTAGGTCAGGTGGTGTTGTTTTTCCATGATAGAATAATCTACACATGTGTGTAGCAATCGAAAAGTTTGCTTTATATGTATGCTTTCTTTGTTTTTTATCAATGACTACGTGCGAGGTAATCATTTCAGCAAAGTTATACATTATCAGATGTGCATAGATTTCTTGTTGGATACACATCACCTTTTTGGAATGGAAATTGAGCATGCCGATTGTATATTTCAAGTCTCTGAATGATGTTTCAATTCCCCAGCGAGATGCATATAGTTTCTTTAATAGTCTTGTGGATTATCAGCAACATTCTTAATCTCGGTCAACAAAAGTTTTTTTACATGTTCAGGTTTCATGTGTTTTCTCCTTGCAATCAAATTTTTCTTAATTACAAGGGCCGCACACATTTCTGCTTTTATCAACTGTTTTTTATAAAAAAAGACCCCTATACCATTTAATTGGTATAGAGATCTCATTTCATCAGCTTAACTTAATGACATTGGGCTTTGAAGCCTTATCCTCTTTTTTTATTCCTAACCTTTAATTCCTGACTGTGCCACACCTTCAATAAACTGTTTCTGGAAGATAAAGAACAATACAATGATCGGGATAACCGCCATTACGGCTCCTGCCATTTGCATTGGGTACTTCGTTGTATATTGTCCCTGTAATGTAGAAAGTGCAGGACCAAGTGTCATCTTATCCATAGATGTATTAACGATCAATGGCCACATGAAATCATTCCATGCAAATTTCGCTGTAAAGATTACCAGCGATACGATACCTGCTTTTGTAAGTGGAAGCATGATCCTTCCAAAGATCTGAAAACGGTTACAACCGTCCAGCAACGCCGCTTCTTCCAGTTCCTTCGGCAATGACATAAAGAACTGTCTCAGAAGAAATGTTCCAAATGCACTGAATAAGTTTGGCAGGAACAATGCCGGTATCGTGTCCAGAAGTCCAAGACTCTGAACAATCCGGTACTGCGGGATCAGGAATATCTGACCCGGTACCATAAGTACAGATAACACCAGTACAAAGATTGCATTCTTGAATGGGAATTCGATTCTTGCAAATGCATAAGCTGCCATAGAGCAGAACAGCACCTGTACAACAGTTGTTACCACAGTTGATATAATTGTGTTCAAATATACTCTTCCAAACGGAAGTGCTGTTACGATAGATGAATACGCATCTGTCAGAAACTTCTTCGGGAAAATGGTCGGCGGTATCTGCATGGCCTCTCCGACTGTCTTAAAAGAAGTCAGGATCATCCACACAAACGGAAATACCGTGATCGTAATTCCAAGGAGAAGTAAGATATGTACAATTATTTTTCTTGAATTTTTACTCTTCATTTTTCTTCTCCTCCTCTCTTAATCATAATTTACCCATTTTTTCTGACCGATCATCTGGATCACTGTTACCAGCATGATTACTGCAAAGATCAGAATTGAAATTGCTGCTGCATATCCTTTGTATCCATAATCAAATGCCTGACGGTAGAATAACATAACAACCGTCTGCGTATTTGCATATGCCGGATTCGTTTTTCCGATCATCATATAAATGACATCGAACACCTGGAATCCACTGATGATGGATGTGATCATCACAAAGAAGATCGTTGGTGTCAGAAGAGGAATCGTTACTTTAAAAAATAACTGAACTGGTCCTGCTCCGTCAATCTGTGCTGCTTCGTAATAAGATTTTGAAATTCCCTGCATACCTGCAAGCAGAATGATCATGTTATATCCGACCGACATCCAGAGACCTACGATCATAACACTATATAATGCGATTTTCGGATCTGTCAGCCAGCCGACACCTTTTCCACCCAGTGCACGGATCACACTGTTTAAGATACCCATTTTCTCGTTGTAGATCCATTTCCATACCATGCAACAGCTGCTGCCATGGTTACGGATGGTAAGAAATACAATGTACGGTAGATAGAGGTACCTTTAATCTTGGAGTTCAGAAGAGTTGCGATCAGGATTGATAAGAACAATCCAACCGGAACCGTAACTACAACGTACTTCAATGTATTTCCAAATGTTTTCAATACTTCGCCATCATGAAATAATTTCTGGTAATTTGCCAGACCGCAAAAAGTTGCGACATTAAATTTACTTACTTCGTTAAAACTAAACCAGATATTCTGGATAAATGGCCAGATATAGAACACCAGAAGGCCGAGGGTAACCGGCGCAATAAATATATACGCCGCAATCCAATCCTTCTTCTCTCTCTTACTCGCCCGTTTTTTCACTACGCCTGTTTTTGATTTACCTTCAGCCATATCTTTTCACCTGTTTCTTACTATTTTTCCTGAAGTAACTTATCTGCCTGTTTTGTCAGACCCTTGCAGACATCTGAAAGTGATTTCTCTCCATTATATGCTTTCTGAAGTTCTGTTGCTTCCAGATCATACAGTTCTGCTGCTTTCGTACATACCGGAAGCGGATATGCTTCATCAGCGTGATTTGTGTAAGCTGCAAGATTGTACTGTGAATTAGCTTCTGCAAAGTATTTCTGTGCATCTGTTCTTGCAGAGATTACAACACCTGTTTTACCCTGGATTTCCTGAGCTTCTTTACTTCCAAGCCAGATAGCGAAATCTTCTGCTGCTTCTTTGTTCTTGCTTCCTTCAAACACTGCATATCCAAGTCCGTTGATGCAGTTGTCTTCTTTTCCGTTGAATGTCGGAATCTCTACGCAATCAACCTTATCTTTGATTGCGTCATTGCTTGCATACTCTGGAACCATGTATGATCCGGCAAAGTTCATTGCAAGCTGTCCACCCTCGAACATCGCATCTGCTGTTGTCTCTGAAAGAGCTGATGCACTTGGAGATAATCCTTCATTGTACATATCGATCCAGCACTGAATACCTTCCTGTGTCTTAGGATCATCATATCCTGTAGACTTCTTATCATCACTTAAGATATATCCGCCATTTGCATAGACGGTCTGATAATACCATGTCTGGAAATCAACCGGGCAAGCAAATGGATATACGCCGTCGCCAAGTTTTCCACTGTCTTTTAATGCCTTTGCTGTAGCAATCAGATCATCATAGCTCATGTCATCTGTAGGGTATGGAACTCCGCACTTGTCAAAGATTTCTTTGTTATACCACATTGCATTAGTATCAAAATCTTTCGGCACAGCATAGTTCTTCTTATCACGGACATAGTTATTAACCAGTGTCTCAGAATAGCTGTCCTTGATATCTGAGTCTTTGATCTTATCTGTCAGATCATCCAGGATTCCTCCCTCTACATATGAGTCCAGATGAAGAACGTTCAGCCAGAATACATCCGGAGCTTTTCCGCCACTTGCTGCAGCTTCAAGTTTTGTCCAGTATTCCCCACCTTTATATGGTGTTAACTGGATATTGATCTTGACATCCGAATTTTCTTTTTCATATGCCTTTACCATTTTCTCCATAGCCGGTCTCTGATTCTCATCCCAGATACCAAAATTTAATTCTGTCTTTCCTCCGGAAGCACTTTCGCCTTTACTTCCGCCACATGCTGTCAGCATCGTTGCACCCAGGGCTACACAAAGTCCCAGAGCTGCTACTTTTCTCATGTTCTTTTTCATAATGTTCACTCCTTCTCTTTTTCTTTATCTTTGGTTACGTTTTATATGAAGTTCTCCGCCACTCCCGGCATTGAACACATATATTGGTTTTCTTTCTATCGAAATGTTTCAATATCTACCGGCTTTCCGTCATGCAATCTGGAGTATTCTGCCGCCAGTGCACAATAATGACTTTGTAACGATCTGTCCAGCGAAGTAATATAAGTGCTTTCCGATTTCTCTCCACTTATAACATCCAGAAATTCTTCCACCATCCGATTATCTCCACCGCCGTGTCCTGAAAAATCTTCTGACAGTTCTGCAACATTGATAATTTCTTTTGTTCTCTCCGGATCAAAATGCTCAATCCATATCTTGCTTTCCTTTTCATCCGGCTGCATATCTACGATCAGTTCACCTTTGGTTCCCATGAACTTGGCATATCTGGAAGTCTCATAAGTAAATCCGCACATCGTAAAACTCATCGTTGTCCCGTCGGTCATATTCATATTGATCACCTGATGATCCACAACATTATTATCACAACGGAACACACATCTTCCATACGGTCCGGTTCTTAAAGCTTCTTCTATCTTATCTTCTGTCGGTCCGGATGGCACAATGACATCCAGCGGCCATTCCCTGTTACCATTTCTGTATCCGATTCTTTTATGATCCAGGTAAATCTTTTCCGCATCAAAGATGCAGTTATCTTTCGCTTTGCATCCTTCCAGACATCTGTCTGTACAACCTTCCGGTGCATGTTCCGTTTTGAAATAATTCAGCTCTCCATAGGATGTAAGTGATCTGCATGTCTTATTTGCAAGCCACAGATACAGATCCATGTCATGACAGCATTTCTGCAGGATCATCGGACTTGTCTCATCTGAATTTGCCCAGTTGCCTCTGACAAAGCTATGTGCTGATGAAACCATCCGACATTTTCAATCGCCATGATCGAGATCACATCACCTATCGTTCCTGCATCCAGGATTTCTTTCACCTTCTGATAGATTGGTGTATATCTTAGAACATGACAGACAACCACTTCTCTTTTACATTCTTTTGCCACTTCTGAAATCTTTCTGCATTCCTCAAGATCCGGTGAAATTGGTTTTTCCAGCAACAAGTGATAGCCTTTCTTCAATGCTACAATTGCCTGTTCTACATGCTGTCTGTCCTGCGTCGCTATGATCATTGCATCTGCAAGCTTATCTTCCTTTAACATGTCTTCGGCACTTGTATAGCAGCGAGATTCTGGTATGTCATATTCCCTGGCCGTCAACTTTACTTTTTCCGGATCAATATCTGCAATGGCTACAATCTTCATCTTATCCGGATATATCGTAGCAGCTTTTGCATAGGTATCTCTTCCTCTGCTTCCAAGCCCTGCGATTGCAATTGTCATTTGTTTACTCATGACTCTCACGCCTTTCTTTATGCCACGCTCTCAATCGTGTACGTCTGTTGTCTGAAATCAACCGTTACTTTTGTTCCATCTGCAAATGTCGTTCTCTGAACCTGCGGATCTCCGTCCACCATTTCATGATGTACCATCTCACATTTTGCTACTTTTTTATGAAGTTCTGCCACAACTTTGCATCTTTCGATATCTTCTTTGATATGCATCTTTACATTTCCATCAAAAGAGCCATCAAAGTTTGGATATGCCCCATCTCGGATCAGATATGGTGCTCCACCATTTAACAATGCATAAAGCATATAATCTTCTGTATCGTCGATCTTTTCCATCATCATGGTTCAATGATGCAATCATGGTATACCAGGTTGAACAACGGAACCGGTATTCCGTGTTTCGGGCTTCCCGGCTTACGCAGCATAAAATCATATGGTGCGTAATGACAAAATACCAGGCTTCTTGCACTCCAGTCACTTACTTCTTCGGAACTTGGAAGAATTCCCTTTGACATCAGATAATCGAAGCATCTCGCACGATAATCGTAGCATTCTCTTCTTGTCATGCGATGTCTCGGATTGTCGCACTCATCACCTTCATTACAGGTAAATACATCCAGATAAGCCCCGTCCAGCTGAATGTTATTCTTCTCCAGTTCCTGGAAATTACGCTTTACATAATGTGGAGCCTGTGTTGCGCACAGATAAGACTGTTTACCGCCGGCCCATCTCTTATGTGTCGGAATGGTTCCATCTGTCAGTCTGCATGCATAGTCTTCATCGAAGCTTTCTGCTGCGAAATAATAATCGCGGTATTGATCATGAATTCCAAACAAGTCTCCCTGTTCTTTCATGGTATCTGACAATTCTTTCATTGCTTTCCATCCACCAGCTTCTTCGCAGGCCGGTGTATAATCCGGATGTTTGTTATCATATCCCGGTTCTGCCCAGCCATCCAGATGCAAATATAACTTTCCGGCTCCCAGCTCATGCAGTTCTTTCATCTCTTTTGTTCTGACTGCAAATGGTGTCAGGTTATTGTTCTTATCTGGATTCTCCGGATCAAAGAAATCTGACTCTGGCTGTACGAATGTTTTAATTCCTTTGTGAATGAAGCTACATCCAATCAAATTGTCCACAGAAGCAACTCTCGATGCTTTTTCATTCAGTGTACAAAAATTTCCCTGTTCTCTTACATAATCTCTGTATATCTTACATGCATCGTTGTAATCTCCATCTTCGATCAGTGTATATCTTACAACTCTCTTATATTCCATCTTACCGAGACTTGGTTCGAATCTCACACCTACATGTGTATATGGCCCATTTTCCGGATGCTCTGCCTGATATCCTGCATTCCATGGTGTTGTGCAGATTGCAATGTATCCATTATGTTCCTTGAACTGCGAGAACCAAGGCATGTAACCGCCTGCCGTCTCAAAGTATCCATCAAATGGAATATCTGTAAGTTCTGTCTCCCAGTCATTCGGGATCAAGACTCCCTGCTGCATATTCAATAGTGTATACCAGTCATTCCTTTTTTCTTCTAATTCCAGTTCTCCCGGCCAGAATACTTTTTCTACCGTAAGTCCTTCTTCACAAATTGGAATCCATTCAAAGAAAATGTTTTCTGTACATCTCTCAATCCATACATACGTTTCGAATGCATATGGAACTTTTGTTCCTTCTACCTCAAATCCTGTAAATGAACTGCGGATTCCCTTTCCGATTCCGTTCTGTACCAGTTCGTGATGGATTTCCAGTGCTTCGTCAAAATAAACGGTTCCTTCTTTGCATTCCATTTTCGGACGGTACTCACTTGTCCAGTTCCATTCGGTATCCCCTTTCCCGAACGAAAACTTTAGATTATTATCATCCATTCTAAGTTGTATTGTGTTAGTCTTTACCTCCAACATATGAACCACCTTTCATTGGCAAATTCGCTAATTTTCTTATTCCTTTTCGTTCATTATATTGTATTCTGCACAAGATTGCTTGACATATTGTCCATTCTTATTGTCATATCATCCAAAAGTTGTTATAATATAAGCCAGGAGGGACGCTTATGACTTATGTAAAAACCACATTGCAGCATTCCATCGACATTGATGCGATCATCACACTGCACTATTTTGAATATATGAAAAATTTCGAATTCAAAGGCGAGTCGCATAATTTCTGGGAATTTCTTTATGTCGACAAAGGAACCGTTGCAGTCCGTGCCGATGATACCTGGACAACTCTTTATACCGGTGACATTATCTTTCACCAGCCAAATGAATTCCATGCCATTAAGTCCATCGGGAAAGATTCACCCAATCTGGTCGTCATGTCTTTCACTTCTAGTTCGCAGGCCATGTCTTTCTTCGTAAATAAAAGTTTTACACTCAGTATGGAAGAACGGGCCATGATCTCCAGAATCATCACGGAAGGCCGGCATACGCTTGCAACGCCTATGCACATTCCTTCGGTCGAACAGGTACAGTTAAAGGAACATGCACCTTTTGGCTCCCAGCAGATGATTCTCCTTTATCTTGAGATGTTTCTGATCACCCTGATCCGTGAACATCAGGAAGAGAGCGGCACCTCTATACAGCATAAGTCTTCTCCCGAGAAAGAATCTGCAGAGCAGGAACGCCTCAGCGAAATTCTGAAATACCTCGAATATCACATCTGCGAAAAGCTGACGGTAAAAGATATCTGCAATGAATTCTCCATGTCCCGTTCTTACGTTCAGTTACTGTTTCACGAACAACTAAACTGTGGTGTGATCGACTATTTCAACCAAATGAAGATTCAGCGTGCCAAAGACATTATCCGTGACGGTTCTATGAACCTTACCGAGATTGCTTATTTTCTTTCTTACAGCTCACTGCCATATTTTTCCAAGCAGTTCCGTCTTGCAACCGGCATGTCACCTTCCGCTTATGCATCTTCCATAAAAGGAATTACCGATGCTGTCTACGAGGCAGAAGAGCGAAACCGCGATCTATAATCACTCATAAAAAAATGGCGCAACAAGCTTATTCATCACACCCCATTGTGCCATTTTTTATTATTTCATTTTTATTTTCAGTCTATTGTCTAAAACTCTGCCTTTAAAAATGCTTCATAGCATCTTACTGCTTCATATATGTCTGCCTTGCTCGTCGTCTCCCACGGTGCATGCATTCCAAGGACTGCCACACCGCTATCGATAACTTCCATGCCGTACACACTCATCAGATAAGCGATCGTTCCTCCGCCGCCTACATCAACACGACCAAGTTCTGCTGTCTGGAAATGCACCTTTGCATCTTCCATGATCTTTCTTAACTGAGCCACGTATTCCGGATTGGCATCATTGGAACCGCTCTTTCCTCCCGAACCTGTATACTTGTTAAATACCGGTCCACATGCAAGAAAGGCCGCATTCTTTTTCTCATATACATCCTCATACATCGGATCAAATCCCGCACTTACATCAGATGAGAGCATCTTGGAATTTGCCAGCGTCCTTCTGAGAACAATGTCATTATATTCAATCCCTTCATTCAAAAGAATGTATTCCGCAACTGCATTTTCGAAAAACCTGGATGTCATACCACTCGCACCCGTACTTCCAATCTCTTCCTTGTCAACCAACAGACAGCAGGCAGTTCTCGTAACCTCTTCTGCTTCCAGTATTGCAAACAACGAAGTGAATGCACACACTCTGTCATCCTGTCCATATGCCAGAATCATACTGTTATCCAGTCCACACTCTCTGGCTTTTCCTGCCGGCACAATCTCTAATTCTGCCGAGAGGAAATCTTCCTCTTCGATATCATATTTTTCTTTCAGAAGATTCCTGATTCTCCGTGTCACCGCATCCTCTTCTCCGTCCTCCGGACGGTTGCCGATCAAAAGATCCATCTGTTCCCCATCGATGAAATCTTTTGCCAGCTTTTCTCTCTGCTTTGCTCCCAGATGCGGAAGAAGATCATTGATCACAAGCACCGGGTCTGTCTCTTTTTCCCCCACACAGACCTCCACTTTTTTCCCATTTTTCTTAATCACTACACCGTGAAGCGCAAGCGGAATTGAAAGCCACTGGTATTTTTTAATACCTCCGTAATAATGCGTATCCAGAAAAGCCAGTCCTTCATTCTCGTATAACGGATTCTGTTTGACATCGATTCTCGGCGAATCAATGTGTGCGCCAAGAATATTCATCCCCTCTTCAACCGGCGCAGTTCCTGCATGAAAAAGTACAATGGCTTTCCCCATATAATCCATATACACTTTATCTCCGGTGCGAATCTTCTTTCCTGCCTTGATCAACTGTTTCATATCTTCGTATCCCTGAGCTCTGGCAAGTTCAATGGTTTTCTGTACACACTCCCGTTCTGTTTTTCCTTCATCTAGACATACACGATATAACGCATTGGTTCTTTCCAACTTCTCCAGCTGTGCCTCGCTATATGTCTGCCATAAATTTTTACGTTTCATAACTTCTGATTTCACCTCTTTCTCCTTTTATTTAAACTGTATTATAAACCATGTCTTTTAAAATTGTATTATACTTTTGTCCATTGAAATTGTAGGATCGTCCAATATTCTATAAAAAATTCTCTTTTTAACCATATTCCTTTGCTTTTTATTTTTCTGTGCTGTATGATGTGGGATAAAAAGGGGGCACTCTATCATGGAATATTCTGGTGTTAAGTTACATAATTCTATTACTGTCGGAAAGATATTCAGTATTCATTATTTTGAATATATGAGTAACTTTAAATTCTCTGGTGAAGCTCATAATTTTTGGGAATTTGTATATATTGATAAAGCGAAGCCGGTATAACTCACAATAAATCTTATACAGTACTACACAAAGGGGAACTTTTCTTTCATAAACCCAATGAATTTCACAGTGTCCGGGCAACAGGCACGATTGCACCCAATCTTATTGTTATATCTTTTGAGTGCAATGACAAGGCAATGAATTTTTTCAACAATCGTCGTATGAAAATTGATGAAACTGCACAAACATTGCTCGCCAATATTATCATCGAAGCAAAACGTTGTTTTAACTGTCGTCTAGACGATCCTTATCTTCAAAATATGCCTTTAAAAGACACAGACATTTTTGGGTCACAACAAATGATTCGATTATATTTGGAACATTTTTTGATTCATTTAATCCGATGTTACTCTCAATCTTTCCTGCAACACAAAAAGCTTTCAGAAGCAAAGCTTCCGAAAGCTACAAAAACAAATAATGACACTGAAACATTCAATAAAATCATTGATTATCTCAACCGGCACATAACATCACATGTAACTATTGACTTGATTTGCAAAGACAATCTAATTGGTCGTTCCCAATTACAAAAATTATTCAAGGAACAATGCAATCGGGGTATTATCGAATATTTTTCAATATTGAAATCGAAGTTGCCAAAGAACTGATCCGAACCAATCACATGAATTTTACACAGATTTCTGCACATCTTGGTTACACCTCTATTCATTATTTTTCCAGGCAATTCAAAAAAATTGTCGGAATGACACCTTCTGAATACGCTTCTTCTGTCAAAGCAATAGCAGAAGGAAACGCAAACTAATCGTCTTCTATGACTGTTATTTAATTTGCATGAAATTCATAGCGGAAAGGAAGTATCTGCTTTCCTCCATACAATTCATGATTCAGGATCTCCCAGAGATCCTGGATACTGTCTTCTCCTTCTCTTACATCATCAACCACAATTCCTTCTTCACTGTTCAGCAATTTATCCGCTTCTTCAAGTCTTCCTGTCTTCACAAGTCCCAGTGCATAATAATATTGCACCCGCCCGATGGATTTCATATCTTCATCCATAACAGCATACTGCTGTAAAATTGCCCTATATGCTTCGCATTGACTCAGAATTTTAAGTCCTTCTTTCTGATATGACAGACAGTGTCTCTTAAGTTCCATTCCTCTTTGTGCATACAATGCCGCAAGATTTTTATTTCCTTCATGAATACTTAAACATGCCAGTCCATGCAGTGCCCATGCGTTCTCCTGAAGTTTCAATGATGTCTCATACATTTCTTTTGCAATTTTATCATTTCCTTTTCGGAATTCAAGAATTCAAGATGATAATATGCATACCAGTTTTCATAATTCGGTGCTAGTGGTTTCAGCGTCGTCTTTTTCAGATAAGCCAGAAATTCTTCTCCATTCCAAAATGCATCCGGTTCTGTCTCTGGGTCCGACAATGAAGCTCTCCTGTCTCAAAAAATGTTCCACTTTCCATACTCCGTTTCTTACAA